>JGI25165J46597_1001279_pt1 | contig 14641 bp, 14 predicted proteins | sample AraplaCL_Cvi_mCL_FD_46597 | JGI IMG/M metagenome (IMG submission 46597)
GCGCGATTATGACGAGCGTACTCGACATTCGCGCGAAATTGGATTTCTTTTTTCGGGGGCAAGTGCGTTTGTTTTTGTTCCCCTTACCCGTTTTGGCGCTGTTCCGATCTCATTTTTGCGGCTGGATCAGTTAGGCGACGAAGAGACGATAATCGTCGCCCCTGTGCTTAGGGATATCTTTTTTCGAGAACACATCATATCGTCGGGATATCGTAAGTGCTTTCCGGGCCAGGGGAGCAACTTGCGTTTGGCATGGAAGGAAAGAAGTTTGTATCTCGGCGCTCTATTCATTGCCGATATGGTGTTCTCCATCGGCTCCGTCAGGGAGACTGCTCGCCGGCTCTCCTTTTCCGCTTCAACCGTCTCCAGCGCGCTTCGCCGTCTGGAAACCGAACTGGCGCTGAAATTGGTCGAGCGTGCTTCCGGCGAGCTTGCCACGCTGCTTGCAAGCTCCAAGGTTCAGAAGGGATTGCAGCCTGTGCTTGCCGGTATCCGCCAGCTTTCCACACTGATAAAGGACCCGCCCGCGCCGCAGGAGTATGATCAGTGGGCCGCCCGCCTGTCGTTGAAGATCGCCACCATCGAACGTTTTCTGGAGGTCGCCGATCAGGGCAGCATCAATCGCGCCGCCCGCCGCTTGCGGCTAGGGCAGCCGCAGCTCTCGTTGCAAATCGCCAATCTGGAGGAATTGTTCGGCTTCCGGCTGTTCGAGAGGCAGGCGCAGGGTTCCGTGCTGACAGAGGCAGGGCAGGAGGTTCACGCTATTCTGGCCGGCATCGCCCAGGCCTGGGACGAGATGAAGGCGGCGGCCGACGAGCGCTTTCAGCGCACGGCGCGCGCCGTCCGCATCGGCTCGATCATTCCGACCGGCGCCGAGAGTTGGGTCGCACGCTCGTTGGCGAGCCTGGTGTCACGGTGGAATATCGGCGGTAACCGCAACATGCTGTCGTTGATGCTGATGACCGCCGACGATCTGCGCGAGGCGTTGCGCTCGGGCCGTATCGATGTCGCCATCGTCGATTCCGTCTTCGGCCTCGATGCCTTCGAGCATATGGAACTGGTGGCGACGGACATGGTGGCGATCGCCCCGCCCGACAGCAAGGAACAGACGTTTGCCGCGCTGGTGGAAAACCACCCGCTCTGCGTGCCGAGCCCGCGCACCGGCATAGGCAACGCCGCGACTGCTTTCGGCTACGACAGCCACGATCGGCGCAGGTTTCGCGGCCGGGATATCACGTCGGCCGATTCCCTCCCCGTCATCGTCGATCTGGTGGCCAATCACGGCTATGTCTCGTTCCTCGGCCGCGTGAGCGCCTTGCCGATTTCCGACAGGGTGCGGATCGTCGAGCCCGAGCAGCTGCTGCCTTTGTCCTATCATCTCGCGCACAACGGCCGCAAAGCGTCGATAGAGGCGAGCCGCCTCATCCAGCAGGCGGTTCGCGAACTGGTGGGCGATATGGGTGCGCCAAAAAAACGACTGGCGCCCGCGACTTAGCGGAACCATCACGGTAGATCCGCGTTTAGGGGAGTTAGGTTAGTCCGGGCGTACGCAGCCGGGGGGCTCGTTCGGCACCCAAGGAGACCGATATATGAAAATTCTTGCAACGGCGCTCGTCGCTCTAGGTATTCTCGCTCTACCTGCCACTTACGCCGAGGCGCGTGATCATCATCACCGCTGGCACCATCATCGCCCCGACTTCAGGCGTCACCACCATCACCGCCATTATTATCGCCCCTATCATGGCTGGCATCGCCATCACGGCTGGCGGCATGGGCCGCATCACCACCGCTGGCACAAACAGCCGCATTTTTCGCATGCCTGACGACAAGGATAGGCTGAAAAGCGGTGCCTCAAGGCGCCTTCTTTAGCCTTTACTTGCGTCGTTCGCTATCCGAAGCTTGAGGGCGCGGCGTATGCCGCCGCGCCCCATGTCCAGTTGTGGAATTCTATCGCAGCCTGCCGGTTGATCCATAGGGTTTGCGAGCCGCCGCGCTCCACCGAGAAAAGGCTTGCCATCCGGAGGTTCGCGGAACTTTCGGGGGCACAATAGCGTTTATTCTGTGGTCCGGACGACGCAAATGATCCGAATAGCGCTGGCTCCGGCATCCAAGGAGGCTGGAAATGAAAATTCTGGCAACAGCGCTGATTGCGCTAGGAATGTTCGCACTGCCTGCAACCCACGCCGAAGCGCGCCGTCACTACCATGGGCACCACCATCGCGTGATCGTCCATCGGCATTACTATTATCACCACTATTATCGGCCCTACTATTACCGTCCTTATCCCCACTACTACCGCCCATATTACGGCTACTACGAGCCCGACTATGGCTATTACCAGCCCCTCTATTCATTCGGCTGGTTTGGCGGCTTCGGCGGATATCGCCACCACGGCTGGTACGGCGGGCGCGGATATTATCATGGTGGCTATCACGGCTGGCATGGCGGTGGCAGATACTGGCGCTATCACAGCCAGCCGCATTTCTCGCATAACTGACGGCCTTGCCTATAGCGAAACGGCGCCTTTCGGCGCCGTCCTCTCAATAGCCTCAGGCCGGATTCAGCACGTGAACGGCGCGTTCGGCCATGAGATGCTTCACCTTCTCGCCGTAAGCGGCCATATGCGCCGAAGCGGCATGGGCCTTCAATGCGTCCATGCTTGCCCATTTCTCGACCACGACGAACGTATCCGGCCCGAAGGCCGGGTCGGCGCCCGGGACATCGACGACAGCGGTATATTCAATGCAGCCGTCTTCGGCATGAACGGCCGGGACGTTGGCCTGAAAAGCTTCGAGCACCTCGGCCCGCTTGCCGGGCAACGCGGTGAGGATGGCGAGAACATGGATCATAACGATATCCTTGGAACCATTAGACATTTGGATGGAAAATAGCTGCGGCTGCCGAATCCTTGGCAGGTGTCGATCATTATCACAAATTGACGATATCCGAACGCTTGACTTCGATTTTACCCGGCGCGATCTTCCATCATGACGCGAGGTTTTTGCGTCAATCTAGTCAGGCGCGAGGGGGCTTGCGCTGACTATTCATCTGGGAGGGGGAAATGGCACTATCCACACAAGAGCAGATACTGATCGAACAGCGGGTCATGAACGAGGCGAAATCCGTCGGTGCAGCCTATCTGCTTTGGTTTTTCCTGGGCACTTTGGGGGCTCATCGTTTCTATCTCGGCAGGACAGGCTCGGGTCTCGCGCAATTGGCCTTGCTGGTCATTGGATGGCTGACAGCGGCAATCGTCATCGGCTTTGGTTTTTTGATTGCGCTGGGCATCTGGTGGATCGTCGACGCATTCTTGATCCCGGGGATGATCGAGGAGCAGAAATCCGAAGTCCGTCGGTCGCTGATGCGGTTGATGGAAGCGCAAACTAGAGCCAGTCAATAATCGGCTGCCGGTATGTGATCAAAATAACTTTTGCATCGCCAGGGTTAGATTTTTCCGCATGAGGCATTGAGGACTACATGGGCTGTAATGCGCACAATCATCCCCGCGACTGCAACTGTGGGTGGGGAGGAATGTGGCACGGGAATACTCCGCTCGGCGGAACCGAACACATTCGTTTTGAACCCGTCTATGTCGGGGCACGCCCTTTTGCAGCAACAGACCGCCTTCGGGGGTTCTTCAGCCTAACCATTCCAAACGCAAAGTGTCCGGTTTGCGGCGTCTCGGTCTTCTTTTACATGAACCGACATGGAAGTAGAGTTTTCTTTGACGACCTGGGACCACCTTGGCCAAAACATCCTTGCACTGACAATCCAACATATAGGCAAAGGTCAGACCGAAGAATTTGGGCACCGAACACCCAACCGCGGCATCGCGCGGACTGGCTTGATACTGGTTGGCGGCCATTCACAGTCAGGAGCCAACAGGGTGCTTCTCTCGTTGTTGAAAGTGTTGAAAACGGCAAGCTAATTGCCATCAGACTAGATCGTGAACTGAAGCCTATCGCGCTCGAAGTGCTTTACCTCGGTCAGGGCCGAGATGGTTGGCTGAGGCTCTCGGCTCTCGATGCGGAGACGGGTTTTCCCGTTGAGTATCACGCCAAACGTCGAAAGTTCGACGGAAATAAAGTTTTTACAGGATTCCTGCTATACTGCCAAAGGGAAAGGGAAGTCTGCCGTGCCATAGACGCTAGGCGGGAACTGGAAGAAATTATACGAAATCGTTTTTCAAATAGCAGAAAACGTAAACTATGACGCCCTCTCAAGGCAGTTCTTCAATCAACGACTGCAGTCCATAAAGCTCAGAACCTTCGAAACCAGCGATTCGGGTGGTCAATACTACCGTATTGCCTTCTGTCGTGGCGACTCGCCTACTGAGCTAAAGCGCTCGCCAACTTCGGGCAGAAAAATACCGGAAATTTTAAGAGGTTAGTGGTGCCGCTTACGTGACTCGAACACGTGACCCCATCATTACGAATGATGTGCTCTACCGACTGAGCTAAAGCGGCATTCCAGGGGCTTTCGGTTTGGCCCCGCGATTTGCATGGCGCTGATACAGTCTATGCGACCAGATTTCAAGCGCTCAAATCGCCATTTGGCAAAAAAGCGAAAGGCTTGTGAAAAACAAGCCCGTTTCCGGCTGGTTCAAAGCGCAAGCCGCGCCCGCGCCTGCCGGTATTCCGCCTCCAGCCTGTCGACAAGCTTGGCGACCGGCTGGATGGCCTTGACCGCGCCGATACCCTGGCCGGAGCCCCAGATATCTTTCCAGGCCTTCACGCCTGTGGTGGCGGCTTCGAAGTCCATCTTGGAAGGGTCGGCTTCGGGCAGGTTGTCGGGGTCCAGGCCGGCGGCAAGGATGGAGGGTTTCAGATAATTGCCGTGCACGCCCGTGAAGTAGTTGGAGTAGACGATGTCGGCGGCGGTTCCCGCGACGATCGCCTGCTTGTAGGCGTCGACGGCGCGGGCCTCCTCCGTCGCGATGAAGGGCGAGCCTATGTAGGCCAAGTCAGCGCCTGCGGCCTGCGCGGCCAGCACGGCGCCGCCGGTTGCGATCGCGCCGGCAAGCAGCAGCGGTCCGTCGAACCATTCGCGGATTTCCTGTACGAGCGCGAAAGGCGAAAGGCGGCCGGCGTGGCCACCGGCGCCTGCTGCGACGGCGATCAGCCCATCCGCACCCTTGCGGATCGCAGAATTGGCGTGGCGGTTGTTGATGATGTCGTGCAGAACGATGCCGCCATATGAGTGCACGGCCGCATTCACCTCGGGCACGGCGCCGAGCGAGGAGATAACGATCGGCACCTTGTATTTCACGCAGAGCATCAAATCGTGCTCCAGCCGCTTGTTTGACGTATGGACGATCTGATTGACCGCAAAGGGAGCTGCCGGACGATCTGGATTTGCGGCATTGTGTGCGGCAAGATCCTCGGTGATCATGGCCAGCCATTCGTCGAGCTGGCTTTCCGGCCGAGCGTTCAGCGCCGGGAAGGAGCCAACGACGCCTGCCTTGCATTGCGCGAGCGTCAACGCCGGATGCGAGATGATGAAGAGCGGCGAGGCCACGACCGGGAGCCGCAGACGTTCGGTCAGGATCGGGGGGAGGGCCATGAACATCATCCATTCTTTGACGTTTACGAAAACGTCAAAGAAATAGCAGATGTCCAAACCGGTGGGAAGTGGCGAGGTACGGAATGGCCGTCAGCTGCAATTCATGCGCGACAACCTCCTCTCGGATTGCCACTTGGTCATCGCAAAACTGTCGCCTTTGGCATTTATCCCCGCCCGAGTGCTCGCCGCACTTGTCGAAGGCTTGCGTATTGACAAGCGTGGCGTTACCGAATCCGGTTAACGAATGCTAAAGACCATTGCCGCCTTGCCAGCTGAGTATGCGCGTATGTTGCGAGTGAGAGTAAAGGACCTGATGTGAGCGGATTAGAAACGGCTATCAGAAGCGCGTTGGATAGGTCCGATCGCGCCAATCCGGAAATCCGGGCTCGCATCTATCAGTCGGCACGACAGGCATTGGAAGCCGGCCTCCGTAAACAGGACATTACCGACGTCAACGTCGTCGCGGCCCAGCGTCAGCGGCTTGAGGCGACGATACGGGAGATCGAGGTCGAGGAGCGTGGCCGCCCCGCACAAGCGGCGCCGCCGTCTCCCGAGCTCGGTGCTCCGCATATGTCCCCTGCTGCCCCGCGTCCAGCGCCCGGACAACCGGCGCAGCGATCCGAGCCGGTCATGAGCGTGCGTGGCGAAACCCGGGATAATGATCCGCCTTTCGCCCGCGACGCCGGCCCTGCGGAAGCAGTGTCGGTCGAGCCTGCAGGACCGCAGGCGGATTTTGGCGATATGCGGGCCGGGCCTGCCGATCATCTTGGGGCCGACAGCGATATCAGGCCGTCTGCCAACGCGCCGGCCTCCGCCCGAACGATGAACTTCAAGCCGGAACGGGCGGCCGTTCGCCGCAAACCGCGCAAATTCTTCTCGCGTCTGCTGGTTTTCTGCATCCTGCTCGCCTTTCTAGGTGTCGGCGCCTGGTGGATCAAGACGTCAGGCGTCTTCATGTCGGCAGCACAGAGGGATACCAGCGTCCGCAATCCGCCGGCGCATGTCGACTCGCAGGACTTCAGTGGCAACAATAGCGAAGACGACAATGCCGATGAGGATGACAATAGCGGTCCGGTCAATCCGGGGTTGGCGACCATCGACCCGCAAAACCGCTTCTCCGAGGAATGGATCGAAGTTCTGAAGCCGACGGAAGCTTCGAAGGTGAAGGCCGGGGCACAGGCGAAGGCCGAAAATGTCTCGGAGAATGAGGGGCCGGCGGTGCGAATTACCTCCCTCAGCAGCGGCCCGGATGGCAGTGCCTCGGTGGAAATACCCGCCAGCGTGTTGCAGCAGGTCGCCGGCAAGCCTTCGACGGTCGCGTTGACCCTGCAATCGACATCGGACGCGCCGACGCAGATTACGGTGGAATGCGATTTCGGCACGCTCGGTCGTTGCGGCCGTCATCGCTTCACCGCCAGCCGCCAGAAAACGGATGCGTTGTTCCAGCTTCGCTTCGATGGTGCGAAAGCGCCGACGGCTTCCGGCCGACTGATCATCAACAGCGATATCGATGGCAAGGCGCGCGGTATCAACATCTACGCTATCCGCGTCTTGCCCGGACAATAAATTCGGGTTGCGCAGCGTCGCTTTCCTATCCAAGTGCGGCCGGAGAACAGCCGCTTGTGTTCGTTGCGCTTATTTGAAGCCGGCTGGCCCCATGCTCAGGATCTTGTCGTCGATTTCGCCGATGGCCTTCTCGTCCTTGCCGTCGTAGTCGAGCGTCAGCAGGATGTGGCGGATAAGGTTCAGGCGCGCGCGCCGCTTGTCGTTGGCGCGTACGACGGTCCATGGCGCATGGTCCGTATGCGTATCCTTCAGCATACGGTCCCGCTTTTCGCTGTAGTCCTTCCATCTGGGAAGGGCGGCGATATCCATCGAGGAAAGCTTCCACACGGCGCGGGGATCGTGGCATCGGTCATGGAAGCGCTTCAGCTGCATTTCCCGGCCGATGTCGAGATAGAATTTGAAGAAGTGGATGCCGTCCTGGACAATCAGCTTTTCCATCTGCGGCGCCTGCTTCAGGAACTGCTCGTATTGTTTCGGCGTGCAGAAGCCCATGATGGGCTCGACGCCGGCGCGGTTGTACCACGAACGGTCAAACAGCACGAATTCGCCTGATGTCGGGAATTGCGCGACATAGCGCTGGAAGTACCATTGCCCGGCTTCGCGGTCGGTCGGCTTGGTCAGCGCCACGACACGGGCCAGGCGAGGGTTCATATGGGCCGATGTCGCCGCGATCGAGCCGCCCTTGCCGGCGGCGTCGCGCCCTTCAAACAGTGCCATCACCCGCTTGCCTGACGCCTGCAGCCAGAACTGCACCTTGATGAGCTCGATCTGCAGCTTCTTCAGCTCGTCCAGATACTCTTCTTCCTTGAGCTTCTTCTTGTAGGGATAGTTGCCTGAGGTCAGCGCCTCGTCGTCGATCCAGCTCGGCAACACGGGATCGTCGACGTCGAATAGCCGCTTGGTCCCGCGGATATCCAGCTCTACAGCGCGGCTTTTGACTTCCTCTCCCATGTGTCCCGGCTCCTCGGTCGTTGATGCTTTGCTAGTCTTGTCGCAGAAACGCGGCAAATGCTCTTTCGGCAAGTTGGCGCTTTTATCCAATGGTTTCAACCCCTTTGCTTTTTCCTCCTTTTGCCGGCTACATTTATTGCTGTGAGTTTTAGCGTTCTGTGGATAGAGCCGAATACTTCTGTCATGAATCGCGGATAAGAGGCGGAATCCAGCATTCCATGATGGCAGGCGAAGGGACGGGCGCAGTTGGAAGACGAATGGTCAATTGTCAGGAAGTTGATGGTGCGGTTGCGGCAGGAGAGCGCCATCCTGATTCTGGCGACGCTGATTGCAGCGCTTGCGCTCATTGAAGGCATCCATACCGGTGTCGTGTTCTGGATCTGGGCCATTGCGGTGATCGTCGCGCTGATCCGGCAGCCGCTGGTCCAGCGGGTTGCGGTGCCAGCCCAGGCCGGGCCTGTGCCGGCCGATCCGGAAGCTGTGATGCACACCGCCTTCGCGGGTCTTTCGGCGCTCGACGTGCCTGTCTTGATCATCGATCGCGAGGCATCGGTGCTGGTGCAGAACGCCGCGGTCGAAAAGGCTTTCGGTGCCTTCCCGATCGGAGCGCATATTTCGTCGAAGCTGCGCTCCCCCGGCCTGCTCGACATGGTTCGCGAGACCATCGCGACCAACACCCCGAACCAGATCGAGCATTCAGAGCGGCTACCCTCGGAGCGCGTCTACATCGTGCGCATCGCGCCGATCGATCTGCAGCAAGCCGAAGTCGAAACCGGCACCTTCTTCCTGCTGTCCTTTCGCGACATATCGGAACTGCGTCACATCGATCGCATGCGCTCCGATTTCGTCGCCAATGCCAGCCATGAGCTGCGCACGCCGCTGGCTTCGCTGAGAGGCTTCATCGAGACCATCCAAGGCCCTGCCAAATCGGACCCGAAAGCTCAGCAGCGTTTCCTCGGCATCATGTTCGATCAGACGACGCGCATGAGCCGGCTGGTCGACGATCTTCTGTCGCTATCGCGGCTGGAGCTGAAGTCACATATCGCGCCGGATCAGAAGGTCGATCTCGTGCCGCTGCTCGGCCATGTGCGGGACTCGTTGGCGCCGCTCGCAGGCGATCTCGACGTGACGATCAACCTGCATATGCCCGACGACAAGGTGGAGGTGCTGGGCGACCGCGACGAGCTGGTGCAGGTTTTCGAAAATCTGATCGAGAATGCCTGTAAGTATGGCCAGGAAGGCAAGTCTGTCGAGGTTTCGCTTTTGAACGAGCCGGGCCAGGCGGTCGCCGTCGTCATTTCCGACAAGGGGCCGGGGATACCGGCCGAGCATGTGCCTCGCCTGACCGAGCGCTTTTATCGCGTCAACGTTGAGGACAGCCGTTCGAAGAAGGGCACCGGTCTTGGGCTCGCCATCGTCAAGCACATTCTGACGCGCCACCGCGCAAGGCTGATCGTCAAGTCGGAAGTTGGGAAGGGAACCGACTTTACCGTCCGCTTCTGAAACTCACTACGAATCCTCGATTCCGTGTGAGATTTAGCCCATAAATTTCAAAAGGATAGACTGTCATAATTGTTTCACTCGCCTGACATAAAAGGGCGGTGCTTTGGCCGGTAAGAAAGAAGCGCTGAAACTGGTGGATGTACCGTTCACCGTCGTGCTCTTTTAGCCCGTCAGGGAGGATTCATTATGAACGCGTTGAAATTGTCTATTCTCGCGCTGGTCGCATCCGCCGCTTTTGCCGGCGCTGCCGTGGCCCGCGACCAGATTCAGATTTCCGGTTCTTCTACCGTATTCCCCTATGCCAAGATCGTCGCCGAGAATTTCGGCGAGACCCACACCAACTTCAAGACGCCGATCGTCGAATCCGGTGGCTCGGGCGCCGGCCTCAAGGAATTCTGCAAGGGTGTCGGCACCGACTCCATCGATATCGCCAATGCGTCGCGTCCGATCAAGGATAGCGAAATTGGCGCCTGCAAGGCCGCTGGTGTCGCCGATATCCAGCAGATCAAGATCGGCTATGACGGCATCGTCTTCGCCTTTGACAAGAGCAACCCCGATATCAAGTTCGTACCCGCCGATCTCTACAAGGCGCTCGCAGCCGAAGTGGTCGTCGACGGCAAGCTGGTCGCCAATCCCTACAAGAAGTGGTCGCAGATCAACCCGTCGCTGCCGGATTTCGAAATCGCCGCTTATATTCCGGGCGAGAAGCACGGCACGCGCGAGGTCTTCGAAGAACGCGTTCTCGCTTCCGGCTGTAAGGCTTCCGGCGCGCTCGACGTCATCAAGGCCACGATCACGGATGCAGACCAGCAGGCGAAGAAGTGCATTGCCGTGCGCAAGGACGGTCTGGCAGTCGATATCGACGGCGATTATCCGGAAACTCTGGCGCGCATCAACGCCAACAAGCATGGCGTCGGCGTCTTCGGCCTGTATTTCTACCAGAACAATGCCGACAAGCTGAAGGTCGCCACCGTCAGCGATATCGTGCCCTCGGGCCAGACGATCGCCGACGGCACCTATCCGGTCTCGCGACCGTTGTTCTTCTACGTCAAGAAGGCGCATCTGGGCGTCATTCCTGGCCTCAAGGAATATGTCGATTTCTTCACCAGCGATCAGATGATCGGGCCGGATAGCCCGTTGGCCGAATATGGCCTCGTGCCCGCGCCGGATGCTGAACGCGACCAGATCCGCAAGGACTTTGCGGACGGAAAGATCATGTGAGTGCGTAAGGACTATGCGTCGGTGCGGTCTTCGACCGTGCCGACGTTGGCCGGAGAATGGGCCGGGGAATTGGTATGAGTGTGTCACTGCTGCTGCTATGCGTGTCGGTCATCGGCGCCTTTGCCTTCGTGCTGGGGCGGGTGAGGGCTGCTGCGCTGTCGGCTGACGGCAGGTCCTCCTCGATGCATTCCAGGCATGGCTATCATGGTGCCTATGCCGCCATATGGGCCGTCCTTCCGGCATTGGCGCTCGTCTGCGTCTGGTCGATTGCCAGCCCGGAAGTGATCGATCGCCTGGTGATCAAGTCCTTTCCGGAGGAGGTGAAAATCCTCCCGCGCGCAGAACTCAATCTCAGCTACGGCATGGTGCGCAGCATCGCGCACGGCATGCGCCTTCTCACTAGTCAGGAGCTGACGGAGGTCGCCGGCGGCACGGCCGATCTGCAATTGCTGCTGGCGCAGAAAGGTGTGCCGCTGGCGATCCGCCCGACCGGTTACATGGTCGATGCCGCCAACAAGTATAACGGCATGCGGGAAATCAGCCGGATCGTCATGAGCGTGTCGGCGATCCTGCTGTCGCTGCTATGCGCGACTTATGGTCTGCGCGTCATCGCTCCTCGTTTTCGCGCCCGCAATCGTGTCGAGCAGGTCATTCTCGGGGCGCTGATCATTGCGTCCTCCATCGCCGTGCTGACGACGCTCGGGATCGTCGTTTCGATGCTGTCGGAAGCTGCGCGTTTCTTCAGCATGGTGCCGGCCGGTGAGTTCTTCTTCGGCACGGTCTGGGATCCGCGTTTCACCGGCGCAGGCGCGCAGACATCGGGAACCTTCGGCTTGATCCCGCTGCTGGCGGGTACGATCTATATCGGTTTTGTCGCCATGCTCTTTGCCGTGCCGATCGGGCTGTTCGCGGCGATCTACATGGCGGAGTATGCCTCGGCACGCGTGCGCTCCATCGCCAAGCCGATGCTTGAGGTGCTGGCCGGTATACCCACAATCGTTTATGGCTTCTTTGCGCTTGTCACGGTCGGCCCTTTCCTCAGAGACATTTCAGCCGAGATCAACGGCCTGATGACGGGAAGCTACACGAGCTTCATCGAGGCACAGAGCGTTCTGACCGCCGGTTTCGTCATGGGCGTGATGCTGATCCCCTACGTCTCGTCGCTGTCGGACGATATCATCATGGCGGTTCCGCGCTCGCTGCGCGACGGCTCGCTCGGCCTCGGCGCCACGCGCTCCGAGACGGTGAAACGCGTCCTCTTGCCGGCAGCACTTCCCGGGATCGTAGGTGCGCTCCTGATGACCGCCTCGCGAGCGGTCGGAGAAACGATGATCGTCGTGCTGGCGGCCGGCGTCGCGGCGCGCATGCAGTTCGATCCCTTCGAGCCGATGACGACGGTGACGGTGAAAATCGTCAATCAGTTGACCGGCGATCTGGAGTTCACCTCGCCGCAAACGCTGGTCGCCTTTGCGCTCGGCATCACCCTGTTCTGCCTGACGCTCTGCCTGAACGTCTACGCCCTCTACATCGTCCGCCGCTATCGGGAGCAATACGAATGAGCGATATCGTATCCTCTCCCCCGTTACAGAATATTCCGCGCGAGCTTACGCCTGGCACGCGTGTGCGCCGCGATATCGGCATTAGCAGGCGCTACGCTGCCGAGCGTCGTTTCCGCGCCTGCGGCATAGCCGCGGTCATCTTCGGTCTGGTCTTCCTCGTCATTCTGGTCTCGACGGTTGTCCGCAACGGCTATACCGCCTTCGTCCAGACCTCGATCACCTTACCGATCGAATTCAGCGAGAAGGTGATCGATCCGACAGGCAAGCGGACCAGCGATCCGAAGTTGCTGATATCGGCCAATTATCCGGTCCTCGTGCGCGATGCGCTGGTGAAGATGCTCGGTATCGATCCCGCCAATCGCGCGCTCGTTCGCGAGGCGACGGCCATGGTATCCGACAGCGCCAGGATCGCGCTGCGCGACAGGGTCGCTGCCAACCCTTCGATTGTCGGAACGACCCAGGACGTCACTTTCCTTGCCAGCGCCAACATCGACTCCGCCAACAAGGGCCAGATCGATCTCACGGCGGACGAGAAGGACCGGAAGGTATCCGACCGGCAGGTTGCCTGGATGAAGCAGCTCCGCGATAGCGGCGCGCTCTACAAGGCCTTCAATAGCGGCCTCTTCGTGTCGGGCAATTCGAGCCGACCGGAAGCGGCGGGCCTTGGCGTCGCCCTGATCGGCTCTCTCTACCTGATGCTGACCGTGCTCGTCCTCGCCTTGCCGGTGGGCGTCGCCGCCTCGATCTATCTCGAGGAGTTCGCACCTAAGAACCGGCTGACGGATTTGATCGAGGTCAACATCAACAACCTCGCCGCCGTGCCCTCGATCGTCTACGGCTTGCTCGGCCTCTCCGTCTTTATCAATACCATGGGCCTGCCGCGCTCGGCCTCGCTGGTCGGCGGCCTGGTATTGAGCCTGATGACGCTGCCGATGATCATCATCGCCACACGCTCGGCGCTGCGGGCGGTGCCGCCGTCGATCCGCAGCGCAGCGCTTGGGCTCGGCGCGTCGCGCATGCAGATGGTCTTCCACCATGTCCTGCCGCTTGCCATGCCTGGCATCCTGACGGGCACGATCCTCGGACTGGCGCATGCGCTCGGCGAGACGGCGCCGCTGCTCTTGATCGGCATGGTCGCGTTCGTCGCCAATTATCCCGCTTCGCCGCTCGATCCTTCGACGGCGCTGCCGGTGCAGATCTACATGTGGGCGAGCGAGGCGGAGCGTGCCTTCGTCGAAAGGACCTCCGGGGCCATCATCGTCCTGCTCTTTTTCCTCGTTGCGATGAATATCGGCGCAATCCTGCTGCGCCGCCGCTTCGAGCGGCGCTGGTAGGGGAGGAGCGCAAAATGAACATGATGACGGAAGCCGGAAGCGAAAGAGCATTGGCCAAGAAGATGATGACGATCCCCTACAAGATGATCGGCCAGGACGTTTCGGTCTTCTATGGTGAAAAGCGTGCCCTCTTCGACGTCAATCTGAATATTCGTGCCAATACGGTCACGGCTTTGATCGGCCCGTCCGGCTGCGGCAAATCCACCTTCCTGCGTTGCCTCAACCGCATGAACGATACGATCGAGACATGCCGCATCACCGGCAAGATCACGCTCGACGATCAGGATGTCTACGATAACAGCATCGACGTAGTGGAGCTGCGCGCGCGCGTCGGCATGGTCTTCCAGAAGCCCAATCCGTTTCCGAAATCGATCTACGAGAACGTCGCCTATGGCCCGCGCATCCACGGCCTGCATCGGTCCAAGGCCGATCTCGAGCACATCGTCGAAACCAGCCTGCAGAAGGCCGGTCTCTGGGGCGAGGTGAAGGATCGGCTGCACGATGCAGGCACGAGCCTCTCTGGCGGACAGCAGCAGCGCCTGTGCATCGCGCGCGCGGTTGCCGTCAGCCCGGAAGTGATCCTGATGGACGAACCCTGCTCGGCGCTGGATCCGATTGCAACGGCAAAGGTCGAAGACCTCATCCACGAGCTGCGGGAGAATTTTACCATCGTCATCGTGACGCATTCCATGCAGCAGGCAGCCCGCGTTTCGCAACGCACCGCAATGTTCCATCTCGGCCATCTGGTCGAGGAGAACGACACCGATAAGATGTTCACCAATCCCGACGATTTCCGCACGCAGGATTACATCATGGGCCGTTTTGGTTGATGATGTCAGGCGCGCGGCTCCCTTCACACAGTTCACCTTGAGGATAGAAAAATGGTCTCCACTCACATTCTCTCTGCCTATGACGAAGACCTGAAGTTCCTGACGCGCCGCATTG
>JGI25165J46597_1001292_pt1 | contig 14518 bp, 13 predicted proteins | sample AraplaCL_Cvi_mCL_FD_46597 | JGI IMG/M metagenome (IMG submission 46597)
GGTCGGCGGCCTCGGCGGCGCCCGCAATGGCGATCACGTTGTCTAGACTCATCACGGCATCCGCGACGATGATCGTCTTGATTGCCGAGATCAGCTTGTCAGCGGGCTTCACGTTCTCGTGCGCGTCGTGCGCCGGCGCCATCAGGCGAACGCCGATCCACAACAGCAACAGCCCCCCCGCGAACTTCAGCAACGGCACGTCGAGCAGCGCGACCGCGAATGCAATCAATACGACACGCAACAGGATTGCGCCCGCCGTGCCCCACAGCACGCCCTTCGTGCGCTGGGCTGGCGGCAGGTTGCGGCAGGCGAGCGCGATCACGACGGCGTTGTCGCCACCCAGCAGGATGTCGATGACGATGATCTGAATGACTGCGCCCCAATGGAGCGTGGCGAGGAACTCGAACATGAGCGAAAGAATAGAAGGGAACGGGAAGCGCGGCCAATAAAAAAGCGGAGGAGTGTTTAACTCCCCCGCTCTTGAAACCGCACGCTAACGAAAGGATCTCGTAAGCGTATCAAAAAAGGCGCTCTAACTGGGCGCCAGTTTCGATTTACAGCATGGCCTTCAGAAGACGCGCCATTTCCGACGGGTTCTTCGTGACCTTGATGCCGCATGCGTCCATGATTTCCAGCTTCGCTTCCGCCGTATCGGCACCGCCCGAGATCAGCGCGCCGGCGTGGCCCATGCGCTTGCCCGGGGGCGCCGTCACACCGGCGATAAAGCCGACCACCGGCTTCTTCATGTTGCCCTTGATCCACTCGGCCGCGTTCGCTTCGTCCGGGCCGCCGATCTCGCCGATCATGATGACGGCGTCCGTTTCCGGATCGTCGTTGAACATCTTCATGACGTCGATGTGCTTCAGACCGTTGATCGGGTCGCCGCCGATACCGACTGCCGACGACTGACCGAGGCCAATCGCCGTCAACTGGCCGACTGCTTCATACGTCAGCGTGCCCGAACGCGACACGACGCCGATGCGGCCCTTGCGGTGGATGTGGCCCGGCATGATGCCGATCTTCAGCTCGTCCGGCGTGATCGTGCCCGGGCAGTTCGGTCCGAGCAGCAGCGTCTTGCGGTTTTCGCGACGCATGCGGTCCTTGATCTCGATCATGTCGCGCACGGGAATGCCTTCCGTGATACAGATCGCGAGATCCAGGTCGGCTTCGACTGCTTCCCAGATTGCGGCAGCAGCGCCCGCCGGCGGCACGTAAATCACCGACACGGTCGCGCCCGTTTCAGCCTTGGCTTCAGCGACGCTAGCGTAGATAGGAATGCCTTCGAAGTCTTCACCGGCACGCTTCGGGTTCACGCCGGCAACGTACGCTTCGCGGCCGTTTGCGTATTCACGGCAAGCACGCGTGTGGAACTGACCGGTTTTGCCGGTGATGCCCTGCGTGATGACCTTGGTGTCTTTGTTAATCAGAATCGACATGTATTGACCTCTGTTCGTTTGGCGTCGCGCGGGAGCGCCACTGGACGACACGTTCGCCGCCAGCGTCGCTCGCGCGATGCCATTCGTAATCCTGGTTAATCCTGGTAAACGCGCTGTGGACTAGGCTTACGCCTTGCCCGAAGCGGCCGCGACGACCTTCTGAGCCGCTTCTTCCATGCTGTCAGCCGCGATGATCGGCAGACCGGATTCAGCGAGCATCTTCTTGCCCAGGTCTTCGTTCGTGCCCTTCATGCGGACCACGAGCGGCACCTTCAGCGACACGGCCTTCGACGCCGCGATCACGCCTTCCGCGATCACGTCGCAGCGCATGATGCCGCCGAAGATGTTGACCAGAATCGCGGTCAGGTTCGGGTTCTTCAGCATGATCTTGAACGCTTCCGTGACCTTCTCCGTCGTGGCGCCACCGCCCACGTCGAGGAAGTTCGCCGGTTCGCCGCCGAACAGCTTGATGGTGTCCATCGTTGCCATTGCGAGGCCCGCGCCGTTCACCAGACAGCCGATGTTGCCGTCGAGCGAGATGTACGCCAGATCGAACTTCGACGCTTCGACTTCAGCCGGATCTTCTTCGTCCAGATCGCGATACGCGACGATTTCCGGATGACGGAACAGTGCGTTCGAATCGAAGTTGAATTTCGCGTCGAGCGCGATGACCTTGCCGTCGCCCGTCAGGATCAGCGGGTTGATTTCGGCGAGCGATGCGTCGGTTTCCCAGAATGCCTTGTAGAGGCCTTGCAGGATCGCGCGCGCTTGCGGGATCGATGCGTCGGGCACGCCGATTTTCTTCGCGAGGTCGTCAGCTTCGGCGTCCTTCAGGCCCGTCGACGGATCGACCGCAACCTTGTGGATCAGCTCGGGCGTCTTTTCCGCGACTTCTTCGACGTCCATGCCGCCTTCGCTCGATGCCATCACGACGATCTTCTGCGAAACACGATCGATCACGAGGCCGACATACAGTTCCTTCTTGATGTCCGCGCCTTCTTCGATCAACAGGCGATTCACCTTCTGGCCTTCCGGACCAGTCTGGTGTGTGACGAGTTGCATGCCGAGGATCTGGTTCGAGTATTCGCGAACCTGTTCCAGCGACTTGGCAACCTTCACGCCGCCACCCTTGCCACGGCCACCCGCGTGGATCTGAGCCTTCACGACCCAAACCGGGCCGCCGAGCTCTTCCGCGGCCTTGACCGCATCATCCACCGAGAAGACCGGCTTGCCGCGCGGTACCGCGACGCCGAATTTCCGCAGGATTTCCTTACCCTGGTACTCGTGAATCTTCATGCGTGATTCCCTTCAGTCTGAGAGTTGGATTGAACTTCGTTTCCGCTACCGTCCAACATGCCGGGCGCATTGCCCCTGCCTTCTTGGCGGGCCGCCCCGTTGTCTGGCGATGCCGGGCGGTCAGCTGGGCGTGGCGCATAGCCATACCAGCGCGGGTAAAACTTCTGCACTGCCTCCCCGTCGAAACGCAGCGCCTGGCAGCGTCCCAACTGGAATGGCGGTTTGTCGTTTAAACGTTCGGCGGTACCGTCGGCCGACTCATTTTCTGAACTGGCGCTCGCGCCTGCCGCCCTGTCACCGGTATCCCACACGTCGCCGGCGAACGCCTGGATAGCAGCGGTCGGCAGGATCGCGCACAACTCGGTGAGATGTGTGCAACCAGCCGTGCCGGCCAGCAAACGGGCAGCATCGCGACGGAAGTTGTGAAGGAGATTGAGCCCGATGAGGGCACGGTAGGCAGGATTGCTGGCTTGGCATAGCCCGGGATAGGGCACCCAGTCGGACGACGCCTCGGCGTCGACGACATTGAGCTTGCGATCGATGGTGATGCGAAGCCAGAGTTCATGGATCGGTTGACCATTGGGCCGGACGCCCGACGCAAGCGCCACATCGCGTGGCTTTTCGTCGGTCAAGCACGCTTCCACATCCCACAGGCCATCGGCTCGCTCAAAAGCTTCCGCTCTGATTGCGCGGCGATGGCGCAATTGACGGGGCACTGGCGAGGAAAGCGGCATGCGGAAAGGAAAGGCCGAATTGGAAAACGCGTGAATTTTAGCATACTGGGTATTTGAGACAGCCCCGAATGCGGCCGAACGGCCTGCGTGCCGCCCAGAGCCGGTTTCGTGCTCGACGACGCTGTGTGCACGGTCGCGGACTACGCCCCTGCCTGCGCCTATTCACCACTCCATTCTTCGTCGATGCCCTTGAGGATTTTGCCGATCGTGGCGCCCGAGAAACCGCGCGATGCAAGAAAACGCGCCTGCTTCGCGCGCTCGGCCGATGTCTGCGGAAGTTCGCCGAACTTCTTGCGCCACACCGCTTGGGCGCGCGCAAGCTCGGTTTCGCGCAATTGGGCGCTCGCCTCTTCGACTAGCGTTTGGTCGACAGAATGCTGCTTCAATTCGCCGACGATCCGGCTCGTGCCCATTCGCGACGACCGGCGATGAATCAGACTTTCGGTGAAACGCGAATCGGACAGCCAGTTCTCGGCTTCTAGCGTATCAAGCAGCGTATCGAGCGAGTCGTTCTCTTCGACGAACGGCTTCAGCTTACGGGCAAGTTCGCTGCGACTATATTCGCGACGAGAAAGATAGCCGAGCGCGCGCCCCTTAAGCGAACGTGCCGGACGCTGGGATTTTTTCGCTTCGTTTTGCCCGGACTTCGCGTCGGCGGATGCTCGGCGTGAGTCACGTGAGCGGCTATACGTGGGCTCGGTAGCCGTGGCATGTCCTGCAGTCTCGAATGGGTCCGAGATATCTGCGGAATTTGGGCTAGCAGGCGGTTTGTGAGACTGGGCGCGCCGTGGGCCACGGCCAGCAGCGCGATCATGCGCGTCGAACGATTCGGACGGATCGACCGAATCGTTCTCGTCATTACGCGGGCCGCCCGCGTTGCGTCCGGTATCGGACAGTGGCCGGCCCTTGCGTATCACGTAATGGTTACTCTTCTTCGCCCGCGACTTCTGCGCCTGCGCCGGTCACCGCTTCAGCCATTGCATTCACGCCGAGCGATTCGCGGATACGGTTCTCGATTTCACGAGCGATGTCCGGATTCTCGCGCAGGAATTCGCGCGCGTTGTCCTTACCCTGGCCGATACGCTCACCGTTATAGCTGTACCATGCGCCGGCCTTGTCGACGATCTTGGCTTGCACGCCCAAGTCGATGACTTCGCCCTGACGCGAAATACCCTCGCCGTACAGGATGTCGAAAATCGCCTCGCGGAACGGTGGGGACACCTTGTTCTTGACCACCTTCACACGCGTTTCGTTGCCGATCACTTCGTCGTTCTTCTTGATCGAACCAATGCGGCGAATATCCAGACGCACCGACGCGTAGAACTTCAGCGCGTTACCACCCGTAGTGGTTTCCGGGTTGCCGAACATCACGCCGATCTTCATGCGGATCTGGTTGATGAAGATCACGAGGCAATTCGTGCGCTTGATCGTGCCAGTGAGTTTGCGCAGCGCCTGCGACATGAGACGCGCTTGCAGGCCCGGCAGCGAATCGCCCATTTCGCCTTCGATTTCAGCCTTCGGCACGAGCGCCGCGACCGAGTCGATCACGATCATGTCGATCGAGCCCGAACGCACCAGTGCGTCGGCAATTTCCAGCGCCTGTTCACCCGTGTCCGGTTGCGAAACCAGCAGGTCGTTCACGTTCACGCCGAGCTTGCCCGCGTACTGGATGTCCAGCGCGTGTTCCGCGTCGATAAACGCTGCCGTGCCGCCCAGCTTTTGCATTTCAGCAATGACTTGCAGCGTCAACGTGGTTTTACCCGACGACTCCGGACCGTAAATTTCAACCACGCGGCCACGCGGCAAACCGCCGACGCCAAGTGCGATGTCGAGGCCGAGCGATCCCGTTGAAACGACCTGGATGTCTTCGACTACCTCACCTGCGCCGAGCCGCATGACCGACCCTTTGCCGAACTGCTTTTCGATCTGCGCGAGGGCGGCAGCGAGTGCCTTGCTCTTTTCAGCAGTCAGTCCAGCCGAGCCTTTCTTGCTTTCTTCCATGAATCGTCCTTTGCTATGATGAACGGCGTCTGAGGCAGATGTGCGGCCCACCTTTTGAAGGACAGCACACGAAACCCAGACACTGTATAAAAAAACAGTGGTTTTGGCAAGCGCGATTCTCATGCGAACGCGCATGTTTACCGCCGCGCTGCCCAAACCACCCACAATAATTTTCGGAGACCGCTGTGCGCCGCGGGGACACCCGAGGTGCCGGCCAAGCCTTGAGCTGGCGCACCATGCGAATTCTGATTGCCGAAGACGACAGCATACTCGCGGACGGTCTGGTTCGATCACTCCGCCAATCGGCCTATGCTGTCGATCACGTGAAGAGCGGCGTTGAGGCCGATACGGCGCTGTCCATGCAAAGTTTCGACCTGCTGATTCTCGATCTCGGCCTGCCGCGCATGTCCGGACTCGAGGTGCTACGCCGCCTGCGCGCCCGAAACTCCAATCTGCCCGTACTGATCCTGACCGCTGCGGACAGCGTCGACGAACGGGTCAAAGGCCTCGATCTCGGCGCCGACGACTACATGGCCAAGCCGTTCGCGCTCAACGAACTCGAAGCGCGGGTGCGCGCGCTGACGCGGCGCGGTGCGGGCGGCGGCCCGACGGTCGTGCGGCACGGTTCGCTGTCGTTCGACCAGGTGGGCCGGATCGCCTATATCAACGAGCAGGTGATCGAGCTTTCGGCGCGCGAGCTCGGACTGCTCGAAGTACTGCTGCAGCGAATCGGGCGTCTGGTTTCGAAGGAGCAACTCGTCGATCATCTGTGCGAATGGGGCGAGGAAGTCAGCAACAACGCGATCGAGGTATACGTGCACCGGCTGCGCAAGAAAATCGAGCCGAGCGGCGTGCGCATCATTACCGTGCGCGGGCTCGGGTACTGTCTCGAGAAGGCGGTCGCGCCGGCAAACCCCAATCCGAATGCCGCCGCGTCCGCGCCCGCCGAGCCCGAACCCGAGCCGCCTTCTTCGCCTTCGTCGCCGCAGTCAGACGGGATGCCGGCGAGCCACCACTACAAATAGAGCACACCCATGTCCGCACGCGCCGATCGCGCGACGGCCCGCGCGGCGGATCTCGACGAGGCGCGCGACGAGCGCTACGCCAATCCGTTCGCTCCGCCCGACGAAACCGAAACCGCCGCCGAGGCCCGCCCGCGCTCGCTGTTCGGCGAAATTCTCGACTGGATGCTCGCGCCGCTGTTGCTGTTGTGGCCGATGAGTCTCGCGGTGACTTATCTGGTCGCCAAGTCGATCGCGAACGGACCGTTCGACCGCGCGCTCGAAACCGACGCTTATGTGCTCGCGCGCCAGATCCACCCGGTGAACGGCGTGGCCGAACTGACGCTGCCCGACTCCACACGCGACTTTTTGCGCACGGACAACGTCGACAGTGTTTTCTATCAGGTGCTCGGCACGCGAGGCGAACTGGTGGCCGGCGAGCGCGACATGCCGCTGCCGCACGAAGAAGACCGGCCGCAACCGGGGCTCGTCGCATTTCGCGACGACATGCTGCGCGGCAACGACATCCGCGTGGCCTATACGACGGTCGAGTTTCCGCAGACGCCCGGCGCTGAGCCCGTGCTTGTTCAGGTCGCCGAGACGCTCGACAAACGCAGTCAGCTTGCCAACGACATCATCAAAGGCGTGATCCTGCCGCAGTTCGTGATCCTGCCGCTCGCCATCCTGCTCGTGTGGTTCGGCCTGTCGCGTGGTCTCGCGCCGCTGCACGCATTGCAGGCGCATATCCGCGCGCGGCGCCCCGACGACCTGTCGCCGCTGGAAGCGCGTCGCGCGCCTCCGGAAATCGAGCCGCTCGTCACGTCGTTCAACGATCTGCTGACGCGCCTCGAACAGAACATGGAATTGCAAAAGCGCTTTATCGCCGACGCCGCGCATCAGATGAAAACGCCGCTTGCCGGCCTGCGGACCCAGGCGGAGCTGGCGTTGCGGCAGGACGCGTCGGCGGAGGTGCATCGCTCCCTCGAGCAGATAGCCACGAGTTCGGAACACGCGGCCCGCCTCGTCACGCAGTTGCTGGCGCTCGCTCGCGCGGAGAACCGCATGTCCGGACAGATTTTTACGCCGGTGGAAGTGACAGAAGTGGCCCGCAACGCCGTGCGCGACTGGGTGCAGGCCGCGTTCGCCAAGCAGATGGATCTGGGCTACGAAGCGCCGGACGAGCCCGTCGAAGTCGAAGGCAATCCCGTCATGCTGCGCGAAATGTTGTCGAATCTCATCGACAACGCCATTCGCTACACGCCGGCGGGCGGCCGCATCACGGTCAGGGTGAGACACGAGAAAGCCGCTCGGCTCGTGCATCTGGAGGTGGAAGACACAGGCCTCGGCATTCCCGTGGCCGAACGGTCGCGAGTGATCGAACGGTTCTACCGGATTCTCGGCCGCGAGGGCGACGGCAGCGGCCTCGGGCTTGCGATCGTTCGCGAGATTGCGACGATGCACGGCGGCGAGCTGACTATCGACGACAACGTCTATCAGAACTCCCCGCGGCTCGCGGGAACGCTCGTACGTGTCAGTTTGCATGCGCTGGAACGGGGCAGGACTTACCCTAACGCGAACTGACCGCGACGGGCGTCAGATAGCGAGATAGGCGGCGTTCATGCAATTCCACGCGACTTTGCATGCCACTTAACGGATGTTCACGACATTCCGCCGGCGCATCAAAAGCTGCGACAGCAGCCGTCCATGTCAGAAGGCCGTAAGTTTTCACTCCAATAATCGGTTGCACGGGAACGCCGCGGGCCGGCGCACCGCGTGCATATCAATATTGGAGACGACATATGGCTACCGTTGGCGGACACATTTCGCCCGTGCCCATGACGCGCGATGAGAAGCGGGTGATCTTCGCATCGTCGCTAGGTACGGTTTTCGAGTGGTACGACTTCTATCTGGCCGGTTCGCTCGCGGCCTTCATCAGCAAGAGCTTTTTCTCAGGCGTCAATCCGACTGCGGGCTTCATCTTCACGCTGCTCAGTTTCGCCGCGGGTTTCGCAGTCCGGCCGTTCGGCGCGGTGGTGTTTGGACGGCTCGGCGATATGGTCGGCCGCAAGTACACGTTCCTCGTCACCATCGTGATCATGGGTCTGTCGACCTTCCTGGTCGGCTTCCTGCCCGGCTATGCGGCGATCGGCATTGCTTCGCCGGTGATTTTCATCGCGATGCGCATGCTGCAAGGCCTCGCACTCGGCGGCGAATATGGCGGCGCTGCAACCTATGTGGCCGAACACGCGCCGCCGGGACGTCGCGGCTTCTACACCGCGTGGATCCAGACGACTGCCACGCTCGGCCTGTTCCTCTCGCTGCTGGTCATTCTCGGCGTGCGCACGGCAATGGGCGAAGACGCGTTCGGCGCATGGGGCTGGCGAATTCCGTTCATCGCGTCGATCCTCCTGCTCGGCGTTTCGGTTTGGATCCGGTTGCAGTTGCACGAATCGCCGGTGTTCGAGCGCATCAAGGCCGAAGGGAAGACGTCCAAGGCACCGCTTTCCGAGGCTTTCGGCCAGTGGAAGAACCTGAAGGTCGTGATCCTCGCGCTGATCGGGCTGACCGCCGGCCAGGCCGTGGTCTGGTACACGGGCCAGTTCTACACGCTGTTCTTCCTGACGCAGACGCTGAAGGTGGACGGCGCGACGGCCAACATCATGATCGCCATTGCGCTTCTGATCGGCACGCCCTTCTTCCTGTTCTTCGGCTCGCTGTCGGACCGGATCGGCCGCAAGCCGATCATCATGGCCGGCCTGCTGATCGCCGCACTCACGTACTTCCCGCTGTTCAAGGCGCTGACGCACTATGTCAACCCGGCGCTTGAAACGGCCACGGCGAAGGCGCCAATTGTGGTGATCGCGAACCCGGACGAATGCTCGTTCCAGTTCAATCCGGTCGGCACGTCGAAGTTCACGAGTTCGTGCGACATCGCGAAGAGCGCGCTTTCGAAGTCGGGCTTGAACTACGAAAACGTCGCGGCTCCGGTGGGCACGCTTGCGCAGATCAAGGTCGGCGATACGGTGGTCTCCACCTATGACGGCAAAGCCGCCGACGCCAAAGATCAGGGCAAGGTGTTCGACAAGTCGCTTTCGACGACGCTGAAGTCCGCCGGCTATCCGCCGAAGGCCGATTCTTCGCAGATCAACTGGCCGATGAGCGTGGTGATTCTGACGATCCTCGTGATCTACGTGACGATGGTCTACGGACCAATCGCGGCGATGCTGGTCGAGATGTTCCCCACGCGAATCCGCTATACGTCGATGTCGCTTCCGTATCACATCGGCAATGGCTGGTTCGGCGGCTTCTTGCCGGCCACGGCGTTTGCGATCGTCGCGGCGAAGGGCAATATCTACTCGGGCTTGTGGTATCCGATCGTGATCGCGCTCATTACCTTCGTGATCGGCATGCTGTTCGTCCGTGAAACCAAAGACTCGGACATCTACGCAAAGGATTGAGGCGCCCTGCCCGGGCGGCAACTGAAAAAGTTGGGCGCCGGGGGTTGACAGCCCCCGGTGCTATCCTCATAATCTCGCTTCTTTCGGCGAATTAGCTCAGTTGGTTAGAGCGACGGAATCATAATCCGCAGGTCCGGGGTTCGAGTCCCTGATTCGCCACCAGTTGCAAGAAAAGGCCGCTGTTCCGCAAGGTTCAGCGGCTTTTTTGTTTTACACCCGCAACTTCAAGGAGGTTTCTTGATGACGTTCCGCACCGCCGCGCGCGCCGTGGCTGCCGTATCGATCGCGCTTCTCGGCGCCGCTTCCGCAACGGCCGTTCTGGCGCAAACATCGACCGACAATCAGTGGCGAGCAAGTCAGACCACGTTGTCGACACTCCTGCAAAACGGCTACAAGATCGTCGCCGTCGTCAATACGCCTCGCGGCGCGGGCGGTTCCGCCGACACCATTTTCGTGCAGCGCGATCAAAGCGCTTTCAAGTGCATCGATCCGCAAGCGCCGGAAGCGGGCAAAATCGCGCCGGGCTGCTATGAACTTGCGCCGCCGTCGGGCGCGGTTACAGGCTCCGAAGCGAAATAGCATGCGACCGGAAGCGGCTGCGCCAGTTGCGTCGTTCACACGCATAGCAAGCGGTCACTTTCACGCCGGCCTAGCCAAAAATTCGCCAGCGGCTCGAACCGCGGCATGCCGGCATTGAAATGCATGAACCACGCAGTTGGCGTCAATAGTCGCTTATCTAAACGACCTCACGCTGACATTCATCGCCGCGAAGCTGCCGGTCATTCCGTCACTACTGACACTCCGCCAGACGCATAAGACGCAAGACGCGCAGGCGGCACACGCCGCGATGAACCGGTCACGCCTCGATGCGGGCGCGCGTCACGCTGAGCAGGCGCGCCATTGCGTCGCGCGCGGCGTGCGCGTCGCGGTCGCGAATCGCCTCGAACACCGCAGTATGTTCGGCGAGCGAAGCGTTGAAGACGTCCGCACGTTTCGCATTCAGCCGAAGCTGTGCCTCGAGCGTGCGCTCGATCAGCGTGCCCAGCGGTATCAGCAATTCATTGCTGCACGCAATCAACACGCCCAGGTGAAATTGCAGGTCGGCACGCACCCATTCGTCGACGTTACGCGCACCGGTCATCGCGGCGTGAGCGGCCGCAAGTGCGCCGAATGTCTCGTCGGAATGTGAAGCGGCCGCGAGACCCGCGGCATACGGCTCGATCATCTCCCGCATTTCCTGCAGCTTGAGCGCGAACTGCATCGGCTCGGCGACGCGCGAATACCAGTCGAGCACGTCGACATCGAGCAGATTCCACGCGTGCCGTGGCCGCACCCGCGTGCCCACGCGCGGGCGCGATTCGATCAACCCTTTCGACGTCAGCGTGCGCAGCGCCTCGCGCAACACCGTGCGGCTCACGCCAAACGCGTCCATTAGCTCCGCCTCACGCGGCAGAATCGAATCGGGCGCATAGTCGCCGCGCAGTATCGCAGTAGCCAGCCTGTGGGCGACGCGCCCATGCAGATCGTGCTGAATAGGTTCCTCCTTGCGGCGAGGCCGCTCAACATGTGGTGAATAGTACTATTAATAGTACTGTAGCGGCCTTTTGTTGTAGCATGAAGATCCTCGAAAATTTGGCATGCGATCGGAGACGCACACTATGAAAATCACCAAGCTCGAAACTTTCATCGTTCCACCGCGCTGGTGCTTCCTGAAGATCGAGACCGACGAAGGCATCGTCGGCTGGGGCGAGCCGGTGGTCGAGGGCCGCGCGCATACGGTCGCGGCAGCGGTCGAGGAGTTGTCGGATTATCTGATCGGCAAAGATCCGCTTCTGATCGAAGACCACTGGCAGGTCATGTATCGCGCAGGGTTCTATCGCGGCGGTCCGATCACGATGAGCGCGATTGCCGGCGTCGACCAGGCACTGTGGGACATCAAGGGCAAGCATCACGGCGTGCCGGTGCACGCGCTGCTCGGCGGCCAGGTGCGTGACCGGATCAAGGTGTATTCGTGGATCGGCGGCGACCGTCCGAGCGACGTCGCGAACAACGCGCGCGCCGTGGTTGAACGCGGGTTCAAGGCCGTCAAGATGAACGGCTCAGAAGAGCTACAGATCATCGATACCTTCGACAAGGTGCAAGGCGTCATCAACAACGTCGCGGCCGTGCGCGAGGCGGTAGGGCCGAACATCGGCATCGGCGTGGACTTTCATGGCCGCGTGCATAAGCCCATGGCCAAGGTGCTGGCGAAAGAACTCGACCCGTACAAGCTGCTCTTCATCGAAGAGCCAGTGCTTTCGGAAAATGCAGAAGCGCTGCGTGACATCGTCAATCAGACGAACACGCCGATTGCACTCGGCGAGCGTCTCTATTCGCGCTGGGACTTCAAGCACATTCTGTCCGGCGGCTACGTCGACATCATCCAGCCGGACGCGTCGCACGCGGGCGGGATCACCGAGTGCCGCAAGATCGCGTCGATGGCTGAAGCCTACGACGTCGCGCTCGCGCTGCACTGCCCGCTCGGCCCGATTGCACTGGCAACCTGTCTGCAGATCGACGCCGTGAGCTACAACGCGTTTATCCAGGAACAAAGCCTCGGTATTCACTACAACCAGGGCAATGACCTGCTCGACTACATCAAGAACCCGGAAGTCTTCAAATACGAAGACGGCTTCGTGTCGATTCCGCAAGGTCCGGGCCTCGGAATCGAAGTGAACGAGGAGAAAGTGCGCGAGATGGCGAAGGTCGGCCATCGCTGGCGCAATCCGGTCTGGCGTCACGCGGACGGCAGCGTCGCCGAGTGGTAATCGCTTCACTCGCTTGCTGACTGACGCCGCCTGCGGGCGGCGTCCTCTTTTGTGCGCCGTGACCGATCACAGCGCTGCAACTTGCGTCGCACCTGGCCTTGCCCGATAGGCTTGCTTGCCCTTTGTTCGCCATCAGACAGATGCATGGCCTGCTCCTTGCTGAAATGCGTCCGAACAACGAATGCATCGGGGAGTCTCATGGGCGAATTCATTCCGGATTATCTGCTGCGCGAGCAGGCGGCCGTCGGCGCGCTGGTGCTATTCGGCGTGCTTCGCGTGATCGGCGCGGCCGTTGCCTATGAACGCGGCTGGCGCATCGCGGCGATTGAAAAATGGTTTGTCGTCGCCGCCGTCGTGTACTGCATCCCCCAGCTTTTCGATCTGCTCATGCATGTCTACGGCGCCCATGCGGCAGCAGCGGAACTCGAAGGCAAAGTAGCTGGCTGCGCAATTGCGCTATTTTGTGCGCCGATTCTCGGTCATCGGCTGGGACTCGAATGAATTGGTCGATCGGCCGAATGCTCGACACGCGGTTGTTCACTTGAGTTGGTGATCGCGCCGCACGTTGAAACCGTGCGGCGCATTCTTACGCGGATGCATAGACGTGTACGCAATACAGCCCGCGCGGTGACGCCGGTCCTCTCGCGTATAGAACTCAGTTCACCATCGCGAACGCCGGCACGCTATGCGACAGCGCTGCGGCTGCGACGAGAACACCGATCATGGCAAGCGCTTCCAGATAAAGCACGTTGGTGAACGTATGGGCGTCCATCGTCGATGCAGTACGGCGCAGACGCGGAAGCGCAAGGAAGCGATTGAGGCCGCCGAGCACGAGCGCGAGACCGACAAGCGAAAGCTTGAGGATCAAAACGTGGCCCCATGTGCTTGACCCAATCGCCTCGAATGAACCACCGGAGCCGCGCACCGCGTTGAAGATGCCGGAGAGCAGCACGAATCCCACCGCGACCACCGACACGTTCGATACCTGCGTCGCTGTGCGGATCAATATGCCGCGAGCGGTCGACAAGCCGAGCGCCGGCAACACCGCCAATCCGGCCGTAATCGCGAGGCCGGCCCACACGCTGGTCACGAGCACATGAAGCGTTTGCATTGCGATGGCCGCGGATGCCGGGCCCGCGTCCACCGCGTGCCCGAGCGACGCCTTGCCTGCGGCGATCGCAATCACCGCGAGCCACAGCAGCGCGTTTCGCAACATGCCGCTATGAGCCGTCATTGCCGTGCCCAGCAACACCAGTGCGCCCGCGAACGCAATGCTCCAGCCGTAGCCGACATGCGTTTGAGTGAGCACCGTCGGCACGAAGGCAAATGCGGCGGGAAGCGCAACACCACTCATCGACGCCGCCTGATACAACAGCCAGCCGAGGTCTGCGAGCACCAGGACGACGCTCGCCGTCAGCATTGAACGTTGCGCGCGCAACCAGGCGGCACGCCCGGGCGCGACCTTCGCCTTGGCGTCGTTCGCGAGCCACGCGCCGAGCAGTGCCGAACCGACGGCAAACGCAAACGCGACATTCATGAGCGCGGCCATGGCGACCTGCCCGATCCACAATCCGTCGATGCTCATTTGACGATGAACGCAAAGTCGCCTTGCGTGCGATGACCGTCGGTGGCCACGGCGGTCCAGTGCACCGCGTAGCGTCCCGCGCCCAACTGCGGCAACGGCAGATGCATGACACGCGCGTCGTGCTTGTCGACTTCCGACGCTGCGGGCGCTGCTGCCTTGCTGTTCGCGTCGTTCAGCGCGATTTTGCTGAAGGCCGGCTC
>JGI25165J46597_1001392_pt1 | contig 13241 bp, 9 predicted proteins | sample AraplaCL_Cvi_mCL_FD_46597 | JGI IMG/M metagenome (IMG submission 46597)
GCCGCGCGCTTGAGCAGGGGCGCCAGATATCTACCGGTAAAACTTGCTTTGGACTTCGCGATCTGCTCGGGCGTGCCTTGCGCGATGATCTGGCCACCGCCCGCGCCGCCTTCCGGACCCATGTCGATGACCCAGTCCGCAGTTTTGATTACATCGAGATTATGCTCGATGATCACGACGGTATTACCCTGGTCGCGTAACCGATGAATAACTTCGAGCAGCAGCGCAATGTCATGAAAGTGCAACCCCGTCGTGGGTTCGTCGAGAATGTATAGCGTGCGACCCGTATCGCGCTTGCTCAGTTCCAAAGATAGTTTGACCCGCTGCGCCTCGCCGCCCGACAAAGTGGTGGCGGACTGGCCCAGCCGGATATAGCCGAGGCCGACGTCGAGCAGGGTTTTCAGCTTGCGCGCGACGACCGGCACCGGCTTGAAGAACTCGTACGCATGCTCGACCGTCATGTCGAGCACCTCGCTGATGTTCTTGCCTTTGTACTGCACGTCCAGTGTTTCGCGGTTGTAGCGCTTGCCATGACAGACGTCGCACGGCACGTAGACGTCCGGCAAAAAGTGCATCTCGACCTTCAGCACGCCGTCGCCCTGACAGGACTCGCAGCGGCCGCCCTTCACGTTGAACGAGAAGCGGCCCGGGTCGTAGCCGCGCTCCTTGGCGGCGGGAACGCCCGCGAACAGTTCGCGGATCGGCGTGAAAAGGCCCGTATAAGTGGCCGGATTCGAGCGCGGCGTGCGGCCGATCGGCGACTGGTCGACGTTGATGACCTTGTCGAAGTGCTCGAGACCCTCGATCGACTCATACGGCGCCGGCTCCGTGGACGAGCCGTACAGATGATGCGAGACCGCGTGATACAGCGTGTCGTTGATGAGCGTCGACTTGCCCGAGCCCGAAACGCCGGTCACGCACGTGAGCAGACCGACCGGCAGGTCCAGTGTGACGTGCCGCAGGTTGTTGCCGTGCGCCTCGACGATGCGCAAATGCCGCTCGTCCGGGTCCTTGCGCTCGTCGGGATACTCGATGGTGCGCGCGCCGGACATGTACTGCCCCGTCATGGAGGCGGGGTTGCCCTGCACCTGTTTGGGCGTGCCCTCGGCGATCACCATGCCGCCGTGCTCGCCGGCGCCCGGACCCATGTCGACCACGTAGTCGGCCATGCGGATCATGTCTTCGTCGTGTTCGACGACGATCACCGAGTTGCCCAGGTCGCGCAGATGCTTGAGCGTGGCGATGAGGCGGTCGTTGTCGCGCTGGTGCAGGCCGATGGACGGCTCGTCGAGCACGTACATGACGCCGGTCAGACCCGAGCCGATCTGCGACGCGAGGCGGATGCGTTGCGCCTCGCCCCCCGACAGCGTTTCGGCGCTGCGTTCCAGCGACAGGTAATCGAGCCCGACGTTGTTCAGGAACATGAGCCGTGCGACGATCTCTTTCACGACCTTGTCGGCGATCTCGCGCTTCGAGCCTTCGAGTCGCAGCGTCTGGAAGTAGCCGAGCGCGTCGCGCAATGGCCAGCCGCTGATTTCGTAGATGCCGCGCGCGTCGCCGTCCGTGCCGATGCGCACAAAGCGCGCCTCCCGGCGCAACCGCGTGCCCGCGCAGGCGGGGCACGGCTGATTGTTCTGATACTTCGCAAGCTCTTCACGCACTGCGGCTGAATCCGTCTCGCGATAGCGTCGCTCCAGATTCGGGATGATGCCTTCGAACACATGCTCGCGGACCGACGTGCGGCCGCGCTCGTTGATGTACGAGAACGGAATTTCCTGCTTGCCCGAGCCGAACAGCAGGATCTTGCGGACTTTTTCAGGCAGGTCTTCGACGGCAGTGTCGATGTCGAAGTCGTAAAACGCCGCGAGGCTTTGCAGCATCTGGAAGTAAAACTGGTTGCGCCGGTCCCAGCCCTTCACTGCGCCTGCCGCGAGCGACAGCGACGGATGCGCGACCACCCGCTTCGGATCGAAGAAGGTGATCTGGCCGAGGCCGTCGCATTCCGGACACGCGCCCATCGGATTGTTGAACGAGAAGAGCCGCGGCTCCAGCTCCTGCAGCGAGTACGAGCAGATCGGACACGCGAACTTCGAGCTGAACAGGTGCTGCTTGTCGGTGTCCATTTCGAGCGCGATGGCGCGACCGTCGGCGAGACGCAGTGCGGTTTCGAACGATTCCGCAAGGCGCTGCTTCATGTCGGGCCGCACCTTGAGGCGGTCGACCACGACGTCGATAGTGTGCTTGTCGTTCTTCTTCAGCTTGGGCAGGGAGTCGACTTCATAGATCTTCGCCGCGCCTTCATTGGCCGTGCCGCCGCCCGAGCGCACGCGAAACCGGATGAAGCCCTGCGCCTGCATCTCTTCGAACAGTTCGACGTGCTCGCCCTTGCGGTCGGCGACGACCGGCGCGAGGACCATCAGCCTGGTTTCTTCCGGCAGCGCAAGCGCCGCGTCGACCATTTGCGACACGCTTTGCGCTTCGAGCGGGATCTCGTGATCCGGACAGTAAGGCGTGCCGACCCGTGCGAACAATAGCCGCAGGTAGTCGTGAATTTCGGTGACGGTACCCACCGTGGAGCGTGGATTGTGCGACGTGGCCTTCTGCTCGATCGAGATCGCCGGCGACAGACCTTCGATCAGATCGACGTCGGGTTTTTCCATCAACTGCAGGAACTGGCGTGCGTAAGCGGACAGGCTTTCGACGTAGCGCCGCTGCCCTTCCGCATACAGCGTGTCGAACGCGAGCGACGATTTTCCCGAGCCGGAAAGACCGGTAATTACGACGAGCTTGTGACGTGGTAGGTCGAGATTGACGTTCTTCAGGTTGTGGGTGCGAGCCCCACGAATACGGATTTGTTCCACGGATTTATTCCATGAACTGCGGAAAGAGGAAGAGGCTAAACCTGCTACTATAACGACTTTTCAAGGCCGCCGTTACGGCTGCCTGACGGCCAGAACAGGCCTGAACAGCGCCTCAGGCAAGCTGTAAGAACGCGGTTCAGCGCTAGCGGGAAAAGGTCTAACTGGGGCCGTTTCCGGCAAGTACAAGGCGCCGCGAAGCGCGCCGCGGCCGCAAAGGCGCGAGAGCCGAAGGGTCAGGAGTGCGGTCAGCGCGGAGCGGGAACGCTGCAGGCTGCCCGGTTGGCTCGAGCGGCAGTGCCGCACCGTCTGCAGGCCGTCCCATGGAAAGCCGTCCGGTCGTGGTGCCCCGGTGCCCCCGGTGCGTCACCCAGCTCATTCAAAGAACGCTTCCGATGTCCAATCCGTCTGCCACCTCTTCACGCATGAGCGCGCCTGAACTGCGCGCGACCGTGTCGCTTGCCGCCATCTTCGCGCTGCGCATGCTCGGGCTCTTCATGATCATGCCGGTGTTCTCGATCTACGCGAAGACCATTCCCGGCGGCGAAAACGTGCTGCTCGTCGGCATCGCGCTGGGCGCTTATGGCGTGACGCAGTCCATGCTCTACATTTTCTACGGCTGGGTCTCCGACAAGATCGGCCGCAAGCCGGTCATTGCTGCGGGCCTGCTGATCTTCGCGCTCGGCAGCTTTGTCGCGGCGGGCGCGCACGACATGACGTGGATTATCGTCGGCCGGGTGATTCAAGGCATGGGCGCGGTGTCGTCAGCAGTGATTGCCTTCATCGCCGATCTGACTGCTGAAGAGCACCGCACGAAGGCGATGGCCATGGTCGGCGGCAGCATCGGCATTTCCTTTGCGGTGGCGATTGTCGGCGCGCCGATCGTTTTCCATTGGGTCGGCATGAGCGGTCTTTTCACGCTGGTGGGCGTCTTCTCGATTCTCGCTGTCGGCGTGGTGCTGTGGGTCGTGCCCGATGCGCCGAAGCCCGTGCATGTGCGGGCGCCGTTCGCCGAAGTGCTGCACAACGTCGAGCTGCTGCGTTTGAACTTCGGCGTGCTGGTGCTGCACGCCACGCAGACGGCGTTGTTCCTCGTCGTGCCGCGCATTCTCGAAGCCGGCGGCCTGCCGGTCGCGTCGCACTGGAAAGTGTATTTGCCGGTCATGGGCTTGTCGTTCGTCATGATGGTGCCCGCAATCATCGCCGCTGAAAAGCGCGGCAAGATGAAGATCGTACTGCTCTCCGCCATCGCTCTTATCCTGATCGGACAGTTGTTATTGGGCGTGGCTCCGCATACGATTCTGAGTGTGGCGGCCATCCTTTTTGTGTACTTTCTGGGCTTCAACATTCTCGAGGCGTCGCAGCCTTCGCTGGTGTCGAAACTGGCGCCGGGCAACCGTAAGGGCGCGGCAGCCGGCGTGTACAACACCACGCAGTCCATCGGTCTTGCGCTGGGTGGCATGATCGGCGGCTGGTTGCTCAAAGCGGACGGTCAGAGCGCTGTCTTCTTTACTTGCTCGGGGCTCGTCTTTTGCTGGCTTATAATCGCCGCAAAGATGAAACAGCCGCCGCGTAAAGCGTCCTCGTGACACGCGCGGAACTCGCAGAACATATGCGGCGACTCGGGCGTGTCCCGGCATCACCCAGAACTCACCCGGCGGCGGGCAGAGGCGCACTTCTGATCTCGGGCCGGCCAGGCGCGAGACGCGAACTGTGTTGCCGGGCCGCCCGAAATGGAATCAACAGGAGAAACTCATGGCATCCGTGAACAAGGTCATTCTCGTCGGCAATCTCGGAGCCGATCCGGAAGTCCGTTATCTTCCGAGCGGCGACGCAGTGGCGAATATCCGCCTTGCAACGACGGATCGGTACAAGGACAAGGCGTCCGGTGAAATGAAGGAAGCGACCGAATGGCACCGCGTGTCGTTCTTCGGCCGCCTCGCCGAGATCGTNTCCGAATACCTGAAGAAGGGCTCGTCGGTCTACCTCGAAGGGCGCATTCGCACCCGTAAGTGGCAGGCGCAGGACGGCACCGACCGTTACTCGACGGAAATCGTCGCCGAGCAGATGCAAATGTTGGGCGGCCGTGGCGGCTCCATGGGCGGCGGCGACGAAGGCGGCTACAGCCGTGGTGAGCCGTCGGAGCGCAGCGGCGGCGGTGGCGGCGGCCGTGCCATGTCGGGTGGCGGTTCGCGCGGCGGCAGCGGTGGCGGCGCGAGCGGTGGTGGCTCCAGCCGTCCGAGCGCACCGGCCGGCGGCGGCTTTGACGAGATGGATGACGATATTCCGTTCTAAATCACCCGTACCACAAGACCAGCAAAAAACCCCGCTTCCTCAGCGGGGTTTTTTCTTTTCAGCAGTCGTCACCGCCTCAAATGCTCCAGCGCATCGCGCATCGGCAAGCTGGAGATCATGATCGGGCCGGTCAGCGGGGTATCAAGATCGACGATTACATAGATCGCCGACGCAATCGACACAGCCCCAAGCGAGATTGTCACGAGCGCCAGCGCATTGCGAGGCGCGATGAGCCCGAAGCTCAGAAATATCACGCACAGCCAGAACGTCAGCGTCTTGAGGAAGGGCTGCGAGATGGAGCTGTGCGCTTCCTCGATAATCTTCCAGCGCGCATCCACCACGCGGCGAAATTGCGTCAGGCCGTCGTCGAGCGCGTGCTGTTGCAGCGGATCGCGCGCGCGCAACTGCCGCAATTGCCGGCCTACCGACGTCAGCATTTCGCCGAGCCGCACGTTTTCCAGCTTCTGCGAGTTGTCCGGCGAGCCGAGGTGGGTGGGGTAGTCGCCCGTAGGAGCCGGTTCGTTCGGCCACGTCGATGCAATTGCCGCGGCCGTGTAGACGCGCAAGAGGTTGCGCGCCGGTTCGGTGTCGCTGCCGTAATCCCTCAACGTCGTGTCCAGTTCGATGATGTCGGCGGCAAAGGTGCGCAAGTCATTTGACGCCGTGTCGAAGCTGGATTTCGCCGACGCGGTCATCAAACCAAGCACCAGTGCGGCAAACGTCACGAGCATGCCGATCACCAGTTGCACGAGTTGCACGGTCTCGTGTGCCTTGTGCTCCTCGGGCAGGAGCGGGCGCACCCACACGCCGATGCCGGTGGTCGCGAGCAGGAGAATGAAAACCACCAGAGCCGAGCCTATTTCGGACATAGAAGTGCTCCTATGACATTTGCATCGACTGCCAACCGGCTTAGGTAGGACGCCTGATACTCGGCAGTCCCGCTATCGCAGGCGTTCGGGCGGCTTCGCGCCGCTTGTAATTTGATGTGACGCAAAAGCGTACGCCATCCACCATAAAGTTTTTAGCGATTTAGCCGTAGTCCTATCTGTGGCATTCGCTTAATTTTTGACAAAAACGGTTGCGGACCATGCCAGATGGGCTGGGCGCAGCATGCATGGCCGACGCATATTTCACTGAACATTCGGTCAGGCGGCCCAAATGGAGACTAGCCCGATGCTGAAAAATCTGTCGATTCGCAGTTGCCTTACCCTGATGATCGCGTTCTTTGCCGCCGCGCTGCTACTGGGCGCAGCGGCCGGGCTGCTGTCGCTGCGCTCGAGCAACGCGTCCCTGCAACAGATGTACACCGTGGACACGCCCGCCGTCGCCGATCTCGAAGGCAGCGCCGGCCAGCTGTTGCGTCTGCGCCTCGCACTGGCCACTTATGCGTCGCTGGTCGATCTCAACGACCAGGACGGCGCAAACGCTGTGCTCAAGCGTTTTGATCAGTACCAGAAAGCATCGAATGAACGGCTTGCCCACTATGTGAGCCGCGCGAGCGCCGAGGCCGACGAGCAGCGCCTCATCAAGGATATGCAGGACAAGCGCGACACGTTCCTTCGCGAGGGTGTCGAGCCGGCGTTGGCCGCACTCAAGGCGGGCGACCGCACCGCGTTCCAGCAATTGCAGGCGAAGAAGCTGCCGTCTCTGTACAGTTCGTTCGAAAAGGCGATGCTCGCGCTCGAACAGTTGCAGCTCGACCACGCCGAACAGCGGTATCAGAGCGCACAGGCCCTCTTTTACGCGATCTGCGTAACGGTGGCGATCGGCATCGGCATCTCGCTGCTTGGTTCGTTGCTCGGTCGCGCGGTGCTGGTGCGCGCAATCGTGAGTCCGGTCGATGCCACCATCGCCCAGTTCCAGCGGATCGCCAATGGTGACCTGACCGGGCAGATCGTCGTCACGAGCAGCAACGAAATGGGCCGCCTCGCCGCCGCGCTGCGCAAGATGCAGGAGTCGCTGATCGCGACGGTGAATTCGGTGCGTCAGGGCACCGAATCGATCGACAGCGGCGTAAGCGAAATCGCCGCGGGCAATACGGATCTGTCACAACGTACCGAAGAACAGGCGGCGTCGCTGGAAGAAACGGCGGCCAGCATCGAGCAACTCACGTCGACGGTGAAACAGACCGCGGACAACGCGAAGCAGGCGAGTTCGCTCGCGCAGGGCGCGTCGACGCTTGCCGCTCAGGGCGGCGAATTGACCGAGCAGGTGGTAGGCACGATGCACGAGATCGTCGACGACTCGCGGCGCATCGCGGATATCGTCGGCGTGATCGAAGGGATCGCATTTCAGACGAACATCCTCGCGTTGAACGCTGCGGTCGAGGCGGCGCGCGCCGGCGAGCAGGGCCGCGGCTTTGCGGTCGTCGCGAGCGAAGTGCGTTCGCTGGCCCAGCGAAGCGCCGCGGCCGCGAAGGAAATCAAGGCGTTGATCGAAGCGTCGACTACGCGCGTCGAGAACGGCTCACAACTGGTCGAGCGGTCCGGCTCGACGATGACCGAAATCGTCCAGGCCATTTCGCGGGTCAGCTCGATCATGGGCGAGATCGCCGCCGCGGCGACCGAGCAGAGCACCGGCATCGACCAGGTCAATCTGGCCGTCGCGCAAATGGACGAGGTCACGCAGCAGAACGCCGCGCTGGTCGAACAAGCCGCGGCCGCGGCAAGCTCGCTGGAGGAGCAGGCGAGAAGGCTCACATCGGCCGTGGCAGTGTTCCAGACGGAAGGTGGTTCGTCGTCGCGGGGCCTGGCCGGCTCGCGCAACGGTCAGAGCGCTGCAACGAAACGTGCAGCGAACGGCGCGGAAGAACTGGTGGTCGCTTGATACATGCGCGGGCGGCGTTGCGTTAGGTTCGTGGCGCGTGCAGTGAGGCGGCAGCGCGCTGCATATCACCGCGGGGTAGGGGGCGTCGCGCCCTGCCTGGAGCATCGCACTTCACGGTCGCGCGCCCCAGCGAACCACAGTGCACCGCGCTGCGCTCAAATTATTCGCTCTACTGCATACCCGCGTAGTACTTCGCGACACTATCAATCTCCGTCGATGTCATCTGCCGGGTGACATTGCGCATCTGCTCGTTGATGTCATTGCGGCGTGCGCCAGAAGCAAATGCTCGCATCTGCGCCGCAAGGTAAATCGACGACTGGCCGCCAAGCCACGGCGCCGAACCCTTGCGATCCAACTGCCCGTGACATGCCGCACATGGCGCGATGTTGCGCTGCGGATCGCCCTGCATCGCCAGCCGCACGGCGTTCGCATCGGGCGTGTTGGCGCTGGGCGCAACTTCCGCGGCGGGACCGCGTGGCAGCGACGCGTAGTACGCCGCGAGATCGTGTAGGTCCTGATCGCTGCGAGCGGCGACGATCGGCTGCATTACCGCGTTCTGCCGCACGCCTTGTTGGTAATCGCGCAACTCCTTGTAGACGGCGTCCGCATATTGACCGGCCAGCGCCGGCGCCGTGACTTGCACCGTGCCGAGTACGCCGTGACACATCGAGCATTTCTGCGTGGCGAGGGTCGCGCCGCGCCCGATCGAATCGGCGTCGGCCCGCACGCGACGCAACGGCGGCAGGACGACCACGTCGCTCGGTGCCCGGCCCGCGATGTTGGTACCGCTGTACCAGCTCGACGGCGCGCCCGCAGCGCTGCAGATCGTCGCCCATAAGCTGCGGTTCGCGAATGCGCTATTCGCCGAAGGCAGCCAGATGAAACCTATCAGCATCGACACGATGGCCAGCGCGAGCGTGCCGGCCACGCTTACCGTGAACCACGGATTTCGCAAGCTGAAGACGCGTTCCTGATTCATCGCTGTGCTCCAACCACCACCGCGGGCACGGACGTCTGCGGCAGCTTGAGCAATTGGACGATGGGCACGCTGTAGTTGACGACGGTCAGGCCGATCATCAACGCGACCCACAAGCCGAAGCTATTGAGCGCGGCGGGCACGCGTTCGACCGGATGCACCGCGCTCGCGAAACGGAAGCCTTGCTGCGGAACCGCCGGCCCGAACTGCGACTTCGCGAGAATGTAGATGAAGAGCGCGCCCGATATGGCGAGAACCACTCCGCCGACCGCCGACATGCTGACCCAGAACGCCTGCGATTCGAGGCCCGGCATCTTGTAGTCGTAGTAAGCCATGCGGCGCGGCGCGCCGAGCAGGCCGACGTAATGCCACGGCAGCGTGACCACCAGCATGCCGATGAACCACAGCCACAGTTGCGCGCGCACGAGCTTCATCGACACGATTGCGCGGCCGGTGAGTTGCGGCCACAGTTCATAAGCAATCGCAAAATACATGATGACGATTGCGCCGCCGAAGATCAGATGGAAGTGTCCGGTCACCCACTGCGTGTTGTGCACGGTGGTATTCAACTGATAGCTCATGTTGATCAGACCGCCGGCGCCGCCAAGCCCCAGCATCACGAACGAAAACGCGACGACGAGCATCATCGGGTTCTGCCAGGGCAAAGCGGTGAGCCAGCCGAACGCACCCTTGCCGCCGCGCAGCCTGCCGGCAATTTCCACCGACGCGCAAATCGTGAACACCGTCAGCAGCGTGGGCACGGACACCATCCCTGTGAACACTGCGTGCAGGAACTTGAAACCGGAGCCGATCTGCGGATCGGCAAACAGGTGGTGGATGCCGATCGGCATAGCGAAAACAAGGAACAGGATGAACGACACGCGCGCCATCGAATCGCTATAGAGCCGCCCGCCGATGGCTCGCGGCACGAGCGTGTAGTACGCGATATAGGCGGGAATCAGCCAGAAGTAGACGATGGCATGCAGCGTCCACGAGAACAGGACACGTGACAGGCCGGCGTCGATCGTATTCTTGAGACCAAAAGCAACCGGTAGAATCTGAAGCAGGATTTCGAGCGCAGCACCGACGGCCGTCCATGCCCATAGATATGCGCCGGCTACATTGGCGAACATCGCGAGCGGCACCGGCTTTCCGGGGTTCGCGCGCCGCCATATGGCGAGGTTCACGTGCATCAACGCGACCCAGATCCACGACCCGACTACCACTAGCACCACGCCGAGATAATAGAAGGGACTGCCGATCATCGGCGGATAGAACGTGTAGAGCACCGAGGCCCTGCCGAGTGCGACGGGCACCATCGCCATCACCGCGCCGACCGCCAGCATGATGAAGGCGGCCCATGCCCACTTCAGGCCCGCGAGGCGCTGCGCGAGCGCAAGCTCGACGATTGCGTAGCCAAAACCCATCGACACCAGAGTCGGCATCACGTAGGCCATTACTGAACCGTGAGCGGTGACTGAGCGGTAGTACAGCTCAGGGTCGCCGATCCACGGCGCGAGTGGACTGCGCACGAGCATCTGCCAGGCGCCGAGAAACAGCGCGACGATAAACGCGATGAAGGCGAGCCAGAAATGCGCGAGAACGAGTCGCTTAGCGTGAAACACAGCTCAGCCTCCGTGATTGTCGGGCCTGCTCGAAGAAGGCGGCTTTGTCGATCACTTTCACATGCGCCCACATGGCCTGATGGCCGAAGCCGCAGAACTCGTGACAGGGCATGGTGTGATCGGCGGGCGCGTCGAAGCGCGTGTTCAACGTGGCCACGTAGCCGGGCACGACCATCGTGTTGATATTGGTGTTGGTGACGAGCAGACCGTGCACGACGTCCGCACTGGTGGTTCGGATCGTGATCGGAGTGTCGGCGGGCACGAGCAGACATTGCGGTGTGAACGAGTACTGCTGCGCGATAAAACGCACGACCACGGAGCCGTCGGGTTCAACTGCGCTGCCCAGATTGTCTTCGACGAATTCGCCCGACAGTTGCAGACGGGACGGGTCGATTGTTTCCACGCGCGATGGCGGCATCATCGCCCAGTGGAGCCCCGAGTACACGATCACGGCCAGCATCAGCACGATCAGCGCGCCGACAAAGATCGCCCAGCGGCGCTCGGCGCGTAGCGCGACGGTGTGGCCGCTGCCCGGTTGGTGTTGGGAGTCGGGGGATTGAGTGGACATGATCAGTGCACGACGCCGCGCGGCAGGAACACGAGGAAGTAGAAGCCGAACCAGATCGCCATGACGATCAGCGTGGCCACGCCTGCGACGGCAATCGCACCATGCGGACCCGCGACGACCACGCGTTCTACTTCGTCGTCGGTGGGAGGGAGCGCGGCGCGCGTATCGTTCGCTTCCATCTAGGGCTTCTCCTGTTGCCGGTGCGGCGGCTAGTGCAGCGGCGCTTTGCGCAGTTCGTTGACATCGCGGGCGGTGACTGGCGTCCCATGATTGCCCCACGCTGTGCGGATATAGGTAATGACGGCGGCCGCGTCGGTGTCGTTCAGTTCCTGCGCGAAAGGCGGCATGCCGTAGGGCTCGGGATTACGCTTCGTGCCAGGCGGGAAGCCGCCGTTCAGCACGATGCGGATGGGATTGACCGCGGAGTTCATTTCGATCGACTGGTTTCCCGCTAGCGGCGGATAGTGCTGCAACTGTCCTTCGCCTTTTGCGCCATGACACAGTGCGCACTTGTCGGCGTAGATCTTTTCACCGAGCGCGAACACGTTGGTGCCGGTCGGCGCTGTCGGCCCGGACTTGCGGCCGCGATTGTCCGGCAACGTCTTCAGGTACACCGCCATTGCCTTGACGTCTTCGTCGGTCATGTATTGAAGGCTGTGATATGTGACTTCGGCCATTGGGCCGTAGACTGCGCCGCGATCGGAAATGCCCGCTTGCAACAGGTCGACGATGTCCTTGATGCTCCAGTCGCCGAGTCCGCCGTCCTTGTCGGAAGTGAGCGACGGCGCGTACCAGTTCTGCACCGGAATCAGCCCGCCGGCAAATTGCTCGCTTTGTGACGAGCCGCCGAGCATGTTGATCTTCGTGTGGCACATCGTGCAGTGCCCGAGCCCTTCGACGAGATACGCGCCACGATTCCATTCGACGGAGCGGGTCGGATCGGGCTTGAATTCGCCTTCGCGGAAGTACAGCGTGCGCCAGCCATACAGCAATTTGCGCTGATTGAACGGGAAGCGCAGCGTGTGCTTGCGATTCGGCGTGCGCACTGGCTCGACCGATTTCAGGAAAGCGAAGATCGCGTTGGAGTCCTCACGCGTGACCTTCGTGTACTGCGCAATCGGCATGGCGGGATAGAGCAGCTTGCCCTCGGGCGTGATGCCGGTGCGCATCATCCGGAAGAAGGCGTCTTCGCTCCAAGTGCCGATGCCGTACTGCGCATCTGGCGTGATGTTCGGCGAGTAGAGCGTGCCGAACGGCGTGTCCATCGCGAGGCCGCCGGCGAACAGCCTGCCGCGCGGCGCGGTGTGGCAGGCCACGCAGTCGCCCGCGCGCGCAAGATATTCGCCGCGCTTGACGATGTCCGTGCGGTTGTCGACGGAGGTATTGGCCTTGGCTTCAGTGGTGCTGTCGGCGGCGCGAGCTTCGGTGACAAGCGAGTGCAGTGGCGCGCTGCCGGTCACCAGTGCTGCGGCGGCAACCAGTGGCAGGAGCGAGCGGTGCAACTTACGTGAGAGCACGCGCAGCGAACGAAGTGTCGTTTTCATTGCGGTTGGCTCCCGCATGCGAGAGGCAAGCGCTCCGCAGACGCCGGCACGGGCCGCGGGTCGGCTGGACGCGGCTGCCGCGCGAGCCAGGTCGAGACGGCGGTGATGTCCTTGTCGGTCAGCTTGACGGCGATTGACCGCATGCAATCCGGCGCGAGCGCGTGACGTGTGCCGGAGCGCCAGGTTCCCATCTGCCCGGCTATGTAGCTCGCATGCAAACCGAGCAGTCCGGGAATGCCAGGTTGCTGCCCCGTCATGCGCGCTCCATGACATGCGATGCACGCGGGAATCTTGCGCGCCGGGTCGCCCTGCATGACGAGTCGCTGGCCCGCGGCGAGCACGGCGGGCGCGACGTTCGATTGATCGGCATTCGGGTAGGGCGGCTGCAAATCGGCGAAGTACTGGCTGATCTTGCGCAGATAGTCGTCGGGAAGAAACGCGACCAGATAACCCATCGGCGGATAGGTGCGGCCGCCGTCGCGAAACGCTGTTAGCTGATTGAACAGATACTCGGCCGGTTTGCCGGCGATGCGCGGGAAGTAATCGTTG
>JGI25165J46597_1001404_pt1 | contig 13109 bp, 6 predicted proteins | sample AraplaCL_Cvi_mCL_FD_46597 | JGI IMG/M metagenome (IMG submission 46597)
GATTATGTCGGCATCAAGCGCTTCGATTCGGAAGGCAACGTCACGGGTGAACTGCGCATCGTCGGCCTCTTCACCTCCACCGCCTACACCAGCGCCGCCTCGGAAGTGCCGCTGCTTCGCTCGAAGGTGCAGAAGGTCAAGGATCATTTCGGTTTCGATCCCACCAGCCATTCCGGCCGCATGCTCGACAACACGCTGGAATCCTACCCGCGCGACGACCTATTCCAGATCGACACCACCCTGCTGGCAAGCTTCGCAGAGCAGATCAACGACCTGACCGATCGGCCGCGCGTGCGTGCGCTGCCGCGCATCGATCATTTCGACCGCTTCGTTTCCGTCATCGTCTATGTGCCGCGCGAGGAATATGATTCCGTCGTCCGCGAAAAGATCGGCAATTATCTGAAGACCGTCTATGACGGCCGCGTCTCCGCCTATTATCCTGCCTTCCCGGAAGGCGGCGTGGCACGCGTGCACTTCATCATCGGTCGCAGCGCCGGCAAGACGCCGCATGTTCCCCAGGCCAAGCTGGAAGAGGCGGTCCGCGGCATCACCGCTCGCTGGGACGAGCGTTTCGTCATGCTGGCAGGCCCGAAGGCACCGAGCATCTCGGTGAGCCAGGCATTCCAGGAAGCCTTTTCGCCGGAAGACGCCTTTGCCGATCTGCCTGACATCATTGCCACAGCCGGCGCCGAGCCGATCCGCATCGGCTTCTATGTCCGCAAGGACGAAGCAGGCGAGATCCTGTCGCTGAAGATCTTCCACGGTCAGGGCAATCTGGCGCTGTCGCGTCGCGTGCCTCTCCTCGAAAACCTCGGCTTCAACGTCATCAGTGAGCGCACCTTCGACATCTATGTCACGCCGAAGGACGATTCGGCCGGCCATGTCGTGCTTCACGACATGGAGCTGGAAGCCCGCAGCGGTCTGACGATCGATCTTGCCCGCCACGGTGCTGCACTGGAAGAGGCTTTCCTCGCCGCCTTCGGTGGAACGATCGACAATGATGCCTTCAACCGGCTGATCGTCTCCGCCGATCTCTCGGCCCGCGAAACCAACGTGCTGCGCGCCTACTCGCGTTACCTGCGCCAGGCCGGCATTGCCTATTCGCAGGACTACATCGCCGCGACGCTGGACAAATATCCACGGATCGCCGCCGCGCTCTTCCGCCTGTTCCACGACACGCTCGATCCGAAACTCAGCGACAAGAACCGCACGAAAAAGCTCACCGAGCTGCACGAGGCTATCGAAAGCGAGCTGGCCGACGTACCGAGCCTGGACGACGACCGCATCCTGCGCCGCTACGTCAACGCCATCGATGCAACGCTGCGCACCAACTATTTCCAGAAAAATGCCGACGGCTCGCCGAAGGCCATGTTGGCCTTCAAGCTCGATCCGAAACTTCTCGACGGCCTGCCCGAGCCGCGGCCCTTCCGCGAAGTCTTCGTCTATGGCGTGGAGGTCGAAGGCGTGCATTTGCGCTTCGGCAAGGTGGCGCGCGGCGGTCTGCGCTGGTCGGACCGTGCCGAGGACTATCGTACCGAAGTGCTCGGCCTGGTGAAGGCCCAGCAGGTCAAGAACGCCGTCATTGTCCCGGTTGGGGCCAAGGGCGGCTTCTATCCGAAGAAGCTTCCGGTCGGCGGCAGCCGCGACGAAATCTTCAACACAGGCCGCGAGGCCTACAAGACCTATATCCGCACGCTGCTGTCGATCACCGACAATATCTCCGGCGCCGATATTATCCCGCCTGATGATACCGTGCGGCTCGATGGTGACGATCCCTATTTCGTCGTCGCAGCCGACAAAGGCACCGCGACCTTCTCCGACACCGCCAATGCGCTGGCTCAGGAAGCCGGCTTCTGGCTGGATGATGCCTTCGCCTCGGGCGGTTCTGCCGGCTACGACCACAAGAAGATGGGCATCACCGCCCGCGGCGCGTGGGAAACCGTAAAACGGCACTTCCGCGAGATGGACATCGACATCCAGACGACCCCCTTCAACGTCGTCGGCGTCGGCGACATGTCGGGCGACGTCTTCGGCAACGGCATGCTGCTGTCTCCGAAGATCCGCCTGCTCGCCGCCTTCGATCACCGCGACATCTTCATCGATCCCGATCCGAACATGGAAAAGACGCTCGCCGAACGCCAGCGTCTCTTCAACCTGCCGCGTTCCAGCTGGCAGGATTTCGACAAGTCCGTCCTGTCGAAGGGTGCGATGATCATTTCCCGGTCGGCGAAATCCGTAACGCTGACCCCGGAAGCGGTTGCCGCCATCGGCATCGACAAATCGGTCGCAACACCCTTCGAGATCATGACGGCAATCCTCAAGGCTCCCGTTGATTTGCTGTGGTTCGGCGGCATCGGCACTTATGTGAAGGCACCGGCCGAGACGGATTCCGAAGTCGGCGATCGCGCCAACGATCCGATCCGTATCGCAGCTGACGAAGTACGCGCCAAGGTCATCGGCGAAGGCGCCAATCTCGGTGTCACCCAGAAGGGCCGTATCGCCTATGGTCTCAAGGGCGGTCGCTGCAACTCCGACGCCATCGACAACTCCGCCGGCGTCAACACCTCCGACGTCGAGGTCAACATCAAGATCGCGCTGGCGTCCGCCATGTTCGACGACCGGCTGACGCGCGCCAAGCGCGACACGCTGCTCGCCTCCATGACCGATGAAGTGGCCGTGCTGGTATTGCGCAACAACTATCTGCAATCCCTGGCGATTTCGCTGACGGAGCGCAAGGGCACCGGCAATGGCCTGGAACTCAGCCGCTTCATGAGCGTGCTGGAAGCCGCCAAGCAGCTCAACCGCAAGGTGGAGACCCTGCCCGACGACCAGACCTTCGCAGAGCGTTATGCCAACGGCCGGCCGCTGACGCGCCCAGAAATCGGTGTGCTGCTTTCCTACGCCAAGATCGTTCTCTTCGACGCCCTCGTCGCCAGCGATCTGCCTGATGATCCCTACTTCGCTGCAACGCTCAGCCGCTATTTCCCGGCCAAGATGCAGCGCTCCAATGCAGCCGATATCGAAACCCATCGCCTGCGCCGCGAGATCATCGCGACGGGGCTCGCCAACGAGGCGATCAATCGTGGTGGTCCAGGCTTCGCCGTCAGCATGATGGATGCAACGGCGGCATCGGCTGCCGAGGTGGTCAAGGCGGCCGTGGTCGCTCGCGACGGCTTTGATCTCGACCGGCTCTGGAACGAGACGGACGCGCTCGACGGCAAGGTCGGCGGCCAGATGCAGAACCGCGTCTACGGCGAAATCACCGAGGTCTATACGGTATTGACCCGCCTGCTCTTGAAAACCGGCGCGGCCAAGGGTGACATCGAAGAAACGGTTAGCCGGCTTCGCGCCGCTCTCAAGAAACTGCGACCCGTCTTCCTCACTCACATCCCGGCGGATTTCGCAGCCGAAATCGCCGCACGCGAAGCGGAATATCTGGCAGCGGGCCTGCCCGAGAAGCTGGCTTCGGAGATCGCCACGATCTACGCGCTCGTGCTTGTTCCGGAAATCATGCAGATCGCCGAACGCACCGGCGACACGCTGAACCGGGCGGCGGAAAGCTACTTCACCGTGTCGCAGACTTTCCGCGTTGGCCGCCTGCTGCTGGCCGGCAACCGGATCGTCACCGGCGATCACTATGAGAGCCTCGCGCTTGCGCGCAGCCTCGACCAGATCGCCGGCGCTCGTCGCGATATCGTCATCTCCGCGCTATCAAACCATCCGAAGGACAAGCAGCCGGTCCAGGCATGGCATGCGGAGGACCGTATCCGCATCAATCGCATCGCCGAAGAGCTCGGTGGCCTCAGCGAAAGCGGCGATCCGAACCTCGCCCGCATCACCGTTGCCGCCGGCCTGCTCAGCGATCTTGCGAACGGCCGGGCAAGATGACACAGTCCGCCCCGACCCCGGCAAACGGGTGAGGGAGCAAGGGGCTGGATTTGGTGACGACCGAGATTGACAACGACGTGCCGGCAAAAGTGCCGGCACGCGGCATTTGGGGCTGGATGTTCTTCGACTGGGCGGCTCAGCCGTTCTTCACCGTCGTCACCACATTCATTTTCGGCCCCTATTTCGTCGCGCGGCTGACCGCCGATCCCGTCTCCGCGCAGACGACCTGGAGCAACATGGCGACGATCTCCTCGGTGATTATCGCCATCCTCTCGCCGGTCCTCGGCTCGATCGCCGATCAATCCGGCGCCCGCAAACCCTGGATCGCCTTCTTCGCCGTCATCAAGATCGCCAGCCTCTTCTGTCTCTGGGGTGCTGCGCCCGGATCACCTGTCATCTATCCCGTGATCTTCATGATCCTGGCATCGATCTCGGCCGAATTCTCCATCGTCTTCAACGATTCGATGATGCCGCGGCTGGTCGGCAAGGACGATGTCGGCAGGCTGTCAAACGCCGCCTGGGGCCTCGGCTATCTCGGCGGCATGATTGTGCTGATCACCGTCGTTGCGCTGCTCGCCGGTAATCCACAGACCGGCAAGACCATTCTAGGCCTGACGCCGCTCTTCGGCCTCGATGCCACGCTCGGCGAGGATGCCCGCATCACCGGGCCGATTTCGGCCGTCTGGTATCTCATCTTCATCCTGCCGATGTTCTTCTTCACACCGGATGCAGCCCGCGGTCTGCCGCTTCGAGCGGCCGTTCGCTCGGGCCTGCGCGAGCTTTCGGCGACCCTCGGCGAACTGAAGCGCCGGCGCGGCATCAGCCTTTTCCTCATCGCCCGCATGGTCTATCAGGACGGCGTCAACGGCCTACTCATTCTCGGAGGCACTTTCGCAGCAGGCATGTTCGGCTGGGCGACGATCGAGATCGGCATCTACGGCATCATCCTCAATGTCATCGCCATCTTCGGCTGCTTCGCCGCCGGTTATGTCGACCGCTGGCTGGGCTCGAAGATCACCGTTGTCATAAGCCTGACTTTGTTGCTGGTCGCCACCTTCGGCATCATCTCCACCGGTCCCGGCTTCACGCTTTTCGGCCTCGTTCCGCTCTCCACGGTCAGCACCGGCAGCCTGTTCGGCACGGCAGCGGAAAAGGCCTATATCGGCTACGGCCTGTTGATCGGCATCGCCTTCGGCCCCGTGCAGGCGTCCTCCCGCTCCTATCTCGCCCGCAGCGTCAGCCTCTCGGAAGCCGGTCGCTATTTCGGCATCTATGCGCTCTCCGGCCGCGCCACCAGCTTCATGGCAACGTTGTTCTTTTCGTTGGTGACCCATTTCAGTGGTTCTGCCCGCCTGGGCATGGCGACGCTCGTCATCTTCCTTGCCGGCGGGTTGCTGCTTTTGCTGCCGACGCCCTATCCGGCCGACAAGACAGCGAAGTAGGCAAAGAAAATCCCGACTGGCGAACCAGCCGGGATATAAATTCTTTCAGTCAGGTATATCCGCCGATCAATGGCGGAAATGGCGAATACCGGTAAAGACCATCGCGACATTGTGCTCGTTAGCCGCGTCGATCACTTCCTGGTCGCGCATCGAGCCGCCGGGCTGAATGACGGCGGTGGCGCCCGCGGCGATCGCCGAGAGCAGGCCGTCCGCAAACGGCAGGAAAGCTTCGGAGGCGACCGCAGAACCCCGCGTCAGCGGCTCGGCCAGACCCATGGCCTTTGCTGCTTCCTCGGCCTTGATGGCTGCGATACGAGCGGAATCGACACGGCTCATCTGCCCGGCGCCGATACCGGCTGTCTGGCCATCCTTGGCGTAAACAACGGCATTCGACTTCACATGCTTGGCGACACGGAAGGCGAACTTCATGTCCTCAAGCTCCTGCGCCGTCGGCGCACGCTTGGTGACGACCTTAAGCTCCATATCCTCGACCAAGGCATTGTCGCGGTTCTGCACCAGCAGGCCGCCGGAGACGGTCTTCGCAGTCAGGCCGGCGACACGCGGATCGGGCAGGGCGCCGACCGAGAGCAGGCGCAGGTTCGGCTTGCGAGCAATAATCGCCTTGGCTTCCTCGGTGACGTCGGGCGCGATGATGACCTCGGTGAAGAGCTTGACGATCTCCTCGGCCGTTTCTGCGTCGAGCAGGCTGTTCAGCGCGATGATGCCGCCGAAGGCGGAGGTGGAATCGCAGGCGAGAGCGCGCTTGTAGGCTTCGACCAGGCTCGGGCCAGTGGCGACACCGCAAGGGTTGGCGTGCTTGATGATCGCGCAGGCTGGACCGTTTTCCGGCAAGAACTCGGCGACGAGTTCATAGGCCGCATCGGTATCATTGATGTTGTTGTAGGAGAGCTGCTTGCCCTGGAGAAGCGTTGCCGTGGAAACGCCGGGGCGGTTCTCGCCGGTAACGTAGAAGGCCGCCTTCTGATGCGGGTTTTCACCATAGCGCATTTCCTCACGCAGCACGCCGCCGATGACGCGGTGACGCGGCGTGGCGATATCCAGCGCTTCGGCAAACCAGTTGGAGATCATCGCATCGTAGGCGGCGGTACGGGCAAAAGCCTTGGCGGCCATGCGCTTGCGGAAATCATAGGTCGTCTGGCCGGCATCGCCGGAGAGCTGCGCAAGCAGCTCCGCATAATCGGCGGGATCGGTCAGCGTCGTTACGTAGGCGTGGTTTTTGGCCGAAGCGCGGATCATCGCCGGACCGCCGATATCGATATTCTCGACCGTCGTCGGGTAATCGCCACCCGCCTTGCGAACGTCCTCGAAGGGATAGAGATTGATGACGGCAAGATCGATGCCCTCGATGCCGTGCTCTTTCATTGCCGTCTGATGCTCGGCATCGTCACGGATGGCAAGCAGGCCGCCATGTACCTTCGGATGCAGCGTCTTGACGCGGCCGTCCATGATCTCCGGAAACTCCGTCACTTCGGAGACGTCGGTGACGGCAAGGCCCGCCGCTGTAATCGCCTTGTGTGTGCCGCCGGTCGACAGCAACCGCACGCCCTGTTCGCTGAGCGCACGCGCCAGCTCGACGATGCCGGTCTTGTCGAAGACGGACAGAAGCGCGGTTTTCACCTTCACCTTGTCGGGAGCAGGAATTTTCTTGGAAACGACGGCCATGGGCTTTCTCCGGTCTGAAGCAATTCCAGGAAAAGTGCGCAGCGTTTTTCCGTCCGGAATCGCGAGATAACAAAAACAGAGCGAAAAACGCTCTGGCATGAGGAGATGTCCGGCGGAAAAGCGCGGGACGATAATGCCGCCCCGTTAGCATAGCTGGCGCGGTTAGCCTATGGCCGATGGGATAAAAACCAGCGGATTTCCGGCTTTTCGGTAATCCGGAAGACGATCTCGAGCTGGTCGGAAGAGCGCATTCCCGAGGGATCGGCAAAGAAGATGTCTTCGGCGACAAGCACTTCGTTCCCGGGCGAGGAGAAGACCCAGGTCTCGCCATCCGGCGCGATCAGCAGCGCGGAATCCGTTTCTGTCTGCAGTAGGCTGATGGAGGGATGGATATGGAAGCGCGCGGAGGCGATGCCTTCGCCCTTCGGCGCCTGCTTCCTGCCCTCCGGCACGAAGAAGCGGTCGCGGCCGGCCAGGATAGTGCCTTTGGCGTTTAGGCTGAGTTCGCGCTCATGAGCATAGCCGAAGGTCGCGAGATAACCGTCATGCGCTGCCCGGACGTAATCGCGCCCATCTTCGGTCTCGGCGCGCTCGACGATGACTTTCTTAACACCGCCGACCATGATCGGGCCTAAAGATTTCGACTTGGAGAATTGCGACGATGAGGTGTCGTTGAGCGTAACGGCTGAATGCGCAGCCGTCGCCCGTGCGGCCTGCACGTAACGATCTCCGGCAAATTCCGGCGAGCCCGAATTGATGATGAAGCGTGTCTTACCCGACGACATCTCGAAGGAAAGGCAGCCGGCATGTGCCGTGCGGCTGAGATCCGTCGAAGCGGGAGCGCCGGCATCGACGATCACGACGGCCTGACCGGCGGCTAGTCGGTGATACTTCGTGTGCGGCAGCGCCTTGAAGATCTGCCCCGCCGTCTCGTCGTAGCGCAGCACCGACATGAGCTCGTTGGCAAGCGTCGATGTCGCCCCGTTGAACAGCGCAAGATCACCGTCCTGATGGCGGAAGAATCGCAATGCCGGATACATGCGATCGATACCGGGAATGAGTCGTATCGGCACGTCGTGGCCAAGATTGACGTAGGTCTGCCGCAACGGCAGCAGGTCGAGCAGCAGCTCCAGCGACACCCGCGGATTGCGGGAGATATGGCCGCCGTCTGCCAAGATCTGCCGGTCGATTTCACGATCGAGCGCCTGGCCGGCGCGCTTTACCGCCAGCGCACTATTCGGCATGGCAACCGACGACATGGCAAGCGCGATGCGCACGCGAAACCGCGTCGTTCCATCCCGCGCCGATGGTGCCATGCGGCGCAAAAAGCGGACATGGAAAACGAGCATGCGCATGAAGCGGCGATAAAAGCCGCTATCCGTCCCATGCAGCAGCACCGGCGAATGCGACAGGAGAGCAATGAGCCGCTGCGCAGCGATATCGGGCGCCCAAGCAAGCCCGTGCAGGCGGCGACCGTGGACGGCGATCCAATCCGTGAGGATGGATCGCGCCAGCGCCGATGCCTGATCGCTTTTTTCCGACCGCAAGTGCCGCAGCCAGCGGAAATTATGCAGCCGCGCCGCAAATGCGCGCGAAGGCAGCTCAAGCGAGAAGGGGGAGACACCTTGCGTTTCGAGAACACGTCCGGCAAGCAGGATGCGGCCGTTCAGAAGTTCTTCGACGAAAAAAGGATCGACGCTGCGCAGATCTGTCGGCGCCACGATAAGGCGTTCCGGCACACGCATCGTGTGGCGGGTGAGACGCAATCGCGTCAACGCCGCGCGGCGAGACATCCGCCGCCATGCTTCCCGCATGTATGAACTCACAAAACCCTGCCGCAGACCTGCATATTTGCTTCTGCTTACTCTCATTACCCGTGGTTAAAAAGAGGTTACAAATATACCAATTAAGAACAGGTTACCGACTTTTGAACCACTTTCGAAAGCCTGTGGAAACCATGACTAGAGCCAGGTGATTTCAGGTCTGTTCGACCTGAAATCCGAATCCGCTCTGGAAACAAAGAAGTAGCGCATGATGTCGTCCAGAAACCGACGACACTTTTCGGCATCATGCTCTAGCGGGGGCGCCGAAGCACGACCGCGTAGAAACCGTCCAGGCCCGAAGCAAAACCATCACCAAGCGGCAGCATGTCGGGCGTGGTGCGGAAGGCGCCGAGCGGAGAAATCGCCGCTTCGAGGCCCGGCCAGTCGCTTGCCGCGATCGGAACCCGCTCGACATTATCGGTATCCACAAGAAGCCGGGCGACGAGATCTTCGCCTTCCTCGGGATCGAGCGAGCAATTGGAAAAAACGACGATGCCGCCGGGCTTGACCAACGTCAGGGCGTGGCGGAGCAGACGCTCCTGCAGCGCGGCGAGCTTGGCGATATCCTCCGGCCCCTTGGTCCAGAGCACGTCGGGATGGCGGCGTGTCGTTCCGGTCGAGGAGCAGGGCGCATCGAGGAGGGCGGCGTCGAAAAGTTCGTCGGGCCGATATTTGCTCATGTCGGCGCCGACGGTTTCCGCCGCGAAACCGAGACGCGCGAGATTGCCGGACAATCTTTTCAGCCGGTTGGCGGATTGGTCGAGAGCCGTGACCTTGGCGCCTGCGAGAACGAGCTGTGCTGTCTTGCCGCCCGGGGCGGCACAAAGGTCGACCACCCGCTGGCCCGCCAGTGAGCCGAATAGCTTCGCCGGGATGCTGGCAGCTGCATCCTGCACCCACCATTCGCCTTCATTGAAGCCCTCGAGCGAAGGGATAGATCCCTCGAATGCAGCAAGCCGCACGCCACCGGTCGGCAGAACAACGCCGTTGAGCCGCTTCGCCCAGCCTTCAGCATCGGACTTTACGGTGAGATCGATTGCGGCCGGCTCAAGCTGCGTTTCTGAAATTCTGAGCGCGGCGGAAGCGCCGTAAGCCGCCTCCAGGCGGGAGAGAAACCAAGCCGGCATCGCGGGGACGCCCGCGACCTGCTCAAGAATCTCCTGCTTTTCCCGGCCGATCCGCCGGAGAATGGCATTGACCAACTTGGCAAAGCGCCGATTGCGGGGATCGCGGTTGGCCTGTTCGACGGCAAGGTCGACGGCGGAATGATCCGGCACATCCAGATAGAGCATCTGCGCCGCACCGACGACGAGCACATGATGCAGCGCGCGGGCGCCTTCCGGCAGCGGCGAATCGAGCAGGGACGATATCGTCGCCTCAATCCGCGGCAGATGCCTGAGTGCGCTGTTCAGGATGGCGCGCACCAGCGCCCGATCGCTTTCACCAAGAGCCTTATAGGCTGGGTTGCCGCCTTCAGCGTCCAGCATGCCGTCGAGCGGCGTCTTGCGATCGATGACGGCGGCGAGGATTTTCGTCGCGGCGGCACGCGCCGCAAAACCGGGTTTCGCCGGCACCGAATCATGCGGCCTGGAATCGCTCGGCCTCTTGCCGGATCTCTTTCCGTCTTTGTTGAAAACTTTGTTTTTCGTGTCAGAACTCAAGACCAGGGACCCTTCGGCGGTTGCGAACCACCGCGACCCGTATTCGGCACGGAGCGCGATTTCCGCTCCGGATTAGCAGTCATGGCCGGTCCCGTCGAGCCAAAGCCGGAAGATGGCGTCATGGGCGAGGCGTTGCCGCCGCCGTAACGGGCCATGTCATGCAGCGCGGCGATGCGGTTTTCGGTATTCGGATGGGTCGAAAACAGATTGTCCATCCGCTCGCCCGAGAGCGGATTGATGATGAACATATGCGCCGTGGCCGGATGCCCCTCGGCCTCTTCATTGGGGATATGCGACGCGCCGCGGGCGATCTTGCCGAGCGCCGAGGCCAACCACAGCGGGTTGCCACAAATCTCGGCGCCGCGCCGGTCGGCGGAATATTCGCGCGTGCGGCTGATCGCCATCTGCACCAGCATTGCCGCCAGAGGTGCAACGATCATCGCGACGAGAACGCCGATCATGCCGAGCGGATTGTTGTTGTCCCGGCGACCGCCGAACAGGAAGGCGAAGTTGCCGAGCATGGAAATGGCGCCGGCAAGCGTCGCCGTGATCGTCATGGTCAGCGTGTCGCGGTTCTGCACGTGGGCAAGCTCGTGCGCCATCACGCCGGCCACTTCCTGCGGCGTCAGTGCGTGCAGGAGGCCGGTGGAGGCGGCAACGGCGGCGTTTTCGGGGTTGCGCCCCGTTGCAAAGGCGTTCGGTTGCGGACTGTCGTAGAGATAAACCCTAGGCATCGGCAGGCCTGCATTGCGGGCGAGATCCCGAACAATGCGATAGAATTCCGGGGCGCTGCGTTCATCCACCTCCTGCGCATTGTAGGTGGAGAGCACCATGCGGTCAGAATTCCAGTAGGAGAAAAAGTTCATGCCGGCAGCGACGACAAATGCGATCAACATGCCGGATTGACCGCCGATCAGATAGCCAACCCCCATGAAAAGGGCGGTCATGAAGGCGAGCAGCATGGCGGTACGCATAAGATTCATCAAAGGGTCTCCAACAGATCTGACGTCCAAACCTTTTTCTTTGCGGCCGAACGCATCCGTCTCCGAAATCAAAAAACAGAGCATGATGTCACCCGAAAACCGTTCACACTTTTCGGCATCATGCTCTATGATTTGGCTATTCCTCCCCTCATTTCAATATTTCGGAGGTCGCTCGAGACCATGCAATCCGCAGATAACGACAATAAAATAGACACTGAAGCCGGTGAAACCACGCGTAAGCCGCTCTCGCCCGCCGCCAAGCGCGCCCTTGCCGAAGCCGAGGAGCGCCGACAGGCGCAAGCCGAAGCGAACCCTCCCGCCGAAATCGGCGGTCGCGGCGGCGCCGATCCCGCCCGCTTCGGTGACTGGGAGATCAATGGTCGGGCCATCGATTTTTGAGAGATAAGCGCTGAGATATGCCATGCCGGGTGCATTTCAAATCACCGGCTCAGAGGTAGGCAGCGGAACACTCAAGCGTCCGAAGTACATTTGAAAAGGCGCCGTGCCAAAAGGCACGGCGCCTTGAGAGTTTTAAGCAGCATCCGCCTTGTTCTGGCGGTTGGCAATCAGATCATCGACCACAGCCGGATCAGCAAGCGTCGAGGTATCGCCGAGCGCGCCGAAATCGTCCTCGGCGATCTTGCGCAGGATACGGCGCATGATCTTGCCGGAGCGGGTTTTCGGCAGGCCGGGCGTGAACTGGATCTTGTCCGGCGAGGCGATCGGGCCGATTTCGGCGCGAACATGCTTCACCAGCTCCTGCCGCAGCGTGTCTGAGCCCTCCAGACCGACCATCAGAGTCACATAGCAATAGATGCCCTGGCCCTTGATCGAATGCGGGTAGCCGACCACGGCTGCTTCCGACACTTGGCTGTGCGATACCAGCGCCGATTCCACTTCCGCTGTGCCGAGACGGTGGCCCGAAACGTTGAGCACGTCGTCGACGCGGCCGGTGATCCAGTAGTAACCGTCTTCATCGCGACGGCAGCCATCACCCGTAAAATACTTGCCCTTGTAGGTGGAGAAGTAGGTCTGGATGAAACGCTCGTGGTCGCCATAGACGGTGCGCATCTGACCCGGCCAGCTATCGGCAATGACGAGATTGCCGTCGACGGCGCCTTCCAGCACATTGCCCTCATTGTCCACCAGCTGCGGCTGGACGCCGAAGAAGGGCAGGGTGGCTGAACCGGGCTTCAGATCGGTCGCGCCCGGAAGCGGCGTGATCATGTGGCCGCCGGTCTCGGTCTGCCACCAGGTATCGACGATCGGGCAGCGGCTATCGCCGACAACCTTGTAATACCATTCCCATGCCTCGGGATTGATCGGTTCGCCGACCGTGCCGAGCAGACGCAAGCTGGAGCGCGAAGCGCGCTTGACGAAATGATCGCCGGCACCCATCAGCGAACGGATCGCCGTCGGTGCCGTATAGAAGATATTGACCTTGTGCTTGTCGATGACATCCCAGAAGCGGCCCTGGTCCGGATAGTTCGGCACGCCTTCGAACATCAGCGACGTCGCCGCATTCGCAAGCGGCCCATAGACGATGTAGGAATGGCCGGTCACCCAGCCGACATCGGCCGTGCACCAGTAGATATCGCCGGGGTGATAGTCGAACGTATATTCATGCGT
>JGI25165J46597_1001417_pt1 | contig 12948 bp, 10 predicted proteins | sample AraplaCL_Cvi_mCL_FD_46597 | JGI IMG/M metagenome (IMG submission 46597)
GTTCGACCCTTCCCGCCGCAAGGCCCTGAAACTGTTCTCCGGCGTGCCGATGTTGCCGATGTTCCCGTTGGGCGGTCTCGCCACGGCTTCCATGCTGAGCGGGTGCGGCGGCAGTGACGACCTCGCGACGCCGGCCAAGCCGGTCGCCAATTTCGTGTCGGCGGCTTTCAGCGCAATGGCGGCGCCGACGCTGGCCGACCCCGCCGCAATGGCGAAAACCACGGTGGACTCTTCGCTGACCGTACAGTTGAGCGACGGCAGCAGCCGCACGTTCAAGCTCTCATACCAGCCGTTCTTCGTAACCGGCGACATGGTGCCGAACATCAAGGGCGGGACGATTCTTGCCGGCGGCTACGTGGACATCAACAATCAGCCGATCATCGACAAATCGGTTGCGGGCAAGGAGCGTCAGTTCTACTCCGATTGCCCGGACGGCAGTTCGCTGATCCGTCTCGACAATCCGGCCGTGAAGGGAATCAAAGGCAACGCCGTGTTCGCAGTCGTGCAGTTCGAGTACGCGACGCGCGACCAGAGCCTCGTGTCGATGTACGGTCAGTTGCCGTCGCCGATCGCCGTGCTGACGCTCGATCAGGACCCGGCCACCGGCAAGCTCACGCTCGTCGGCTATCACAACGTCGATACGTCGAAGGTGCATGGCTTGTGGATCACCTGCGGCGCAAGCCTGTCGCCGTGGAACACGCATTTGTCGAGCGAAGAGTACGAGCCGGACGCTGCGACGATCTCCTCCAATAGCCAGTTCAAGGGCTTTAGCCGCAACCTGTTCGGCAGCGAGACGACGGCGAATCCGTATCACTATGGCCATTTGCCCGAGGTCACCGTCAACCCGGACGGCACCGGCACGATCAAAAAGCACTATTGCCTTGGCCGCATTTCGCACGAACTGGTTCAGGTGATGCCGGACAAGCGCACCGTGCTGATGGGCGACGACGCCACCAACGGCGGGCTCTTCATGTTTGTTGCCGACCGTGAGGCCGACCTGTCGGCGGGCACGCTCTATGTGGCGAAGTGGACGCAGGTGTCGTCGAGCGGCGCGGGCGCGGCGACGCTTTCGTGGATCAACCTGGGCCATGCAACCAGCGACGAAATCGAGTCGCTCGCAAACACGCTGACCGCGGCCGACATCATGGACGTCAAGACTGCCGATCCGCTTGACTCGTCGTACACGAAGATCAATTTCAACGGCACGTTCAACTGGATCCGCGTGAAGCCGGGCATGACCAAAGCCGCGACTTTCCTCGAGACGCATCGCTACGCGGCGCTCGTCGGCGGGAGCATGGGCTTCACGAAACTCGAAGGCACGACCGTCAATATCAAGGACAAGGTGCTGTATTCGGCGATGTCGCGTGTCGAAAAATCGATGGTGCGGGGCAATGCCGCGTCGACGGATGTGGCGGTCGACAAAGCCATCAGCGCGGGCGCGGTCTACGCGCTCAATATGAAAGGCGGCCAGACCGACCGCAGCGGCGGCGCGATCAATAGCAACTGGGTGCCGGTCGATATGGCGGCGCCCGCGGCGCTCGTCGGCGAAGACCTGTCAACCGCCGACGCGCTCGGCAACACGGCGAACGCCGACCGTATCGCGAACCCGGACAACCTCAAGTTTTCGGAGAAGCTGCGAACGCTCTTCATCGGCGAAGACAGCAGCATGCACGTGAACAACTTTCTGTGGGCGTACAACGTCGACACGAAGACGCTCTCGCGCGTGCTGTCGTGTCCGGCGGGCGCGGAGTCGACGGGCCTGCACGCCGTCGACGAGATCAACGGCTGGACCTACGTGATGAGCAACTTCCAGCACGTGGGCGATTGGGAAAGCCCGTTGCACGACAAGGTCAAGGCCGCGCTCGATCCGCTCGTGCGGGCCAACTATAAGGACCGCTTCGGCGCGACGATCGGCTATCTGACGGCCGATCCGACGTCGATCAAGTTGTAATTTGGTGAGAGGCGGCGCGGATAGTGAAGCGCCGCCTCAACTTCGCTTGCAGAAGATCGCCGTGATGAGCGGCGCTACGCGGTGCACGATTGCCGTGCCGCCGGTCGCCGTTACGGCGGCCCGTACCTTCGATTCGCTCCCGAACACGACCACCCCGTACGCCGAGCGTGCAACCGGCTCGCCTTCTCCAACGCGGAACATGGGATCGTCCTTCTCATACCCGACCACCGCGAAAATGTGAAATCCGAACGCGGTCAGGTCCGCCCCTTGCGCGGGAGAAAATGCGTTAATCGAGTTGCTTTCGACGCGGGTCGGCTTCGGGTCGATCAATTGATTGCCGGCAAGATCGGCGATGAATTGATGACCGCTTTCATTGCAGGCAAGCGGCGCGTCCAGCGCGGTCGCGCGAGCGGCTAGCGGCATCGCGAGGGCGGCGGCAACGAGTGCGGCTATACAGAAGACGCGCGAAGCGGCAGATGGAAAAAAGCGTTTCATAGGCGAAAGGCGGCGAATTCGAGTACTGCGATGTGGTGCGCTGTAGTGCGTGCACAACGGATCGCACGGATAAAAACAAATCCCGCGCAAAACGCGAAGACTGTCTGACATCGAGGCTATTCGCGGAGGCAGGCGCAACAGGATTCGCACTTTATCGCGATTCGGCAAATCCTGCTTCATGTATGGGCAGTCGGCAAACCGTTCGCGAGTCCGATCAGGCACAAAGAAACGAACGCGAAGAAAGCAATCTTTCTCGATCCCGTATATATTTCCGGGTTATGAATTCGCGACCCCAGACTCCAATTAATGTTCCGCCGCCCCGAACGTGGGACGCGCGGTTAGCCCGCCGGCTCGTGACACCGCTTGTTAACACGTGTGTCGCGCCCAATCATCTGACCACGCTGCGTCTGCTGATCGGGGTCGCAGGCGCGCTGTGCCTCGCGCGCGGCGGATTCGCGTGGTCCAATGCCGGCGCGGTTCTGATCGTTCTGTCCAACTTCGTCGACCATACCGATGGAGAGCTCGCGCGCATCAGCGGCAAGTCGAGCCGGATCGGTCATTTTTACGACCTCGCTTGCGATGCACTCGTCACTGTCATGCTGTTTATCGGCATGGGTATGGGCATGAGCGCGTCGAATATCGGCGGGCTTACGGTTGCGCCGGGTTGGCTCGGCGCAATTGCCGGCATTGCCGTCGCGCTGATTTTCTTCCTGCGCATGCGCATCGAGGAAATGGCCGGCAAGGCGGGCACGAAGCAGGCCGCCGTGGGCGGCTTCGAAACAGAAGACGTGTTGTACCTGCTGCCCATCGTCACGCTGACGAGCGTCGTGATGCCGTTCGTCGTGGCCGCCTCGATCGGCGCACCGCTCTTCGCCGTGTGGGTGATGATCGACTACTGGCGCGTCTCGCGCCGTACCGCGCAGCCGGCTGCAGCTGGCGCGGGTGCTTCTGAAACCCATCAAGTATTGGCTGGCAAATGAGTACACACGCCGAAGACGACGTGGCCGCATCGATTCACACAGAACATGCCGTGCCCGCAATGCAGGCGGCGCCCGCCGCGCCGGACGCCGACCGTGCGCTCGCGAGCCGCACGCGCACGTTCGACAATCCGCGCTTGCGCAAGGACTTCGCCGAGCAGGGCGCATTTCTCTATCTGGAAGATTTCCTCGCGCCGGAAGTCACTGCGCAACTGGTGCACAGCGCGCGTGCGCTGCTCGACGAGGTCAACCGCAACTACCTGCCGGGCCACAAGCAGGGCGGCAGCGTGAGCCGTCATACGATCGACCGTCTTGCGCCGTTCATCGCCGAACTGTATCGCTCGAAGGAACTGATCGGCTGGCTCGAACAGCTGAGCGGCGACAAGCTGCAAGTGTCGCCAGCGGACGATCCGCACGCGTACGCGCTGTATTACTACACGCGGCCAGGCGATCACATTGGCTGGCACTACGACACTTCGTACTATGACGGCCGCCGTTACACGCTTCTGCTCGGCGTAATCGACGAATCGTCCTGCCGTCTCGACTATGAATTGCACACGCGCAATCCGGATGTGCCGGATCAGCCCGGCTCGGTGCAGATTCCGCCTGGCGGCCTCGTGTTTTTCGACGGCGACAAGCTGCGTCATCGCATCACGCCGGCCGGCCCGAACGAGATGCGTGTGTCGCTCACTTTTGAATACGTCACCGATCCGAACATGCGTCCGTGGCGTCGTCTCATTTCCAACATGAAAGACGCCATTGCGTATTTCGGCTTCCGCCAGGTGTTCCGTCAAATGACTCAGGCGAAACCTCGCGACAAGGACCGCGCATGAGTCGCGCGGCCCTGATTCTGCTGTCGATCGGGACGGCGCTGTTTGTCGGCCTGCTCGCGTGGCAGGGTTTCGGTTCGGTGGTGTCGACGCTGCTCGCCGCCGGTTGGGGGCTCGCGCTCGTCGCCGCGTTTCACGTGGTGCCGCTCGCGCTCGACGCCGGCGCGATCTCGGTGCTGTTGCCGCGCGGCCGGGACGGCGGGCGTCACCATCTGTCGGTACGTGACGCGCTGTTCGCGCGCTGGATCGGCGAATCCGTGAACAGTCTGCTGCCGGCCGGCCAGATCGGCGGGCCGGTGGTGATGGTGCGGCAGCTGTCGCAGCGCGGCATGCCGATGCGCGACGCGGCCGCGGCCATCACCGTGAGCACGACCGCCCAGGCACTCGCACAAATCATCTTCGCGCTCTTCGGGCTGCTGATGTTCGGCGCCTACGCGGCACATGGCGCGCTGCACGACCTGCAAACCGCCACGCTCATTGCGACGGCGGTGCTTGGCGGCATGATCGTCGGCTTTTATTATGCGCAACGGCGCGGGCTGTTCGGCCGGCTGCTCGGCGTGGCGTCGAAACTGTTCGGCAAACGCGACTGGTCCGGGCTGATGACACGCGCCGAAGCCGTCGACGCCGCCGTGCAGGCCATGTACCGCGAGCGGGCCCGCGTGGCCGCGAGCTTTGCGTTGAGTCTTGCTGGCTGGATCGTCGGCACTGTGGAAGTCTGGCTCGCGCTGCGTTTTCTCGGCCATCCGGTCGATTGGGTCGACGCGCTGCTGCTCGAAAGCGTCGGCCAGGCGATTCGTGGCGCGGCCTTCATGATTCCCGGCTCGCTCGGCGTGCAGGAAGGCGGCTACTTGCTGCTTGCGCCGCTGGTGGGTCTGCCGCCCGACGCGGCGCTCGCGTTGTCGCTGACCAAGCGCGCGCGCGAAATCCTGCTAGGCTTGCCGGGTCTGCTGGTCTTGCACTTCAGCGAACGAAGCTGGCAAAGGCGGCGCGCCCTTGGGCGCGTTCCCGCTGTCGATTAAACTCCGTATCTTTTCAAAGGACCGCGCATGCGTGCCATCATCCTCGCTGCGGGCCTCGGCCTGCGTCTCCAGCAACCGCCGGAAGCCCAGTTCCCGAAGTGCCTGTTGCAGTTCGACGGTATGAGCCTGCTCGAACGGCATCTGCAGATGCTCGAAACTGCCGGCGTAACAGAAGTCGTGCTGGCGCTCGGTTTCCAGCCCGAGTCGGTGCAGGCGGAACTGGCGCGCATCAACTGGCCGCACGAAGTTGAAACGGTGCTCAACACGCGTTACGACCTGGGCAGCGTGTTGACGGTGCACACGGTGGCCGAGGCGCTGACCCGCGGCGGCGACGTGCTGCTGATGGACGCCGACGTGCTGTACGACGAGCGCATCCTGAGCGCGCTGGTCGCAGGCGAGACGGTCAACCGTCTGTTGATCGACCGCGATTTCGAAGCCGGCGACGAGCCCGTGAAGCTGTGCCTGAAAGACGGCGTGCCGGTCGAGTTGCGCAAGCAGCTGGCGGTCAATCTGGAGTACGACACCATCGGCGAGTCGGTCGGCTTTTTCCGCTTCCGTCAGGAAACGGCCGAGCGCTTTGCGCAGATCGTGGCGGGCTATATCGACAGCGGCCGGGCGAATCTGCCGCACGAAGAAGCGGTGCGCGACCTGCTGCTGGAGCGCAGCCAGGTGTTCGACACGGCCGACGTCACCGGCGCGCCGTGGATCGAAATCGACTTCCCGAACGACGTCGCCCGTGCGACCACGGAGATCCTGCCGCAGTTGCAGCCGCTCGTCAGCGCGTCGCGTTGATATCCGCTTGACATCCGCTTGACCGCGAGACACTCAGCAAAAAGCCGGCTCAATGCCGGCTTTTTGTCGTTCAAGGGCTATCCAGCGCGCATCGCAACCTTCATTGCCGCTGCAATGCCATAATCGACGCTTTATATCGACGGCCTTGCCGACCGTCGCCCTGCCAATGCCTTTCGCTTTAGGCGCTTTCATTGTTCCGCTGATCGTCGCGTGTGCGATGTTCATGGAAAACGTGGACGGCACGGTCATCGTGACGTCGCTGCCCGTTCTGGCGCGCGATCTCGGTCAGGACCCCATCACCCTCAAGCTGGCTGTCACCGCGTATGTGATCGGCCTCGGCGTCTTCATTCCGATCTGCGGCTGGGTTGCGGACCGCTTCGGTTCGCGCACCGTGTTTCGCACGGCCATCGGCATCTTCATGGCAGGCTCGCTGATGTGCGCGGCGTCCACCTCGCTCGGCATGTTCGTGGCCGCCCGCTTCGTGCAAGGCATTGGCGGCGCGATGATGGTGCCGGTGGGGCGCATCATCATCTTCCGTTCGGTGCCGAAATCGGACTTCATACGCGCGGTCAATTATCTGACGGTGCCCGCGCTGCTCGGGCCTGTGGTCGGGCCGCCGCTCGGCGGCTTCATCACCACGTATCTGCATTGGCGCCTGATCTTCTTCGTCAATATTCCGATTGGTCTGCTCGGCATCTGGCTCGCCAACAAGCACATCGCCAACGTGCGCGAAGCGCATCCAGGCCGGCTCGACTGGACCGGCTTCCTGTTGTCCGCGAGCGGCGCGTCGCTGTTCATGCTGGGGCTTTCGCTGGTGGGCGGCGAACTGGTGCCGAACCTCGTATCGATCGGCATGTGTGCAGTGGGCGTCGTGTTGCTGGTGGGTTACGTGCTGTACGCGAATCGCGTCGAGTTGCCGGTGCTCGATCTGCGCCTTTTGCGTATTCCGAGTTTTCATGCAAGCGTGGCGGGCGGGTCGCTGTTTCGCATCGGTCTCGGCGCCGTGCCGTTCCTGTTGCCGCTCGCGTTGCAGGAAGGCCTCGGCATGACTCCGTTTCTGTCGGGTTCGATCACATGCGCGTCCGCGTTCGGCTCGATCTTCATGAAGGCGGCGACCTCGCGCATACTCGGACGCTTCGGCTTTCGCACCGTGCTGATGGTCAACGCTGGCTGCGCGGGCATTGCCATCGCGATATACGGACTGTTCTTTCCCGGCACGCCGCACTGGTTGATCTGGTGCGTCGTGCTGGTCGGCGGCTTCTTTCCGTCGCTGCAGTTCACGTCGTTGAACACGTTGGCCTACGCCGATATTCCGAGCCGCGACGTGGGCCGCGCGACCAGCGTCGCAAGCGTGATCCAGCAGCTTTCACTTGGGTTGGGCGTGACGATCGCAGGCATCGTGCTGCAGATTTCGCACAACGTGCAGGGTCATTCGAGCATCGTGTTCTCGGACTTCTGGCCGGCGTTTGTCGTAGTCGGCCTGTTTTCATTTCTGTCTATTCCGGTCACGGCACGCTTGCCGCACGACGCCGGCGACGAAATCGCCCGTGGCCGCCGCGGCACGGCATAACGCAGACACGCGACTTACGGTTTTTGTGTGCCGCAGCAGTGTCCCTACGGGCTACCGCTGCTTCGCAAAGAGCCTGTTCACATGTTATAAGCCCCAAGGGAACGGAAGTTATCGTCTGGTGAAACAGTCGTCTTGGGGGATATCAATGAAGTTGTTCCGCAACGCCAAATCGTCTGCTAGCGGATTTGCGCTGGCTGCACTGCTGTCTGTTTCGGTCGGATTTCTCGAGGCCACGCCGGCAGTCGCGAAGCCGCCCGCGAAAGCCCAGCCGGCTGTCCTGACCGCGTCCGCGATCGCGGTTGCCGACGAGTACAGCGCCGACGCCGCCGAACAGATCTTCAAGGAAGGCGGCAACGCCGTCGACGCCGCGGTCGCCATCGCCTTCACGCTTGCCGTGACTTATCCGGAAGCGGGCAACATCGGCGGCGGCGGTTTCATGACGCTGTACGTGGGCGGTAAGCCGTACTTCCTCGACTATCGCGAGCGCGCGCCGCTCGCGGCGACGAAGAACATGTATCTGGACGACAAGGGCGAGGTCATCAAGGGCATGAGCCTGTACGGCTACCGTGCCGTGGGCGTGCCCGGTACCGTCGACGGCATGTGGCAGGCGCAGCGCCGCTTCGGCAAGCTGAAATGGAAACAGGTGCTCGCACCGGCCATCCACTATGCACGCGACGGCTTCACGGTCAGCGAGCAACTGCAGGAGCGTCGCGACGCGGCAGCGAAAGAATTCGCCGGCAAGACGAACTTCGACACCTACTTCGGCAACCTGAAGCAAGGCGTCAACTTCAAGCAACCCGATCTTGCCGCCGTTTTGCAGCGCATATCGGACCAGGGCGCGAAAGACTTCTACTCGGGCAAAACCGCCGACCTGATCGCTGAATCCATGCGCGGTCACGGCCTCATTACGAAGGCGGATCTGCAGCAGTACAAGGCCGTGTGGCGCCAGCCGATCCAGGCGGACTGGAAAGGCTACCGCGTGTACACCGCACCGCCTCCCAGCTCGGGCGGCATCGGCCTCGTGCAATTGTTGAAGATGAAGGCCGACCGCGAAGCCGACTTCAAGGACGTCCCGCTCAACTCGCCGCAATACATCCATCTGATCGCGGAAATTGAAAAGCGCGTGTTCGCCGACCGCGCGCAATATCTCGGTGACCCCGACTTCTACAAGGTGCCCGTCGCGCAATTGACCGACGACGCGTACCTCGCGAAGCGCGCCTCTGAGGTCAACCCGGAAACCCCGTCCGACACGAAGAGCGTGCAGCCCGGACTCGGCACGTCGATGCCGGAGAAAGCGGAAACCACGCATTTCTCGGTGGTCGACAAGTGGGGTAACGCAGTGTCCAACACCTACACGGTGAACGGTTACTTCGGTTCGGGCGTGGTCGCGGATCGCACGGGCATCGTGCTGAACGACGAGATGGACGACTTCTCCGCGAAGCCGGGCGTGGCCAACATGTTCGGCGTGGTGGGCAGCGACGCGAATTCGATCGAGCCCAAAAAGCGCCCGCTGTCGTCCATGAGCCCGACGATTCTCACGAAAGACGGCAAAGTCTCGCTCGTCATCGGCACGCCGGGCGGCTCGCGCATCTTCACGTCGATCTTCCAGGTGATCAACAACATCTACGACTTCAACATGCCCTTGCCGGCAGCGGTCGGCGCGATGCGTTTCCATCACCAGTTGTTGCCGCCGAATACGATTTTCTGGGAGCCGTACCAGCCTATCGACGGCGAACTCGCCAAGCAGGTCGAAGCAAAGGGCTATACGCTGAAGGCCCAGAACTTCAACGGTGACATTCAGGCCATCAAGATCAATGACGACACGCCGGAGCCCGCAGCCGACCCTCGCGGCCGTGGCGTCACGCGGATCATTCAGTAAGCGTTTTTCGAACGGTGTGGACGGCGTGTCGATCGCGATGCGCCGTTCACGAACACAAGACCTCGCGCTCGAAAGAGCCCGAGGTTTTTTTACGCGCGATCAGCTTGCCTGTTCCACTGGTGTCAGCGTCAATTCGAGCCGCTGCGCCCCACGCAGCACCGTCACGTTGACGGGCTTGTCGATCCGCGACGCGTCGAGTGTGCGTTGCAGCGCATCCACGTCCTGCACCGGCAGCGAGTCGATTGCGACGATGGTGTCGTCGGTGCGCAGACCGCCCGCCGCTGCAGGGCTGCCTTTCACGATTTCCATCACATGCACGGCGCTTTGCGCGCTCAAACCGAAGTAGCGCTGTACGCGGCGCGATATCGGCGTCGTCGTGCCTGCCACGCCGATATACGCTCGCCGCACGCGGCCATGCGCGAAAATCTGCATGATGACCCACTTCGCCGTGTCGATCGCGGTGGCGAAGCAGATGGCCTGCGCGCCGGGAATGATCGCGGTGTTCACGCCGATCACCTGGCCTGCCGAATTGATGAGCGGGCCACCGGAATTGCCGGGATTGAGCGCGGCGTCGGTCTGAATCACGTCGTAAATCATGCGGCCGGAATTGGAGCGTAGCGAGCGGCCGAGTGCCGATACGACTCCCGTTGTCACCGTTTGCGCGAGGCCGAGCGGATTGCCGACCGCAATGGCGATCTGCCCGACGCGCAGCTTCGACGAGTCGCCGAGTTCCACATGCGGCAGCGGCTCGGGCGAGCCGATTCGCAGCACGGCCAGATCGCTGCCGGGATCGTCGCCGACCAGATCGGCGTCGAACCTGGAGCCGTCGGCGAGCGTGACCTGAATGTGCGTCGCGCCATGCACGACGTGGCTGTTGGTCAGCAGGTAGCCGTCAGGCGTGAAGATGAAGCCTGAGCCCGTGCCGCCGCGCGCGCCGCGTTCGCGCGTGGCGGTGCCCGCCAGCCGGCGTTCGACAGAAATGAAGGCGACGGCCTGCTGCACGCGTTCCAGCGCGCCAATGACGGTGCGCGAATAGGCGTCGAGCAGGGCGTCGTCGGATAGAGAATTGAGGTGGTTTGGCCCGGGGGCGTCGGATGCGGCGCGCGACAGGTCATCGATGAAGCGTGGACGGCTTCCCATGGCGATGCTCCGGATAAACGGAATTGCAGATGCGGGGCGCGGCTGAGCTTTTCAAGTGCGAATCCGGCTACGCCCGCCTGGCTCTCCCGGGCAGAGATCCACCGGAATCTGGCGTGCGCGGCCATCGCCGACGTCGAGCGAGCTTTCGGCGTGTGAGACACTGTGATGCCACCGCGAGCCGTCCGCGACCGCACGCCAAGGAGACCGCCGTCATGAACCTGCCCGCTCATCCAACCGGCGAGACCGATGCTTCGGCTTCGTCAGCTTCATCGTCCGGGGCCGAACCGGCCGAACCGCGGATCGAGTCGCTCAGCGCTATCACCCTCGCCACCGGCGACATGCGCGAAGCGGTGCGCTTCTACGAAGCCCTCGGTTTCCCACTCAAATTCGGCGGCGGGCAAGCCGAATTTACGTCGTTCGCGTTTGGCGGCACGTATCTGAACCTGATCGCCGATTCGCGTGCGCCGGTCAACTGGTGGGGCCGCGTGATCGTCTATGTGTCGGACGTCGATGCGATTTATCGCAAGGCGCTGGCCGCCGGATTCAAGCCCTCGCTCGAGCCCGCCGATGCGCCGTGGGGCGAGCGCTATTTTCACATCTCCGATCCGGACGGCCACGAGCTCAGCTTCGCAAAACCGTTGCGCTAGCGGGCGGCGTCGGCGTGAAACTCGCTATCATTAACAGGCTGCGGTAACACGGCTGACACCGGACGCCCCGATAATCGGGCGCGCCCGCGTCGCTTTTGCCGCCGCGAGCCTGATCATTTTCGTCGCCAGGAGAGCCGCAATGAAAGAGCAGGATCCGAGACCTGAAGCTGAGTTGCTCGTGGAGCGGCAACGCCGTTTCGAGGAAGACCTCATAGACGCGTACGACGAGGAACTCGAGATGGAGGTCGACGACCGCATCCTCGACGGTGCGGAGAGCTTCACGCTTGAGCACCGCGAAGCACGCAAGATGTATTTTCGCGAACTGTTCCGCTTGCAGGGCGAACTGGTCAAATTGCAGGACTGGATCGTGCAGACGGGGCATCGTCTCGTGGTGATTTTCGAAGGGCGCGATGCCGCGGGCAAGGGTGGCGCGATCAAGCGCATTACGCAGCGGCTCAATCCGCGCGTATGCCGCGTTGCGGCATTGCCCGCACCGAACAACCGCGAGCGCACGCAATGGTATTTCCAGCGCTACGTGTCGCAGCTGCCCGCCGGCGGCGAGATGGTGCTGTTCGACCGCAGCTGGTACAACCGCGCGGGCGTCGAGCGCGTAATGAATTTTTGCACCGACGAAGAGTACGAAGAGTTCTTTCGCTCGGTGCCCGAGTTCGAAAAGATGCTCGTGCGCAGCGGCGTGCAGATCGTCAAATACTGGTTTTCGATCACCGACGAAGAGCAGGAAATCCGCTTCCAGAACCGCATCCACGATCCGCTGAAGCAGTGGAAGCTCAGCCCAATGGACCTGGAAAGCCGGCGTCGCTGGGAGGCTTATACGCTCGCGAAAGAGGTGATGCTGCAACGCTCGCATATTCCCGAGGCGCCGTGGTGGGTCGTACAGGCAGTGGACAAGAAGCGGGCGCGCCTGAACTGCATTCACCATCTGCTGAGCCAGGTGCCGTATCACGAGATCGAGCATCCGCGTGTCGAATTGCCGGCGCGCGTTTATCACGACGAGTACAGCCGTCAGCCCGTGCCGGCTTCGATGATCGTGCCCGAGGTGTATTGAGCGGTTCGACCGCGCTGATATCTGAAGTAGAAGAAACGAAAAAGCGCGGCATGTGCCGCGCTTTTTTCGTTATGCCGGTCCATGCATTCAGATGCATGAACGACCGCGAACGGACTGCTTAAAACACGGCGCGGAAAACCCAGTACAACCCGGCTGCGAGCGCGATAGAGGCGGGCAGCGTCAGCACCCACGCGAGCACGAGACTGCGCACGGTCGCCCATTGCAAGCCAGAGCCGTTGGCTGCCATCGTGCCGGCCACGCCCGAAGACAGCACGTGAGTCGTGGACACGGGCAGGCCGTACATGTCGGCCGCGCCGATCGTCATCATCGCGACGAGTTCGGCCGACGCGCCCTGTCCATACGTCAGGTGCTGCTTGCCGATTTTTTCGCCGACGGTCACCACAATCCGCTTCCAGCCGACCATCGTGCCCAGGCCCAGCGCGATAGCCACAGCGACCTTCACCCATGTCGGGATGAACTTGGTGGCGTGATCCGTTTGCCCCTTGAAGTTGTTGATCGCCTTGGCGTCTTCCGGCGCAAAGGCGGGTTGCTTCGCCTTGTCCATCAGCCGAATCGCCTCCG
>JGI25165J46597_1001429_pt1 | contig 12836 bp, 10 predicted proteins | sample AraplaCL_Cvi_mCL_FD_46597 | JGI IMG/M metagenome (IMG submission 46597)
GCTCTTTCATAGCGTTGAACACGTGGTCGGTGAACGCACCGCCGGGCATGTGGCGAATGTGCAATTCGATCGGGCCTTCGACGTGCGGCGCATTCGCCATCGAATAGCTGCGGCGCTTGCCGTCCTTCAGAATGAATTCGAGGTATTGGCCGGCAAGATATTGCAGACGTTCGTTAGCGGGCAATTGCAGCTTGAGCACGACGACGTCGTCGGCCTTGCGCTCGATCGCATTCACACGGCACGGCAGTTTCTTCACCTGCACGTCGCCCACACCTGCCACTTCGCGGATATCGATCTCGAGATCGGAGCACGCCGTTGCGCAGCAGAAGAGCGCCATGCCGCGCGTTTTTTCTTCGTTCGACAAAGCCGACGACGAGTGTGCGCGCTGTTCCACCTGGCCGCTGATCACAGCGCCTTTGCACGAACCGCACGCGCCGTTCTTGCAGCCGTACGGCAGACCGATGCCTTGACGCAAGGCGGCGTTCAGCACCGGCTCGTCCTGTTCTACCTGAAACTGCCGGCCGCTTTGCCGGAGCGTGACGTTGAATGCCATAAAGTGTTCGAAGTCGAAAAGTCGGTAATCGTTAAACGGAGGGGCGGGGCACGCAAAGCCGGGATCGTCGGAGCCAGCGGTATTGTCGCCCCGCGCCCCGCGAGCTTGACGGCTACAATGCGTGCACCATGAAAGCCACACGAAACTTCCGCCGTCCGCGCGTGCTGATCGTAGGTTGCGGCGATGTCGGCATGCGCTGCGTACCCCTGTTGCAGCGCGCTCACGTCTTTGCACTGACAAGCCATGCGGAGCGCACCGCCGAGTTGCGTGCCGCGGGCGTTTCGCCGCTGGTTGGCGATCTCGACGAACGCCGCAGCCTGAAACGGCTCGCGGGCCTCGCGCCCACAGTGCTGCATCTGGCGCCGCCACAGAAAACCGGCGACGACGACCGCCGCACTCGCGCGTTGCTATCAGCTCTTGCGATGCGCCGCGCTCGCGCGGTGTCAGGCACGCATGGGACCCGCGCCACCGTCGCGCCGGTCGGGCGCTTGCGCCGCGCGCGCGCTTCATGGGCACAAGCACGGCCACTCCCGGAACCAGCCGATATTGTACCCGACGGCCTTCGCCGCGCCGCCGCTTCACGCGCGCCGCTGCGCTTCGTGTATGCAAGCACGACAGGCGTCTATGGCGATTGCGGCGGGGCGTGGATCGACGAGACGCGCGTCACTGAACCGGCCAATGCGCGTGCGAAACGCCGCGTGTCGGCCGAGCAGCAATTGCGACGCGCGACCGCTCGCGGGTCGATTGCCGCGAGCATCGCGCGGATTCCGGGCATTTATGCAGCCAATCGCCTGCCGCTCGCGCGGCTTGAAAAACGCACGCCGGCGCTCGTCGATGCCGACGACGTCTACACCAACCACATTCATGCGGACGACCTCGCCGCGATCCTCGTGCGCCTCGCCACTCATGGCAGGCCGGCGCGCGTGGTTCACGCGTCCGACGACTCGTCGCTGAAAATGGGTGAGTACTTCGATCTCGTCGCCGATGCGTTCGGTTTGGCACGTGCGCCGCGCATCACGCGGGCTCAGGCTGAAGAGCAGATCGAGCCGACCTTGCTGTCGTTCATGCGCGAGTCGAGACGGCTCGTGAACCGCCGCCTGAAAGAAGAGTTGGGTGTACGCCTGCGCTATCCGAGCGTCGAAGATTTTTTGCGTGAAGCGGCAGGCGCTGGGGAAGTGAGTAAAGACGCGCCGTGAAGGCCCGGCAGAGGTATCTCGATGCCTTAAAAGCCCGGCGACGCAGCGACAAAGAAATTCCGCCGGACATCAGCCGGACAACTTCGTTAAGCGTCACCGCGCGGCACACCACAGCACCGCATAGCAGCGCGCCTCGTGCCTCAGGTCAGCGCGGGCAGTGCTTCGAGCAGCAGGAAACACAACATCCCGCCGATCAACGCGCCGATCAGATTCGGATCGTATTTGTGCCGCAGCCGCATGGCGATCAGCAGTCCGCCGATCACCAGCAACCCGACACACACGAACGCCGGCAACACGTACGAGAGCATGACTCCGTTATGGACGATCATGGCCGCTCCTTGAACTCTTTGTAGTCTTTGTTTAAACGAGTATAGGGCGCGGCCTGATGAAGAGCATGCTGCAGTGCAGCGTCGATTGCATGCGCGGTCGCGCAAATGTGCGCCTGCGCACAGGGCTTTCCTAATCTTGTCAGATGGTTGCGCGCGACCTACCGGTTTACCCGCTCCGTAAAGATCCGAGGTCGGCTTCGTCGAGCCATTGCCACGCGCCCGGCGCGAGGCTCGCGGGCAAAGCGAGTCCGCCGACGCGCTCGCGATGCAGCGCTTCGCAACGGTTGCCGGCCGCCGCGATCATCCGCTTGACCTGGTGATACTTGCCTTCCATCACGGTGAGCGCCAGCGTGTGCTCGCCGCGCGCATCGGCTTCGACCGCCGCGACCGGCTTCGACTCGCCGTGCAATAACACGCCATTGCGCAGCGCGCTCAACTGCGCGTCGTCGATCGCATGACGGGTTGTCGCGACATACACCTTTGGGACTTTGCGTTTGGGCGACGTGAACATGTGGACGAACTTGCCGTCGTCGGAGAGCAGCAGCAAGCCGGTGGTGTCCTGGTCGAGCCGGCCGACGCATTGCACGCCCCGCTCGGCGAACTGCGGCGGCAGCAGACTGAATACGCTCAGATGATGCTGGGGATCGCGCGAGCACTCGTAGCCGGCCGGCTTGTTGAGCAGCAGATACGCGCGCTCCCGGTACGGCCAGACCACGCCGTCGACGCTGAAGCAGAACGACGCATCGTCAGTCGGGAAATCGGCGTCGGCGTCGGTGCACAGTGTTCCGCCGATGCTCACGCGAGCGTCGTTTATCAACGCGCGGCATTGGCGGCGCGAGCCGAAGCCCTGGGTGAAGAGAATGCTTTCGAGATTCATGGCGAGCGAAGAATAACACCGCAAGAAGCGGGGCGTCCCGCGATGCGTTCGCGGCCACGATGGTCGCTCCTGTTTCGTTGCCGGAGCCATCGATGCACGCCTCGCCGTCTTCAACCCGTGTCTGTTTGCCGGCCGCTTTCCAGCGGCTCGCGTGGTCTAACCTCGTCGCGCAATCCGCCGAGCAGATCAGCCTCGCCGCCGCGCCGCTCGTCGCCGTGTTCGCGCTCGGCGCCGACGCACGCGGCACGGGACTTCTGCAGACAGCGCAGACATTGCCTTTCCTGCTGCTGTCGATCCCGCTCGGCGTATGGGCCGACCGCCGCTCGCGCCGCACCTTGATGGCGCTCGCCGAGAGTGTGCGCGTCGTCGCCATGCTATGCGTGCTCCTGCTGCTGATGACCCATGCGCTCAGCCTGCCGTTGCTCGCCGCGCTCGGCTTCGTGGCCGCGACTGGCACAGTGGCCTACAACGTCGCCGCGCCTTCGCTCGTGCCGTCGCTAGTCTCGCGCGAAGCGTACGCCAGCGCGAACGGCCGTCTGGAACTTGCGCGCAGTGTCGCGTATTCGGCTGGGCCGGCGCTGGGCGGCCTGCTGGTCGGCTGGATCGGCGCTGGATGGGCATACGGCTGCGCGGCCGCATTGTCCGCGCTCGCGGTGGGCTTGCTCGCGGGACTGCGCGAACCGTCGCGCACGACGGCGCCTGCGCGTCACTTCATGCTGGAGTTGCGCGAGGGTACGCGCTTCGTATTGCACGATTCACTGCTGCTTCCCATGCTCGCGACGGCCGTCTTTTTCAACCTCGGCTTCTTCGTGCTGCAAGCGGTGTATGTGCCGTACGCGGTGCATCGGCTGGGATTGAGCGCCTCGGCGGTAGGCATCACGCTGGGTGCGTATGGCGTCGGCATGGTGTGCGGTGCGTTGGCCGCACCCGCCGTCGCGCGACGCCTCGCGTTCGGCCGTGTGCTCCTGATCGGGCCGTCGTGCGGGCTGCTCGCGTCGCTCGTGATGGTGGGGACGCTCGTCGCGCCGTCGTTCTGGCTTGCGTTGCTCAGCTTCTTTCTGCTCGGCGCCGGACCGGTTCTGTGGATGGTCGGCTCGACCACGCTGCGCCAGGCCATCACGCCGCAACGGATGATGGGCCGCGTCTCCGCGCTGAACAGCACGGCGACCTATGGCGCGCGGCCGGCAGGCGCATTGCTCGGCGCGGCGATCAGCGCGCGCTGGAACATGGACGCCTGCCTGATCGCCGCCGCAGCGGCCTTTGTCGTGCAGGCGTCGATCATCGCGATGTCACCTGCGGCGCGGCTCGCGCGCATTCCCGACGAACGCGTCACGGCTTGCTGAAGATCAACGTCGCTACACGACGAGCGCCAGGGCAAACCCCCAAAAAATGAAAATGAATTTTTTCTCGGGCCAATTCCGTGTAAATATACTTTCATCCAATTTGCTTACACCCTCTACGCACTGCCGCGCTGACACGCCGCTTCGCTCGCATGATTCATCAACCGTCCGTTGCATCCAATCCGGCCGAGCAGGCCATCGCTGCGCGCATCGAGGCGGCCATGCCTACGCTCACGCCGATTCATCGGCGTATGGGCGAGTACGTGCTGGCCAATTTGTTCCGCGCGGCCACCATGCGAATCGACGAACTGGCGAGCGTGGTCGGCGCGTCGGTAGCGACCGCGAATCGCTTTGCCCGCGCGCTCGGTTTCGACGGCTATCCGCAGTTTCGTGAGGCGCTCGTGCGCGGCTTCGAGGCGACGCTCGCGCCGGTCGAACGTCTGCGCAGCGCGCAGGAGTCGCTCGCTGCGGGCGACGACGTGGTCGACGCATCGCTCGAACAGGCGGCCAACAACCTGCACCTGACCCGCACGGCGATCGACAGCGCCGCCGCCGAGGCCGCGGTCGAAGCGATCCTCGCCGCGCGGCGTGTGTTCGTGCTCGGCGCAGGAACGAGCGCGTTCCTGGCCGGGCTGATGGAGCACGGCCTGATGGCGTATCACGACAACGTGCAATCGCTCGCGTTCATCGGCGGACCCTCGCATGCGGCGCGGCGCCTGTTCAACTGCGGCAAGGGCGATCTCGTGATCGGCATTGCGTTCCCGCGTTATGTCGACGACACCATCGAGCTCGCGCGCCGTGCGGCAACTCGCGGCGCGCGCGTGCTGGCGCTGACCGACGGACCGCGCTCGCCGCTCGCGCAATTCGCCGATCTCTCGTTATACGTGCGCTCTGAACGCCGCCTCGCGGCGAACGCGGATGCCGCTGTTCTTGCTGTGATCGAAGCGCTATGCGACGCGGTCGCCTATCGGGCGAAGCGCTCGGTGAAGGCAGCCGCCGACGTTACCGAGTTCGTATTGCCGTGGCTCACCGATCCGCTGTCCGCATCCGCGAGTGGGGCGGGTGAAGCCGTGCGCGAACCGGCGCGCACTGCGCGTACGTCAGTAGGCGCAGTACCGAACCCTCGCACCACCCAGGCAAAATCCAAACTCAAACGATGAACGACAACGCAGTCATTGCCATTCATGGCGGCGCGGGCACGATCCTGCGCGCGTCGCTGTCGGCCAGTGCCGAAGCCGAATACCACGCCGCTCTGCACGCGGTGCTCGCAGCCGGCCAACGCGTGCTTGCAGACGGCGGCAGCGCGCTCGACGCAGTCAGCGAGGCCGTGCGGTTGCTGGAAGACTGCCCGCTGTTCAACGCGGGCCGTGGTGCGGTCTACACGGCAGCGGGCACGCATGAACTCGACGCGGCGATCATGGACGGCAGCACGCTCGAGGCCGGCGCGATCTGCTGCGTGAAGCGCGTGCGCAATCCGGTTCTGGCGGCGCGCCGCGTGCTGGAGTGCAGCGAACACGTGCTCTTTACCGGCGAAGGCGCCGAAAGTTTCGCGGCCGCGCAGGGACTCGAATTCGTCGAACCGCAGTACTTCGATACCGAGGCGCGTCATCGTCAATGGCTGCTCGCGCGCGATCAGCAGCGCGCAGTGCTCGATCACGACGGCGCGACGCTCGCCGCGTCGGCATCGGCTACAGACAACAGCGATCCCATGCCGCACGAGCCGATCGATCCGAATCGCAAGTTCGGCACTGTTGGCGCGGTCGCACTCGACAGGCACGGCCACGTTGCGGCGGCGACGTCGACGGGCGGCGTCACCAACAAGCAGGTCGGGCGCGTGGGCGATACGCCGCTGATCGGCGCGGGCTGCTATGCGGACGACGCAACCTGTGCGGTCTCGACCACCGGCTCGGGCGAAATGTTCATGCGCATGGTCGCGGCTTACGACGTCGCCGCGCAAATGGCCTACCGCAACGTGTCGTTGCAGGAAGCCGCGCACGACGTCGTGATGAACCGCCTGCCGAAGATCGACGGCCGCGGCGGCCTGATCGCCGTCGACGCACTCGGCAATATCGCGTTGCCGTTCAATACCGAGGGTATGTACCGCGGTTTCGCGCGTATTGGCGAGGCGCCGGCGACGGCGATCTACCGTTAGTTCGTTACCCTGAATATTGCTGAAGACCGCTAGCGCGTTCGAATTCAAAGGAACCATTGTGCCGACTTCATCGCACACCGCCAGCCCGATTACTGAAAACCTGCCGACGCAACGCGTGCTCGCAGTCGACAACCTGTCGGTCGCGTTTCGCAGCGGCGAGACCACCTTCAACGCGGTGCGCAATCTGTCGCTGACGGTCGAGCGCGGCGAGACGTTGGCGATAGTGGGCGAATCGGGTTCAGGCAAATCAGTGACATCGCTCGCGTTGATGCGGCTGATTGAGCATGGCGGTGGGCGCCTTGCCGGCGGCAGCATCGCATTCCGGCGCCGCGACGGCAGCGTGCTCGACCTCGCGAAAGCGTCGTCCGGCACGATGCGCTCGATTCGCGGCGCCGACATCGCGATGATTTTTCAGGAGCCGATGACCTCGCTCAATCCAGTCTTCACGGTGGGCGACCAGATCAGTGAGGCGATCTCGCTGCATCAGGGCAAGAGCCGCTCGGCGGCCTTCGCGGAAACACTGCGTCTGCTCGAACTCGTGCGCATTCCCGAGGCGCGGCGCGTGGCGGCGCGGTTTCCGCATCAACTGTCGGGCGGAATGCGCCAGCGCGTAATGATCGCGATGGCGCTGTCGTGCAAGCCCGCGTTGCTGATCGCGGACGAACCGACCACCGCGCTCGACGTGACCATTCAGGCGCAGATCCTGCAACTGATTCGCGGCCTGCAGGACGAGATGAACATGGGCGTGATCTTCATCACGCACGACATGGGCGTGGTCGCCGAAGTGGCGGACCGCGTACTGGTGATGTATCGCGGCGAGAAGGTGGAAGAGGGTGTGTCGGACGCGCTCTTCGCGGCGCCCTCGCATCCTTATACGAAGGCGCTGCTCGCCGCCGTGCCGCGCTTGGGCGCAATGCAAGGTACCGATCAACCCGCGAAATTTCCGATCCTGACGGTCGAGCAGGCGGGCGCGAGCGGCGCCGATGAACCCGTGCGCCCGGCAGCCGCCGTCGCGAAGGAAGCGCAACCGCATGTCGACGAAAGCACGCCGCCGATTCTGCGCGTGCGCGATCTGGTCACGCGCTTTCCGGTCAGGACCGGCCTTTTTGGCCGCCTGACGGGCCGCGTGCATGCAGTCGAAAAAGTAAGTTTCGATCTGCGGCCGGGTGAAACGCTCGCGCTAGTCGGCGAGTCGGGCTGCGGCAAGTCGACCACGGGCCGCTCGCTGTTGCGGCTCGTGGAAAGTCAGAGCGGTTCGATCGAGTTCGACGGCAAGGAAATCAGCTCGCTCACAGGACCTGCGTTGCAGGCACTGCGTCGCGATATCCAGTTTATTTTTCAGGACCCGTTTGCCTCGCTCAACCCGCGGCTGACGGTTGGCTTCTCGATCATGGAGCCGCTCCTCGTGCACGGCGTCGCGCAAGGCGCCGAGGCGCAGGCGCGGGTCGCGTGGCTGCTCGAAAAGGTAGGCTTGCCGCCCGAAGCCGCGCGCCGTTACCCGCATGAATTTTCCGGCGGCCAGCGGCAACGCATCGCGATTGCGCGCGCGCTCGCGTTGAATCCAAAAGTCGTGATTGCCGACGAATCCGTTTCCGCTCTCGACGTCTCCGTGCAGGCGCAGATCGTCAATCTGATGCTCGATCTGCAGCGCGAACTCGGCGTCGCGTATCTGTTCATCTCGCACGATATGGCGGTGGTGGAGCGCGTCAGTCATCGCGTTGCAGTGATGTACCTCGGCCAGATCGTCGAGATCGGTCCGCGGCGCGCAGTGTTCGAAGCGCCGCAGCATCCGTACACGAGAAAGCTGATGGGCGCGGTGCCGGTTGCCGATCCGGCACGACGTCACGCGAAACGGATGCTCGCCGCCGATGAAATCCCGAGCCCGATCCGCTCATTGAACGATGAACCGGCCGTGGCGCCGCTCGTCGCCGTGGGGCCGGGGCACTTCGTCGCACAACATCGCGTCGGCGGCGCGTATTGAACGGCAACGAGGCCGGACAACAAGCCGGACAAAAAACCCGATGCAGCAACTTAAAACAACGTAAAGCAACCTAAAGCAACTTAAGGCAAATCGTCTCGCAGCAACTTAAACCATTTCATTTTCGCAGCCTGGAGCACACTCATGAACCTGCCGGTCCCGTCTTCCACGTTCCGTTTGCGCGCGCTGATCAGCGGCGGCGCGGTAATGTTCGCGATGCTCGCGGGCAATATGGCGCACGCCGAAACCACTGCGGTGATGGCCGTCGCCTCGACCTTCACCACGCTCGATCCGTACGATGCGAACGACACGCTGTCGCAAGCCGTAGCGAAGTCGTTCTACCAGGGGCTCTTCGGCTTCGACAAGGACATGAAGCTCGTCAACGTGCTCGCCGATAGCTACGAAGCGAGCCCGGACGCGCGCGTCTACACCTTCAAGCTGCGCCACGGCGTGAAGTTCCAGGACGGTACCGACTTCAATGCCGCCGCAGTCAAAGCGAACTTTGACCGCGTGACGGATCCGGCGAACAAGCTGAAGCGTTACAACATGTTCAACCGCATCGAGAAGACGGAAGTGGTCGATCCGTACACGGTGAAGATCACGCTGAAGGCGCCGTTCTCGGCCTTCGTCAACGTGCTTGCGCATCCGTCGGCGGTGATGATTTCGCCGGACGCGCTGAAGAAGTACGGCAAGGACATTGCGTTCCATCCGGTCGGCACGGGCCCGTTCGAATTCGTGAAGTGGGACCCGGCAGGTGACCTGACGGTGAAAAAGTTCGGCGGCTACTGGAAGAAGGGCTATCCGAAGGTCGACGCGATCGACTGGAAGCCGGTGGTCGACAACAACACGCGCGCCGCGCTGATGCGCACGGGCGAAGCCGACTTCGCGTTTCAGGTGCCGTTCGAGCAGGCCGCGCAATTGCAGTCGAGCCCGAAGGTCGATCTGATTGCGTCGCCGTCGATCATTCAGCGCTACATCAGCCTGAACATGAATCAGAAGCCGTTCGACAATCCGAAGGTGCGCGAGGCGCTGAACTACGCGGTCAACAAGGAGGCGCTGACCAAGGTCGTGTTCGCCGGATATGCAACGCCTGCCGACGGCGTCGTGCCGCAAGGCGTGGACTACGCGGTGAAGCTCGGGCCCTGGCCGTACGATCCCGCGAAGGCTCGCGCGTTGCTGAAGGAAGCGGGTTACCCGAACGGTTTCGAAACCACGCTGTGGTCCGCGTATAACTACTCGACTGCGCAGAAGGTCATTCAGTTCGTGCAGCAGCAACTCGCGCAAGTCGGCATCAAGGCGCAGGTCGAGGCGCTCGAAGCCGGCCAGCGCGTAGCCAAGGTAGAAAGCGCCCAAGACGCGGCGACCGCGCCGGTGCGCATGTACTACGCGGGCTGGTCGTCGTCCACAGGCGAAGCCGACTGGGCGATCACGCCGCTGCTCGCGTCGGTCTCGTTCCCGCCGAAGATGGTCAATACCGCTTACTACAAGAACGATACGGTCGACGGCGACCTGAAGCAGGCGCTCGAAACCACGGATCGGACGCAGAAGGCCGCGCTTTACACGGACGCGCAAAAACGCATCTGGGCCGACGCGCCGTGGATTTTCCTCGTCAAGGAAAAGGTCGTGTATGCGCGCAGCAAGCGTCTGTCGGGTGCTTATGTCGCGCCGGACGGCTCGTTCAATTTCGACGAGATCGCGGTCAAGTGATGAGTTGACCGTGCGGCGCTGCCTGTTGCATCAGGACATGCAGCGCCGCGCTCCCGTATCGCTGCCCTACATGACACCTCGTTGCCCGCTTCATTGCCGGATTGAGCTTCAATGCTGAACTTCCTCGTCAAACGTCTCTTTGGCCTGCTGCCGACGCTCTTTATCGTCGCGGTGCTGGTCTTTCTGTTCGTGCATCTTTTGCCGGGCGATCCGGCGCGGCTCGCCGCCGGTCCCGATGCCGACGAAGCGACCGTCGCACTGGTGCGCGCCGACCTCGGACTCGACAAGCCGATGCCGCAGCAGTTCGCGCACTTCTTCGTGAAGATCGCGCACGGCGATTTCGGCACGTCCACGCGCAGCAAGCGGCCCGTTAGCCAGGAGATCGGCGAGCGTTTCATGCCGACGCTGCTGCTCACGCTCGCAAGCATGGTGTGGGCGGTCGTGATGGGCATGGGCATCGGCATCGTGTCGGCGGTGTGGCGTAACCGCTGGCCTGACCGGCTCGGCATGACGCTCGCGGTGTCGGGTATTTCCTTTCCCGCATTTGCACTCGGCATGCTGCTGATGGAGATTTTCTCGGTGAAGCTCGGCTGGCTGCCCATTGTCGGCGACGGCTCGTGGCAGAGCTACATACTGCCTTCGCTCACCCTTGGTGCGGCTGTCGCGGCGGTGATGGCGCGCTTCACGCGCGCCTCGTTCGTCGAAGTGATGAACGAGGACTTCGTGCGCACCGCACGCGCGAAGGGCGTGCCCGAGCGGCTCGTGATCGTCAAACACTGTCTGCGTAACGCAATGATCCCCGTCGTCACGATGATGGGTCTGCAATTCGGCTTTCTGCTCGGCGGCTCGATCGTGGTCGAGGTCGTGTTCAACTGGCCGGGCCTCGGGCGCTTGCTGGTGGATGCGGTGTCGATGCGCGACTATCCGGTGATTCAGGCCGAGGTGCTGCTGTTCTCGCTCGAATTCATCATCATCAATCTGGTCGTCGACGTGCTGTACGCCGTGATCAATCCGACCATCCGTTTCAAGTGAGGCCTGCATGAGCACGACAGCCACCGGGCCGGATGCGGCCAAACCTTCCGGCGCAGAGCGCGCGATCCGCACGCCGTGGAGCGAGTTCTGGCGCAAGTTTCGCAAGCAGCACGTCGCGCTCGCGGCGGGCATTTTCGTGTTGCTGCTGGTCGTGATCGCGATTGCCGCGCCGCATATCGTGCCCTACGACCCTGAGAATTTCTTCGACTACGACGCGTTGAATGCAGGGCCTTCAGCCGCGCACTGGTTCGGCGTGGATTCATTGGGCCGCGATATTTTCAGCCGTATTCTCGCGGGCTCACGCATTTCACTCGAAGCCGGCTTTTTGTCTGTAGCGATCGGCGCGGTGATCGGCACTTTCTTCGGGCTGCTCGCAGGCTACTACGAAGGCTGGTGGGATCGCATCACCATGCGCGTGGCCGACGTGCTGTTCGCTTTTCCCGGCATTCTGCTTGCAATCGGCGTGGTCGCGATTCTCGGCAACGGCATGATCAACGTGATCTGCGCGGTGGCGATCTTCAGCATTCCAGCCTTCGCGCGGCTCGTGCGCGGCAATACACTGATGCTCAAGCAGCTCACGTATATCGAAGCGGCGCGTAGCATTGGCGCATCGGATTGGACCATTATCGTGCGTCATATCTTGCCGGGCACGATCTCGTCGGTGGTCGTGTACTTCACGATGCGTATCGGCACCTCGATCATCACCGCCGCTAGTCTGTCGTTTCTCGGACTGGGCGCTCAACCGCCAACGCCCGAGTGGGGCGCAATGCTCAACGAAGCACGCGCGGATATGGTCACGGCTCCGCATATCGCGCTGTTTCCGAGTCTCGCGATCTTCCTGACCGTGCTCGCCTTCAATCTGCTGGGTGACGGCTTGCGCGATGCGCTCGATCCGAAGCTCGATCGCCCATGAGTTCGACGCAGTTGCCGGGTTTGCACAACTTGCCGGAGGTACCGCATATCGGCGAGTTGCAGTGCGGCCCGCTGGGCACGATTGCCGACGTGCATGCCGTGAGCGTCGGACACTGCACGCTCGATGAAGGCGCGCTACAAACCGGCGTGACCGTGATTCGTCCGCATGCGGGTGATCCGTTTCTCGACAAGGTGCCGGCGGCGGCGTCGGTAATCAATGGATTTGGCAAGAGCGTGGGCCTCGTGCAGGTGGAAGAACTGGGCACGCTCGAAACGCCTATCGCGCTGACCAATACTTTCGGCGTGGGTGCTGTGGCGCAGGCGCAGATTCGCGCGGCCATACGCGCCAATCCGGGCATCGGCCGCGAGTGGCCGACCGTTAATCCGCTGGTGTTCGAATGCAACGACGGATACCTGAACGATATCCAGGCGTTAGCCATCGGCGAGCAGCACTTCAATGAGGCATACGACGCGGCGAGTACGAGCGTTGCGAGCGGGTCGGTCGGAGCGGGGCGCGGCATGTCGTGCTTCGATCTGAAGGGCGGCATTGGCAACGCTTCGCGTGTGGTGCGGATCGGTCAACGTGAATACACAATGGGCGCGCTCGTGCTCGCCAACTTCGGCCGCTTGCCGATGCTGATTGTCGACGGTACTCCGCTCGGGCGAATTCTTGCCGGGCGTGCGGCAACAGAGAAGGCGGAATCGGCTGGCAAACGTGCGGACGTCGCGAAGCCCGAGCAAGGCTCGATCATCATGATCG
>JGI25165J46597_1001430_pt1 | contig 12834 bp, 15 predicted proteins | sample AraplaCL_Cvi_mCL_FD_46597 | JGI IMG/M metagenome (IMG submission 46597)
AGCCACTTCGCCGCCGCCTGCCTGTTGCTTGCTAGCATGTGCTTTTTGCTGATACCGAAGGCAGGATCTGCAGCAGGGGTTCTCGCGCTAATGACGATCGCAAACGCACTGAACACCTTGCCAAATGCGGTCTACTGGGTGGTGGTGTTGGATACGGCCCCGCGCGCCCGCATAGGTACGTTCAGTGGTATGACGCACTTTTTTGCGAACATCTCGTCGGTCGCGGCCCCTACGCTCACCGGATACCTGGTCAAGGTCAGTGGCTACAACGCAATGTTTTTTGCCGCCGGGCTAGTCTCATTTGTAGGAATGGTGGCGATGTTGTGTGTAGTGCCAGGCGTATTCGTCAAACGTAAGGGCCATGTGTCGCCTGACGCACGCCGGGCCGAAATTCCGGACAACTGTAACAGAACCACATGACGAAACATCATTCTAAAATCAGCGCATACAGCGGGGCGCACGACGACGGTCAACATGCAACAGTACTAGCGCAATCGGCTGCGATGGAAGCCGGGCAGGCAAGCAGCTCGGAACAAGTCGAACTATGCATTGCCAGGATCGACGATCCGATGGGTGAAGGAATTCGCACCTTTACAACGGTGTGGCGTGAGCAAGCAAGAGACGTTGCCGTCGCCCAAGACACGCTACTTCGATCGGGCTACCGGGCCTCGCCAATCGCAGGCATACCGGTCTCAATAAAAGATCTACTAGACGTTAAAGGGGAAGTAACGAGAGCAGGCGCACTCGCGCTCGACGACATGCCGGTAGCCGCATGCGATGCGCCTGTTGTATCTCGACTACGGTCGTCGGGGGCGGTGCTCATTGGCCGTACCAACATGACGCCCTTTGCATTCTCCGTGGTTGGGCTCAACTCTCATTTTGGCACGCCAGGGAACCCGTGGGATCGCGATCGCATACCGGGAGGATCGTCGTCCGGTGCGGCGGTTTCGGTGGCTGACGGCATGGTCGCCGCCGCGATCGGCTCTGATACCGTTGGCTCTATCCGTGTGCCGGCTGCCCTTTGCGGCGTTGTCGGCTTCAAACCTAGTCAGCGCGCGGTGCCATTGTCAGGAGCGGTTCCGCTGTCGCCGACACTTGATTCGATCGGACCACTCGCCCGATCGGTGGCTGATTGCGCCGCGATTCACGCAATCATTTCGGGCGAATCCCCAGTACCTCTGGACATGATTGGTGTCCGCGGATTGACCTTCGGCGTGCCCCGCGAAATAGTGCTTGACGACTTGGACATCGAAGTCGGTCGCGCGTTTGAGCGCGCCTGTGCGCTAATTTCGGAAGCCGGGGCGCGGATAGAACTAGTCTCTTTCAAAGCCCTGCGCGAAGTGGACGCGCTTAATGGCAACCGCGTTATCCAATTAGCAGAAGCATATGCATGGCATCGGGAACTGCTCGAGCGGCGTGGCGCGGACTACGATCCCCGCATTAGCGCCCGGGTGAGAAGTGGGGCACAGATACTGGCTGCCGATTACCTGTCGATGCTTTCACATCGTCGCCGCCTCATGCGAGAGTTCGACGTCACTACATCAGGGTTTGACGCGTTGTTGCTTCCGACGACCTCAATTATTGCCCCGACGTTCGACGAATGTATGGCTGAAGAAGATGCTGTTCGGACGAAACTGCTACGGAATACCGGCCCCTTCAATTTTCTCGACTGCTGTTCTATTTCGCTGCCCGTGCACCGTCCAGGCGAAGCTCCGGTCGGTCTAATGGTTGCTGGACACAGGCACGGCGACTGGCAATTGTTGAAAATAGCCAATGCGATCGAATCGATCATTGCGGCCGCGCCGTGAGCTGAAGTAAGTATCTAGATGAGCGAACACTTTGGGGACGATAGGGATGCTGGCGACTGCACCCTGTCGTTTCCCCTTTTTTCTCCAACCTGACTTATAGGACGTAGGCAGATGCCATATTTGCAGCTCGATGTAAACGGTCAGTACCCGTCAGAGGCGAAGGCCCGGCTTGCGCAGCTTCTTTGCGAAACATATGCAAGCATGATGAGCGTCGACATCCGCCGCATTAGTGTCGCGGTGAGGGAGTGCGGGGACGGTGGAGTTTGGCGAATGATTGATGGCCGCCCACAACCTGTCGCGGTTCTAATGTGCGACATCCGAAGGGGCCGCCCCGCCGAGTTACGGCTCGAAGTCGCGAAATCGCTCTGTCGGCGCTGTATCGAAGTCCTTGGGCTTCACGAGGACCGTCTAAACGTTGAATTCACTCAGCATGCCGGCGATGAAATGTACCACCCGACACTAGGTGGGTACAGCCCGGAGTGGTCTGACGGCGAGAATCCAGGGACGTGATCGTTTTTATGTAGAGCAATACTGAACGTTCCACGGCTATGAACTCAACTGCGCCCACGCTTAGCGCATGCCGGCCGCCGGTAAAGCATCGGACGGCAATCCGCTGTGCTCGGCGAGCGTAATAGCGAGGACCAGCAGGGCCGTCTCATCGGACTCCATGCTCTCCGCGTGTCCGCGAAGCAGTTCATGCAACGCCGACAGTAGCTGGCTGATTGACGAGCCGCTCTCCGGCGTCAGCGGCCAAGCGCGCAATAGATAGGCAAGGTGGACAATCCTTCGGCGTTCGCAGAAGACATCAAAGAGACGGGCACAGGCATCGTCGAAATGCCAATTTCCGATTTGGGAACTCACCGTACCTGAAGTCGGTTTGGGAGGATTGGCGAATTTCCTGGCGCGGCTTCTAGAGGACAAACGCCCCAATGACGCGCACCTCCTGATTATCGTCGACATAATCACGATCCAATAAATTTGATGTCGTCTTAAGGAGTTACCGATATGTTGCGTGAATCGCGTACATCTATCCGAGATAGCGGCCGAGAACGTCATCACGGTCACAACACGCAGTGTGCGTTCGCTGCACCATCTGAGGCTGACCTTCCGAGATTGCCAGAGAAGCGTCCACCTCCTTGCTCGGTGCGGAGCAGAGTTGTGGAGCTACTGGACTTGGAAGCTACCGTTGCCTGCGGCTTCTAGCGAACCATCGTTATGGCTTTCTCCAGCGTCGCCGCTTCGAGCAACAATTCGCTGAGAAGTCACCGAACCGCGCGGAATTGGTCTACATTGTTCTTGCCACGCTTCCTACACTAGAACAAGCAGTCTTCCAGCCCAACATGGAGGTTTCCGCCCGTAAGGGCTCGTTGCGTCGCGATACGCATTTGGTGCCCTCCCGCGCCAGTACCGAACAGATGTATTCGTCGCCAGATAGTCGACCGGCCGTGCGGCGAATGAAGAGTCGGAGGCGCGCCGGTGCACATTTCCTAGGTAACGGGAGGTGCTTCCATCGCAATAGTGGGTGTATATACGCTCATTGTCAACGCCGTTAACTACGGAGGAACGTGGACGTCGTTGAGTGAAGGTGAACGGATCGACACGAAATGGTCAGACTTACCGAGGTAGAACCTCTCGACGTCAAACCGCTGAGCGAGCACAGTTTCGGCTCCTCGGACGTCGTCGCAGATCCTTTCGATAGGACGCGGCGAAGCACTTTGACCCGGGCCCGCGTCCGGGACCATGACTGCAGGCCGCTGAACTGAAGATTGAGTCGTATCCGATATGGGTTGGAAATAGAGCTTGACCTGCGGTAGTGAAGATCCATATCAGTGCATCTCCCCACGACTGGACGTGAGGTGCCGGGGCTATGCGATAACTGCCTTCCCGAAAAGCTGATCTTGTTCAGAAAGAGGTGACGTCAAGGTGACATTACCGTTGTTGCTATGCAACTCGCTCCCCGTAATCCGGTGGAGCTCGTGCTGTGGATGGTGCTGAGGAATACGTGCTGCGCGCCTAGGCCCAAAGCGCATGGAAAACGACAGTCAGAAGCAACAAAAAGGCGTTTCCGGCTGGTACGGAGGTGGTCCTCGCAACTAGGGAGCCTCGGAGTGGACCCGATACTGCGGCATCAGAGGGATGGGCGACAGCCGCTTGAGAGGTACGGCTCGCTTACGCAGACCTTGGAAATCTTCCTGAGATGTACTTTAGCCCTCGTGAATCGCGGCCTTCCCGGGCGAGCATATTCGAAAGGTCCTATCTTAGTTCGGGTTCAACGCAGAAGGGATTGACGATGTCGCTTTCAAGAAAGCAATGTCATTTGATTGAGTCGCTCGTGGCCTTTTGCGAAAATACGGAGCCCTGCATGGTTGCGAAATTGCATGAGCGCCGGTCATTTCGGAGGTCAGCGAACTGGATGCATATGCGCGTATACTGCTCCAAGTTGCCACAACCCTGGGAGACGTTCGATGGAATTGCTTCAATGTAACTGTTCGTTTCTGCGCAGTGCAACGCGTGCGCTGACGCAGGCATATGACGAGGTGCTCAGACCAAGCGGCTTGCGTATGACGCAATTTTCCATGCTCGCGCGAGCGTCAGCGGTAGGTGAAATTTCGCTGAGCGAGCTCGCCGACCTGATGGCGATGGACCGAACCACTCTTGGAAGAAACTTGCGGCCACTCGAACGCGAGGGCCTCGTGCAAGTTGACGTTGGGGAAGACAGGCGTGAAAGGCTGGTTACCGTGACGCCCGCTGGGGCAAAGGCCCTCGCTAGTGCCCTGCCGCTGTGGGAGCAAGTGCATCAACGTTTTGAGCGAAAGGTGGGTAAGGGTGAAGCGAAACAGTTGAGATCTGCTCTAAAACGGCTTGTAAGCGTGGGCCGAGAGTTGTCTGCGGAAAACGCTTGCCAACCTCAATGAGCCTTGCAACGGCGCTGACCGCCACAATGAGGGACGTACCGGATGGCGCTACCGGCGCGGAGAGCGGTTATCCCGGCGTCTCGCAGATCGATGCAATCCTTCACCGAGGTGCTTTCGAATCAGCGGTGGCTTGGTCCCGCATCGACTGTCGTTGTGAGATCGTGATCCTCCCACTGGTACTGCGCGCCGGCACGGGGGCTGCCCATCGTCGCTCGGGCGGTCAAGAGCGTCGTGCGAAGCTCGCATCGCCGTTTTCGCAAGCGCTTCCCGCGCACTGTTGATCGGATCGGCGCCATTATTGCAGCCGCGACAGACTGAAACATCCAAGCGTCGTTCACCTTGCGACGTCCGGCGAATCCTACGCCCCCGCCTTCGTCCGCATGTTACGTAAGAGGCTACCTCGAATCTTACGTATAGGTAACAGAACGTATTGACGGCAAACGCACTTGCGGTGATCTTCGTGGCGTGCGTCATCTGAGGATTGCGTTGAAGTAGGCGCGCCTTGAGATAAACCGTGGGGAGACCAAACATGCATGCACTGAGAGCGCTCAGAGAATCCGGGGTGCACAGCCCGCGCGATATAAGGGCAATACTTGCCGAAAATATAGTCTTCAATTCCCCGGTACTAACCCGGCCGTTAGTCGGCGCAGAAATAGTCTCGGCCGTACTCGCAGCGTCGGCGCTCGCCCGAGGCATTGGCGGACAGTATGTATCGGAGTACCGCATTGACGCGGTCACGACGATTCTCAGATGGCAAGGCTCCGTTCAGGGTCACTTACTTGAAAGCATCGAGATATTAGTTGACGACGCGGCAGGTCTACTTGTTGAACGGACGATTGCTTACCGTCCGCTGCCCGCTGTCGAGATGTTCCGTGACCTGCTCTATCCTCTCATTAAAGACATAGTGCCGGCGGACTTGTGGGCTTATTGACATATCCATATGCTCTGAGCCACCCGCAGCAGCGCGAAAATGCAGGGCGTTGGCGACCTTGAGACCAGGCAGCGGCGCCTTCCGTAGCCGGCGGCTTACCGTGCGGGGTGATCGCTTGGGCCATGCCTTAGAGTTCGCGTCGCAACGTCCCCAGGCCGAGCGCAATGCTGGCGCGAAGACTTAGCGATGCGGGCCATACGGCTGCCAGCCAGCAATTTTGTGAATCATGAGCCGGCCTTTATCGGCCTGGGTCAAAGAAATATTGCTGGCCAAGAGTTCAACGGCGTTACGCAAGAAGCGCCCTAAAGCGTCAGTTACCGGGCGTGCGCCCGAGCTGATATGCAGACGCGACCGCGCGTCGTAGCGCGGACCCTTACAGCGCGTACCGGCCGCAGTCGCCACAGAGCTCCACGGGTCGCAGACCATCGTTTGCCCGCACCGCAATAGAACGTCTCACGTTGGAGACTCGCCCCGGCGCGGGCAAATTAACGCTATAATGCGCGCATATACACGGATTCCCCAATGCACAATCTGTCATCGACAGCTTGTCCGCGGAGAGGCCAAGCAGGATGTGAGCGGTATATGCAGCAGAAGCGGGGCTATCCCTTGATTAGAACGCACGGAAGCTGCGTATCCAAGAACACATCTGGGTTCGCTCGCCGACCATGGTACGGGGCCGGCGGCGGTTTCCGATAACGGCCTGGTATTGAACCGAGCGGCTGCCGAAATCGAATTAGCTCAACATAATCGAAGACCCATCCTTAGATCGAGGTCACGATGGATTCAACCCCGAGGTTTTCCAAGATGGCGTTTATTAAGAATATGAAGATTGGCCGACGCCTCGGTGTCGGCTTTGCAATCATGCTGCTGCTATTGACGGCTGTCGGTTGCATCGCCTTGGTGCAATCGTCCCGGATCTACGCCGGGACGCGCGCCATCTCGGAAGACTGGTTGCCCAGTGTCGAGGCGTTGAGCGAAATCCGACGCAGGGCCGACGACGTGCGCCGCATTTCTCTGCGCGAACTACTTCCGGCAGACGAAAAAGGGATTAGCGAGTTGCATGCACGTCGCGCGGCAGGAGTGATCGGATTCGCGACTGCAATGCAGAATTATAAAAGCTATCTATCCTCTGACGACGAAAGAAGGCTTTACGAAGGCATCGAATCGTCTTGGGCACGTTATCTTGAGACGAGCGACGAGATTGAACGGTTGATGGGGTCGGCAGACGCTAATTTGTCGAGCGCCCGTCAGCTTGCAGCCAGCGAAGGAGTTTCGCGCTTTGCGACTACTTTGTCGTTCATAGACGCGGACACAAAGCTTAACCACGAGGGGTCTGTCCGCGAAGTTGAGGCTGCGAATGCGGCGTTCGTTAGGGCGCGCGTATGGACGCTTGTCCTGATGATTGCTGCATTGATCGGAGGTGTCTCGATCGCCATCCTCATCACCCGGTCTATTACTGTTCCACTGCAGCAGTCCGTACAATTAGCCGAACGCGTCGCAAAAGGCGACCTAACATCAACGATAGAGGCGGAAGGTGAAGATGAGATCAGCCTACTGCTCGCGTCGCTCGGTCGCATGAACGAGGGTCTTCGCGAGACGGTAGCTCGCGTGTTTGCTGGCAGCGGGAGCATTGCAATTAGCTCTGCGGAGATCGCGACGGGAAATGCGGATCTGAGCCAGCGTACCGAGGAGCAGGCGGCCTCCTTGCAACAAACAGCTGCCAGTATGGAACAGCTAGCGGCGACTGTGCGGCGAAATGCAGACGACGCGGGAAAGGGCGATTTGCTCGCTTCGCAGGCTTGCCAGACCGCGAACCGCGGCGAGGCGATCGTAGGCCGGGTTGTCCAGACCATGAGCGACATATCGACCAGTTCCGGGAAAGTGACGCAGATAATTTCGGTGATCGAAGGCATCGCTTTCCAGACCAACATTCTGGCGCTTAACGCCGCAGTCGAGGCCGCGCGCGCCGGTGAGCAGGGAAGAGGATTTGCTGTGGTGGCAAGTGAGGTGCGCACGCTAGCGCAACGAAGCGCTTCGGCTGCCAAGGAGGTCAACGACCTGATAAGTCACGCCGTCGCAACTGTTAGCAATGGCAGCGCCTTGGTCGAAGATACTGGACTCATAATGCGTGAGATTCTGGAATCCGTACAACGGGTTGCCGAATTGATGAAAAAGATTAGCGCCGCATCCGAGGAACAGCACTCGGGAATTGCGCAGGCGACCGTCGCCATCTCGCAAATGGACGAGGTGACGCAGCGCAATGCAGCGTTGGTGGAGCAGGTTTCGGCGGCGGCTCAATCAATGGCGGCTCAGTCGCGCTCTTTGCGCGAGGTGGTTTCGGTATTCAGGATGCCCGATGTCGATAGATAGCCAGTCCAAGATCCGGCCGTCGTGGCGCGGCCGCACAGCGCTTGCTGCAACCCAGTCGCGGGTCCGACCGCGACGCGCTAGGTTTGCCGACCGAAAGCCTAGCTGTGGCGTTAGCTTGCATAACTTCGCTCCAGAGCCCGGCGCACGCCTCGATCGGGTCTGGGGTGGGTGGACGGGATTAGCGGCATGTAATGACGCTTCTTCAAGTAACAGTTTTCCGCAGCGTTGACGCATCTGAACCGATGGCTCTCAGATTGAACGTAATGCAAATTATAATAGTTTGAATGTGACGGCTATTTAGTATAGTCCGGTTCACCTGCCCGAGGCATATGCTATTGATGCGCAATCCGGCGAAGCCTGCCATGAACGAACCAGGACCGGTGACGATCCGCATGAACGAGTACGACGCGTCAAGATCATCGAATCGGTCGTTGAAGGCCGTCTGAGCGGCGTGCGCGCGGCTGGTTTCCACGTTAGCTCATTGCGCGCTCGAGCAAGGCATGCCTCTCGTTTGTGACGAAGCAGGCACCCCTGCCGTCGCGTACTCGACGCACTCTTGATGCCACGGCGGAAGCCCTTCCCAAGGGCCCACGGCGCGTTTTCCTCGCGCCGTTGATCCGAAAGACTCGAATTGACAGTGCGAGTATATGCACTCATTATTTAACTCCAACGTGAACGCTGGCTTAGGACGTTCCACGACAGGGTGGTCAACGTAGCAAAGTTCACAATGCAGTTCGGAAAGTACTCAAGGATAGGAACCTGGCAGTCTCCGGCGCAGCCAGAGACTGCTGGGAATATCTCTGCGCTCGTCGCCAGTAGGCACGGACAGCGTCAAGGTGTGGAAGGCAGGCTCGTACGCCCCGACCCTCTTCGCCGAGAATTGTGACTCGGGCGGCCAGACACTGGCACTGTAAAAACGACCATACAGCAAGACAAGAATGAACGGAGACGTCATGACGAAGAAAACCTTCTTTGCAGCCGCAGCCGCTGGTGGCCTTGCCAGCGCATTATCTGCTGACAGTCACGCACAAAGTACTGTGACTCTTTACGGTGTAATTGACGCTGGTATCACGTACGTCAACAAGGTAGCGAGCGTACAGTGTACAACCCTTCACTGCCGGTTTGCCCGGGCTTTAAGACAACAAACGTATGAGCACGATCCACTATTGCTCTCACTGCTACGCGGTAGGTCCGTTCCAAGCCGCCCGCATTCGGGAAGCTTACACATCAGTGGATACCGGACCGCTCTGCAATGTCGCCATCGGATCGTGCTTACATCGCCGCCTCCGGTTTCGATGACGTAAGTCGAACGTCGATAAGCAATCGATGAGGTTAATGAGCCACTTCAACGAATGTGTGTCTCATTTTCCCCAGACAGTTCCCTACCTACATTCACAACCCTCTTGAGCGTGTGCCGCAGTTCCTTAGACTCGCGTTTCCCCAACTTCTGCTCAAACCGCAGGTGCACGCTCTCCCACAGGGGCAATGCATGAGCCAAGAGCCTCCGACCCTCCGGAGTGACGCTGACAAGTCTCTCGCGCTTGTCTTCTCCAACGTTGATCTGTACCAGGCCCTCCCTTTCGAGGGGTTGCAGATTGCGGCCCAGAGTTGTGCGATCCATTGCCATCAAATCTGCCAACTCGCTCAACGACATTTCCCCCACTGCCGACGCACGCGCAAGCATGGAGAATTGGGTGATACGTAATCCGCTTGGTCTGAGCACTTCGTCGTACGCTTGGGAAAGCGCACGCGTCGCACTGCGCAAAAACGAACAATTACATTGCAGCAATTCCATCGGGGCCTCTCAGGGACGATCCTTGTAAAAGTTAGTATAAGCGCATATGCATCTTTTTATCGACGGTGCAAGACGACAGTGCGAAATTGCGAATCTCTGCCAGACGGCGCAGAGATTCTTGTTCGGATCATCGACTACTGAACAGCCGGGTCTTTCGTCATGACGTTCCGGCTAGTCAACTCAGCGATTTGTTCCGAGTTGTAGCCCAACTCTTGAAGCACTTCGTTGTTATGTTCTCCGCGGAAGGCGGGAACGCCGGGATGCTCGAGCTCATTGGACGAAAAGCGCCACGGCTTCCCTGGCACACGTGCTGTGCCGCCCGCGCGGTCATCGATAGCTTCGGTCGCACCCCACCATCGTGCCCACTCTGATTCGGCGAAATCTTTGATGTCTCTAACCACGCCGAAGGCCAGCTTCGCCTCGTCCAGCTGAGCGTCCAACGCCGCGAGGCTATCGAACGTAAGGATCCAGTCCTGTACGATTTGATGAAATTCAGCAAGATTTTTTTTGCGAAGTTCCGGCGTCTGAAAACGTGGATCGCGCGCAAGGTCCGCGCGTCGCATTGCGCCGATGTAGAGGGGGAACGACAAACTCGCAACAACGCTCGTAGCGATTGTGATCTTCTCGCCGGTGCTCGCTCGGAAGAATGGCGAGAACGATGGCCCCAGCGCCGGAGGTTCGGCCCCGAGATCAGCATCCGACAGGTCCACGTGCACACGTTCATTAATGGCCAGCATGGTGGCAGCCATTGCTACGTCAATATGCTGCCCCTCACCTGTCACGCCGCGGCGATGCAATGCTGCAAGCACCCCTATGGTAGCTTCGAGACCGGTGTAAATGTCGGCGTGGGAATATGGATCGTGTCTGTCTTGCGCGAGATCGTCTCCTAAATGCGAGAGGAAAGTGGACGTGAACCCCGACTCTGCATGCACAGTCGGCGCATAGGCAGCACGATGCGACAGCGGGCCGCCTTGACCATATCCGCTGATCGAGACATAGATGAGTCTCGGGTTAATCTCGCGCACGGCCTCATAGTCAAGACCGAAGAAAGCGAGTGTCCCTGCTCTGAAGTTTTCAACCAGGATATCCGCTTCACTGATCAGCTTCTTCGCAATCTCCCGCGCTTCCGGGTAATTTAGGTCAAGGCTGACGTTGCGCTTTCCAGCATTTTGCTGAATATAGTAATACGAGATCGAGTTGTATTGCGGCAACGCCGAACGCGAAATATCAGGTCGCGGCGGCTCGACCTTTATTACATCGGCACCGAGGTCATGCAACGTCTTCGCGCAGTGCGGTCCCGCAAGCACGCGCGAGAAGTCTATTACCTTGATGCCTGAAAGTGGCCCCTTGCTCATGTCATCCTCGTTTCAGTTGCCTTCGAAAACCGCACTACCCGGTCCCGTCGTTGCAAATGCGTCAAGACCGCGCTGAAGGTCAGCGGTCCGGTAGATGGCATCAGCGATATCAGCCATTCCTTCGTCCGCTGCACGCATCCCATTGTGACTGTAAAGGGAAGCGAGCCGCTTGGTGGCGGCATGAGCGACGGTGGGACCAGCAGCGATCTCACGAGCGACCGACATTGTTACAGCTTCCAATTCAGAGTCGGGAACGACACGATTGATCACGTTCCAGCGCTCGAGCGTCGCCGCGTCGTGCCTGCGAGCCAGGAAGACAATTTCTTTCGCCCTAGCCAGGCCGACCCGGTCGATAAGGCGCTGGACACCGCCCATGAGAGGGTGCAGTCCCAGCGTCGCTTCGACCAGACCCATCTTTGCGGATGCTGCGGCGATAATCAGATCCGACGCGAGAGCAATTTCAAATCCACCGCCCACGGCGATACCATGGACGGATGCAATGATCGGGATCGGTAGCTCCTCAAAGCTGCGAAGCACACCAACAAAGTCGACGTCGTTACGACGCGCTCCTGCGTTCTCGAAAAGCGACATCTCCGCTCCAGCCGAAAAATGTCGCAATCCGCTTTTGATGACTACCGCTCGCGCCTTCTCTGTTTCGGCACGCTTCAGGTTGTCGATCAACGCTTCTGACAGCGTTTTTCCCACGAGGTTATGGGGGGCGAACTGCATCGTGATGACCGCAACGTCGCCGTCTTTCGCGAATTGGATCGCTTCGGTATTAAGTGACGTCATTTTGTTTCCTTTATAGATAACGTGTAGTTAGGCGACGCGTTCTGGCGTCAGTGCTCGATCGCCTCCTCGGCACCGTAACCGCTAAGCATCCGCAACTGCTGCGCTTCGAAGCTACTGGCAGACGTTCCTTGGGATGTGATCAAGGAGACGAGCCAGCCAGCCGCAAAGCCACAAGGAATGCTGATGATTCCCGGATTGGCGAGGGAAATCAGTGGCGTAGTAGTCTTCAACACGAGGCCATGGGCGCCAATGACGGCCGGTCCCACAAGGACAAGTCCTATTGAAGAGAGAACACCGACAACGACGGCCGCGACGGCGCCAGCGTCAGTGAATCGGCGCCAGTAGAGCGTCATAAGGATGACGGGCAAATTCGCGCTGGCCGCAATGACAAAAGCAAGTCCGACAAGAAATGCGACGTTCAAGGACTTCACTGCCAGCGCGAGGCAGATCGCGACTAGCCCAAACGTCACAGTCGCTATCTTGGCCACACGGACCTGACGCTTGTCCTGCGCGTCGTTGCGGAAGACCAGAATCGCAAAAATGTCGTGGGCAATCGTCGATGCGGAGGAAATCATGATGCCGGACACAACCGCGAGGATCGTCGCGAAGGCGATCGCGGATACACAGGCAAGCAACATTTCTCCACCCAACGATCCCACGCCACCGCCCAATGAGACAGCGAGCAGCGTTATTGCGCTATTGCCTGCCTTGTTTGATTGCAGGATCGACTGCGGACCGACGATTGCGCATGCTGCAAAGCCCAAAAGACACACCATAATTGCAAATGATGTCATCACAACGAGGGCGATCTTTGCCGAATGCCTTGCATCGACCGCCGACGGTACGGTGTAGAAACGTGTCATGACGT
>JGI25165J46597_1001438_pt1 | contig 12683 bp, 9 predicted proteins | sample AraplaCL_Cvi_mCL_FD_46597 | JGI IMG/M metagenome (IMG submission 46597)
CGTCGGCATGCGCTCGCGTACGCCAACCACTGTCCGCATGGCACTGATGGTCTTGTCGGACGTGACGTGGGTCGCAAACACCTTGCCAAACTGGAGAAGGCTGGAGGCTATGTCGGCATCGTCCACCAGAGCGGCACGCACGATTTCGACGAAGTGGGCGCGTTCGCTGTTTACGATGGCGGCGAACAGATCTTCCTTATTGGCGAAATAGACGTAGAGAGTGCCCTTGGAAACGCCGGCTTCACGAGTGACGTCGTTCATGCTCGCCGCATCAAAGCCCATTTTCATAAAGACGCGTTTTGCGCCCTCGAGAATTTGATGACGTTTGGCTGGGTCCTCGCCGGCGGCCCAACGTCCACCGGATGCAGGTGCGGGCGCGCTCAACAGGACGGCATTTTGCGATTCGTGTTTCATCTTCTCCTTCTTCGATTCATTTTTTCTGAATCTTAAACAGATTCGCCAAATAAATCGAACCACGCGGTTCGATGTCTCTTGATATGGAATCTAAAAGGCTCTATGTCAATTGAACTGAACCGTTCGGTTCGATTATTTTTACCAAGATTTTCGGTGGTAGGGCAATGTCGTCAAGTCATGGAAACAATGTAGCGCGCATCGTGAATGAGCCCGCTGATGCCGAAGCGGAAGCTCGGGAAGCAGGGGCATCCGCCGATGCTCCTGTCGCCGAAACGCGCGGCAACCCCGCCCCCGCCCAGGCTGCGCCGGCGTCTCCGGCCCCCGCGGCCCCACCGCCGCCGGAAAAGAAGCGGCGCAGCCTGGTTATGCCTATCGTCGTCGTTCTGGCGCTGGCAGGCGGCGGCTGGTACGGCTATGACTGGTGGACGAACGGCCGCTTCATGGTGTCCACAGACGACGCCTATATCGGTGGCGATATCGCAACCATCTCGCCGAAGGTTACGGGTTATGTGGCCAAGGTGAATGTCGTCGCCAACCAGCAGGTCAAGGCAGGCGACGTGCTCGCCGTTCTCGACGATGGTGACTACAAGCTGGCGCTGGAACAGGCGCAGGCTTCCTATGACACCGAACAGCTTTCGCTCCATACCATCGATGCACAGATCGCTGCCGGCCAGGCCGCTCTTGCCCAGTCGCAGGCCCAGAAGGTTGCCCTCGACGCCACGGTTCGTGGCGCCCAGATCACCCAGACGCGCGCTGCTGAGTTGCAAGCCAAGTCGGTCGGCACCACGGCTGCCTTGGATAGCGCCAATATCGCGCTCGACCAAGCCAAGGCCAACCTGGTCGGCGGCGATGCCGCGATTGCTTCGGCGCAGGCCAACATCAACCTGCTGCAGGCTCAGCGCCGCCAGGCCGAAAGCACGATCAAGGGTCTTGCCGCTGCGCGTGACAAGGCCGCCCGCGACCTGTCGTTCACCGTGCTGAAGGCGCCCTATGACGGTATCGTCGGCAACCGCTCGGTTCAGGAAGGCGATCTCGTCTCTCCCGGGCAGAAGCTGATGGCGATCGTCCCGACCAAGCAGCTCTATATCGACGCGAACTTCAAGGAAACGCAGATCCAGCATCTGGTTCCCGGTTCCAAGGTCAATGTCCACGTCGATGCCTTTAGCGACCATCCGATCGTCGGCACCGTCGAGTCGATCTCGCCGGCTTCGGGCTCGGTCTTCTCGCTGCTGCCGCCGGAAAACGCGACAGGTAACTTCACCAAGATCATCCAGCGCGTGCCTGTTCGCATCGCATTGCCGCAGGATGCGCTCAATACCGGCCGTCTGCGCGCAGGCCTCAGCGTCGTCGTCGACGTCGATACCCGCACGGCACCGGACAAGTAAGCGATCAAGCTCGGGAGAGACGCGCCATGTCGTCCGCCAGCACTACAGCCGGATCGCCTCCACGCGCGGCCGGCCCAGCCGCGCCAGCCGCGGCCGATCACATAGACCCGAAAAAGCTCATCGCCTTCCTGGCGATGGTGCTCGGCATGTTCATGTCGATTCTCGACATTCAGATCGTTTCGGCATCGCTCAGCGAAATCCAGGCCGGCCTCAGCGCCGGCTCGGATGAAATCGGCTGGGTTCAGACGGCCTATCTGATTGCAGAAGTCATCATGATCCCGTTGTCGGGAACGTTGGCGCGCATCATTTCGACGCGCTATCTGTTCGCGATTTCGGCCGCCGGCTTCACCGCGGCGAGCGCGCTTGCCGCGACCGCCACAAACATCGATCAGATGATCATCTACCGCGCCCTGCAGGGTTTCATCGGCGGCGGTATGATCCCCTCGGTCTTTGCGGCTGCCTTCACGATCTTCCCGCCGTCCAAGCGCAACGTCGTCTCACCGATCATCGGCCTGATTGCCACCCTTGCGCCGACCATCGGCCCGACCGTCGGCGGCTATCTCTCCAACGCCTTCTCCTGGCATTGGCTCTTCCTGGTCAACATTCCGCCGGGTATCGTCGTTGCCATCGTCACCTGGAACTACATCGATTTCGACAAGCCCGAGCTGTCGCTGTTTAAGAAATTCGACTGGTGGGGCCTGATCTCGATGGGCGTTTTCCTCGGGGCGCTGGAATATGTGCTTGAGGAAGGCAATACGAACGACTGGTTCAACGACAACTTTATCGTTGCCGGCGCTATCGCCTCCGCCATCGGTGCGATCATCTTCTTCTACCGGGCCTTCACCGTCGATTTCCCTGTGGTGGACCTTAAAGCTTTCACGAACAAGAACTTCGCCTTCGGATCGATGTTCTCCTTCGTCATGGGCATTGGCCTTTATGGCCTGACCTATATCTATCCGCTCTTTCTCGCGCGTATTCGAGGCTACGATTCGCTGCAGATCGGCGAGACGATGTTCGTTTCGGGTCTCACCATGTTCTTCACGGCGCCGCTTGCCGGCTTCCTGGCGAGCAGGATCGATCTGCGCATTCTGATGATCATCGGGTTCACCAGCTTCTCGGCCGGTACCTACATCATGATGCACCTGACGGTGGATTGGGACTTCTGGGAACTGCTGATCCCGCAGATATTGCGCGGATTCGGCCTGATGCTCTGCATGGTGCCGATCAACAACATCGCGCTCGGAACAATGCCCCCCGCCCGTATGCGCGGCGCGTCCGGTCTGTTCAATCTGACGCGTAACCTTGGCGGCGCGGTCGGGCTTGCCATCATCAACACGCTGCTGACGAACAGGCAGGACCAGCATTACTTCAACCTGCGCGACCATATTCACTGGGGCAGCCATGCTGCCGTTACCCAACTGAACAACATGGCCGCAAACTTCAATGCGTCCGGCCTGGACGGGCAGCAGGCTGCGCTGAAGCAGATGGTCAATATGGCGACGCGGCAGGCTGTCGTCATGTCGTTCGGCGACATCTTCCTGATGCTGACCGTGCTGTTCCTGGCGATGATCCTCGGTGTTCTCATGCTCAGCAAGCCGAGTGTGCCGGGCGGCGGCGGTGGCGGCGGAGGCCACTGACAAGCCGGTTTTAAAGAATGCTCCCAAGGCATGGCCCCTCCTCGTGAGGGGCCTTTTTTATTTCCAGCCAAGACGAAAATGCCGGTGCCGGAAAATTCTGATTTACGTACATCAGAAATCGCAGTAAGGGTTTGTGCAGGAGGAGCCGATGAGACCGACCGTGCATGACATCGCCGCTGCCGCAGGCGTCAGCCTCGCCACCGTGGACCGCGTCTTGAACCAGCGGCCGGGCGTACGGCTGGTCACGCGCGAAAAGGTGGAGGAGGCCATCCGCCAGATCGGTTACATCCGCGATGTCGCCGCTGCCAACCTGGCCAAGGGGCGCGTCTATCCCCTCGTTTTCATTGTACCAACAGGCGACAATTCCTTCATGCACGGCCTGCGTTCCGAGGTGCATCACGCGACCTTGCGCGCGAGCATAGAGCGCACGGATATTCGCATCGTCGAAGTGCCGGCTTTCGATGTGCCGGCGCTTGTTGCCGCGCTCGACGCATTGCAGGGACGGGACATTGCCGGCGTTGCCCTGGTGGCGACCGACGCGCCGGAGGTTAGGGCGGCGGTCGACCGGCTGGTGTCGGAGCGCATCCCTGTCGTCACGCTGGTTTCCGATCTCACCGATTCTACCAGACATCACTATGCCGGTATCGACAATATCGCCGCCGGTCGCACCGCCGCGCGGTTGCTCGGACGGTTCCTGGGGGGACGCGAGGGCTATCTTACCGTTCTTGCCGGCTCCATGCTGGTGCGCGACCATCGCGAGCGTCTGCAGGGTTTTTCGGCTGTCATGGCGGCGGAATTTCCCAGGCTGCGGTTGCTGCCTGTCCTGGAAGGGCGCGACGATCCCGAGCGGACGAAATCGCTTGTTTCCAAGGCGCTGTCCGAAAACAAGGACATTATCGGCATCTACAGCCTCGGCGCCGGCAATAGAGGTCTGATCGCAGCCTTGAAGGCCGTTCGGCCCGCGCGCGAGTTGACCGTGGTCGCGCATGAACTCACGCAGCATACGCGCGCGGCACTGCAGGACGGCACCATCGATGCCGTTCTCAATCAGGATGCCGGCCATGAGGTGCGCAGCGCCATCCGTGTCATGAAAGCGACCGCCGATGGCCAGGCCGTCATCGCCGATCAGGAGCGCATCCGTCTCGACATTTTCTTGAAGGACAATCTGCCCTGACATTCTCAGGCGGCAGAGCACAGGGAGTACCATCTGATGTATTTGGGTCTCGATCTCGGAACGTCCGGCGTCAAAGCGATGCTGATTGACGGCAATCAGAAGATCATCGGTTCCGCCCATGGCGATCTCGATGTCTCGCGCCCGCATCCCGGCTGGTCGGAGCAGGATCCCGCACACTGGATCCGCGCGACCGAAGACGCGGTTGCCGGGCTGAAGGCGGCGCATCCTAGGGAATTGGCGGCTGTGCGCGGTATCGGCCTTTCCGGCCAGATGCATGGCGCGACGCTGCTTGATGCCGATGACAAGGTGCTGCGCCCCTGCATCTTGTGGAACGACACCCGCAGCTACCATGAGGCTGCCGCGCTCGACGCCGACCCACGCTTCCGCGCGCTGACCGGCAACATCGTCTTCCCCGGATTTACGGCGCCGAAGCTTGCATGGGTTGCCAAGCACGAGCCTGATATTTTCTCCAAAGTGCGCTGGGTGCTGCTGCCGAAGGACTATCTGCGTCTCTGGCTGACGGGCGAGCACATGTCGGAAATGTCCGACTCTGCCGGCACGTCCTGGCTCGACACCGGCAAGCGCAAATGGTCCTCTGAGCTTTTGGCAGCGACCAATCTCGACGAGAAGCAGATGCCGACGCTGGTCGAGGGCACCGAGGTCGCCGGCAAGCTGCGCGGCGAACTAGCCTCGAAATGGGGTATTGGCGGCGATGTCGTCGTTGCCGGCGGCGCAGGGGACAATGCCGCCTCGGCCTGCGGCATGGGCACGGTGAGCCACGGCGCCGCCTTCGTTTCGCTCGGAACGTCTGGCGTGCTCTTTGCCGCCAACGGCTCCTACCTGCCGAAGCCGGAAAGCGCTGTCCATGCCTTCTGTCATGCGCTCCCGAATACCTGGCACCAGATGGGCGTCATTCTCTCGGCAACCGATGCGCTCAACTGGCACTCGCATGTGACGGGCAAGTCTGCCGCCGAACTCACCACCGAGCTTGGCGATACGCTGAAGGCGCCGACGAGCGTCACCTTCCTTCCCTATCTCTCGGGCGAGCGTACGCCGCATAATGATGCGAAGATCCGTGGCGCCTTCATCGGTCTCGGCCATGAAAGCGGTCGCGCCGTGTTGACGCAGGCCGTGCTCGAAGGTGTGTCCTTCGCCATTCGCGACAATCTGGAAGCGCTCCGTTCTGCCGGCACCGATATTGCGCGCGTCACCGCCATCGGCGGCGGGTCGCGTTCCCGTTACTGGTTGGCCTCGATCGCCACTGCGCTCGGCGTGCCTGTGGATTTGCCGGCGGACGGGGATTTCGGCGCGGCTTTCGGCGCTGCGCGTCTCGGGCTGATTGCGGCGACGGGCGCCGACCCCGTTGCCGTTTGCACCCCGCCCGAGACGGCCGGCACGATCGATCCCGTGACATCGCTGACGGATGTGTATGCCGATGCCTACAAGCGCTATCGGGCAGTGTATCCGGCGATCAAGCCGCTGTCGGCGCACTGAAATGGCGTGCGTGTGAGCCCCTCATCCGCCCTGTCTTCTTCCCGTCGGTACGGGGAGAGGGGGGATGGGCGTACCGCTCTCCCTATCACCTCTGACGAACGGGAGCACGGAGGTCGTCCTGTCACCCGCAAGCGGGGAGAGGGCCAGGGTGAGGAGCAACGCCGCTTGAAACGAACAACAATACCGAAATACCAACCTGAGGAGACAAGACATGAGCACCGGATTTTTTGGTGACATCAGCAAGGTGAAATACGAAGGCCCCGACAGCACCAATCCGCTGGCCTTCCGTTACTACAACAAGGACGAAGTCATTGCGGGCAAGCGCATGGAAGAGCATCTGCGCTTCGCCGTCGCCTATTGGCATACGTTTACCTGGCCGGGCGGCGACCCCTTCGGCGGCCAGACCTTCCTGCGTCCCTGGTTCAACGAGACGATGGAAGCCGCCAAGCTGAAGGCTGACGTCGCCTTCGAATTCTTCACTCTCCTCGGCTCGCCCTACTACTGCTTCCACGATGCCGACGTGCGTCCGGAAGGCAAGAATTTTGCCGAGAACACCCAGAACCTCAACGAGATCGTCGATTACTTCGCCAGGAAGCAGGCCGATACCGGCGTAAAGCTGCTTTGGGGCACGGCAAACCTCTTCTCCAACCGCCGCTTCATGTCGGGTGCTGCCACCAATCCGGATCCGGACGTCTTCGCTTTCTCGGCCGCGACCGTGAAGACCTGCATGGATGCGACGCATAAGCTCGGCGGCGAAAACTACGTCCTCTGGGGCGGCCGCGAAGGCTACGAGACGCTGCTCAACACGGATCTGAAGCGCGAACTGGATCAGATGGGCCGTTTCCTCAATCTCGTTGTCGAGTACAAGCACAAGATCGGCTTCAAGGGCACGATCCTGATCGAGCCGAAGCCGCAGGAGCCCACCAAGCACCAGTACGACTACGACGTTGCCACGGTCTACGGCTTCCTCAAGAAGTATGGTCTTGAGAATGAAGTGAAGGTCAATATCGAGCAGGGCCATGCGATCCTCGCCGGCCATTCCTTCGAGCACGAACTGGCGCTTGCCAATGCGCTCGGCATCTTCGGCTCCATCGACATGAACCGCAATGACTACCAGTCCGGCTGGGACACCGACCAGTTCCCGAACAATGTTCCGGAAATGACGCTGGCTTACTACCAGGTTCTGGCAGGTGGCGGCTTCAAGACCGGCGGCACGAACTTCGACGCCAAGTTGCGCCGTCAGTCGCTCGATCCCGCGGACCTGCTCATCGGCCATATCGGCGGCATGGATTGCTGCGCCCGGGGTCTGAAGGCGGCTGCCAAGATGATCGAGGACAAGGCGCTCTCCAAGCCGCTCGCCGACCGTTATGCCGGCTGGGATTCGGCCGAGGGCCAGAAGCTGCTGCGCGGCGAATATTCGCTCGACCAGATCGCCCAGTGGGTCGAAACCAAGGACATCAACCCGCAGCCGAAGTCCGGCAAGCAGGAGCTCCTCGAAAACATCGTCAATCGTTACGTTTGATCGACATGGTCTGGAGGCGGTGGTCCATCGCCTCCAGACTTCTGCCTGAAGGCTCGGCTGGAAATGGATATGGAGTTTCCGGAAGGGTCTTTGGCATTGGCGAAGGTATAGCCATCGGCCTGATGGATAGGACCGAATTCAAGCCCCTTTTCTGAACATCTCGCGCGGAATGCTTCGACATGTTCGACATCGAAGACCAACTTCACCAACGACTGGCCCTTCTTCTGAGCTTTCCCCGCCGGATGGATCATCAGGTTGGCGCCGCCATCCGATGTCAGCAGTTCGACGATCCGATCGCCCTCCAGACGGAGCGGCGTGAACCCGAAATGCATCACGTAAAAGCGGATCGTTGCTTCGACATCGCGGACATAGAGCGTAATTCTACCGAGTGGCATCACTGCACGCGCCTATCTGCGGCCACGTGCCGGCGGCGCAACCGAGTTTCGCACCACGAGGTCCGGCCGCAGAAGGATTTCCGTCTCGGGCGGCTCCCCATTCGAAAGCAGTTCGAGCAGCAAAGCCATCGCGTGCTTGCCGATGGCGGTGCGAGGTTGCCGGATCGTCGTCAGCGACGGCGTCATGAAGACGGCTTGCGGCACGTCGTCGAAGCCGGTCACCGAAAAATCCTCGGGGATATCGTAGCCACGCGCCTTCAGGGCGATCATCACGCCGATCGCGGTCTGGTCGTTAACGCACATGAAGGCTGTCGGCAGCGTGTCACGCATGAAAAGCTGCTCGACGGCCAGTCGTCCGCTTTCGATGGTGCCATCGCCGTCGAGCACGATGCGCAGGTCATGGCCGATGCCGGCTGCGTCCATTCCGGTTTCATAACCCACGCGCCGGCGGCTATAGGCGAGGCGGGTGCGGGAATCGCCGATGAAGGCGATCTTGCGGTGGCCCTCGGCAATCAGCAGGTCGACAGCCTTACGCGCGCCGGCGATATCGTCGACGCCGACATAGGGAATGCCGCCGTTGAAGACCGGCTCGAAGACGCCAACGCTCGGCGGCAGCCGCGCCGTCATTGTCTGATGTCCGAAGGGCAAGATGCCGGTAAAGAGGATCAGTCCCGCCGCCTGGTTCGAGTTCAGGAATTTCAGATATTCGAGCCCGCGTTGCGCGTCGTTCTGCGTGTGGCCGATAAGAACGCCATAGCCGTGCGAACGGGCCTCGTTCTCCAGGCCGATCAGAATATTGGAGAAGTTCGGGTCGCCGATATCGGGTGCGACGACGAGAATCATGTTGGAACGGCCGAGCCTGAGGCTGCGGGCCATGGCGTTGGTTGTATAGCCGGTGACGGCGATGGCCTGATTGACCTTCAGCCGCGTGGAATTGGCGACTTTCTCTGGTGTATGGATTGCCCGCGAGACCGTTGCGATGGAAACATTGGCAATGCGGGCGACGTCTTCGATAGTTGCGGGCGTGGAATTCGACACTGCGCTCTGCCTTGGGGTCTCGTCTCGGGGCTGGAGACTACACAGACTTACGTGGAGGTCAAAGGTAACCGCGAAATTTTGTACGATATCCAATGATGTAAACCTTTACACCATGTATGTAAAGGTTTACATACCGTGGAAAGCGGGTGGGACCGCAGGGAGGATTCTATGAGTTCGGAAGCCGTCGACGGTGCAGTGGTGCTGTCTGCGAGAGGGATTTCCAAGGCCTTCAACGGCGTGCAGGTGCTGTTCAGTGTCAACTTCGATCTGCGCGTTGGCGAGATTCATGCGCTGATGGGCGAGAACGGCGCCGGCAAGTCGACGCTCGTGAAGGTTCTCTCCGGTTTCGAGCAGCCGACCTCGGGCGAAATCCTGCTTGACGGCAAGCCGGTCAAGCTGCCGCCGAACGGCGCTGCCGAAGCGCTCGGCATCGTCATTATCCATCAGGAATTCAATCTTGCGGAACATCTGACCGTCACCGAGAGCCTGTTTCTCGGCCGCGAAGTCACGCGCTTCGGCGTGCTCGACCGCAAGCATATGCGTGCGGAGACGCGGCGTGTGCTCGATCTTCTCGGGTCGCATGTCGATGAGAATGCGCTGATCAGCACGCTCTCCATCGCCGACAAGCAGATGGTGGAGATCGCCAAAGCCATTAGCCGCGATGCACGGATCGTCTTCATGGATGAGCCGACCGCCGTCCTGTCGCGCGAGGAGACCAATTTCCTGTTCAAGCAGGTGCGCAAGCTGCGCGATCAGGGAACGAGCTTCGTCTTCGTTTCCCACAAGCTCGATGAAGTCATGGAGCTGACGGATCGGGTGACCGTGTTGCGCGACGGCCAATGGGTGAAGACATCGCCGACTTCGCTGCTCGATGGCGAGTCGATCGCCCAGTTGATGGTCGGCCGCGAGCTTTCCAGCCTCTATCCGGCGAAGAACGAGCCCGATGTCGACGAAAAGGTCGTGCTCAGTGTCAGCTCGCTTTCGACCGGTTACGTCCGGGATGCGAGCTTCGAGCTGCGCAAGGGCGAGATATTGGGTTTTTCCGGCATGATCGGCTCGGGTCGGACCGAGCTGATGGAGGCGATCGTCGGGCTGCGGTCGCGCATTGCCCGCGAAGTCGTCGCCAATGGTCAGACGGTGCCTCCGCATGATGTGCATGCGGCCATCGATGCCGGCCTTGCCTATATGACCAAGGACCGCAAGTCCAAGGGGCTGCTTCTGAACTCGGGCATGGCCGTCAACCTGACCCTCCAGTCGCTCGATCGGCACGGCAAGTTCGGCTATCTGAGCGCCTCCAGCGAGGCCAATGCGTTGACGCGGGCGCGCCGCCGGTTCGACATCCGTGTGCGGGACGGTAATATCGTCGCCGGTCGCATGTCCGGCGGCAATCAGCAGAAGCTGCTTCTGGCGAAGGTTATGGAGACCGAGCCGCAAATCATCATCATCGATGAGCCGACGCGCGGTATCGATGTCGGCACGAAGCAGCAGATCTATCATTTCATTTCGGCACTGGCGCGTGACGGCCATTCCATCATTGTGGTGTCTTCGGAAATGCCCGAGGTCATCGGGCTGTGCACGCGGATTGCCGTGATGCGCGAAGGCCGGATCGTCGGCGTGCTCGAGGGCGACGAGATCTCCGAACAGGAAATCATGCGTTATGCAGCGGGCCTGAAGAAAAAGACCGCCGCCTGAACGGGTGGCACAGAGCAGGGCGAATTCCCAGCAATCGTGGGACGGGAGGTTGGTTTTGGTTATGAGCGTGGGCGAAGACAGCAGCGGAAAGACAGGTCGGCGGGGACGTTCCTGGCGGGATATCGATCTGCGGGCCGTTGCGCCGTTTGCGGCGCTGGTGCTGCTTCTGATCGTGGGCGCGTTGGTCAATCCGAACTTCATCGGCATCACCAATCTCACGAACGTTGCGACGCGATGCGCGTTCATCGCCATCATCGCCGTCGGAGCTACCTTCGTCATCTCGGCGGGCGATCTCGATCTGTCTGTCGGCGCCATGGTGGCTTTCGTCGCCAGCCTGATGATCCTGTTGATGAACTCCGGAGTCATCGCCGATCCAGCGCTGATGTTGGCGGCGGCGGTGTTTTTCTCGATCGTTGCCGGCGTTCTATGCGGCTTGGCCAATGGTTTGATCACGACCATGGGCAAGATCGAGCCCTTCATCGCCACTCTGGGCACGATGGGTGTCTACCGCGGCTTGACGACCTGGTTATCGCAAGGCGGCGCGATCACCCTGCGCTCGGCAGAGGTGCAGGCGCTCTACAAGCCCGCCTACTACGGCTCGGTACTCGGTGTGCCGGTGCCTATCGTGGTCATCCTCGTGATAACCTGCGTCGCGGCCTTCATTCTCTATCGTACCCGTTACGGACGGCATGTCATCGCCGTCGGCTCCAATCGTGACGTCGCGCGCTATTCGGGCGTGGCCGTCAATCGCGTGCGCACCGTCGCCTTCATTATCCAGGGATTTTGCGTTGCCATTGCCGTCCTTCTGTATGTGCCGCGGCTTGGGTCCACATCGGCCCAGACGGGTATTCTCTGGGAGCTTCAGGCAATCACTGCCGTCGTTGTCGGTGGCACGGCTCTCAAGGGTGGCGCGGGCAGGGTATGGGGCACGATCTGTGGCGCCTTCATCCTGGAGCTTGTCGGCAACATCATGCTGCTTTCCAACTTCATCAGCGAGTATCTGCTCAGTGCCATCCAGGGCGCGATCATCATCATCGCCATGCTGGTGCAGCGTTCGCTCGCTCGCAAATAGCCAATAACCGGGTCAGGGGGCGCCCGGTCATCAGGACAAGGCCCTGTTTCCAAGTGGGAGGATAAAATGCGCAAAAGACTATTGGGCTTGGCAGTGGCGATGGCGGCTCTGGCCGGCACGGTACATGCCGAAGACAAGAAAGTGACCATCGGCGTTTCCATTCCGGCCGCAGACCATGGCTGGACCTCGGGCGTGGTGTTCCATGCCGAGCGCGTCGCCAAGCAGCTGATGGCCCAGCATCCCGGCCTGAACGTCATCGTCAAGACCTCGCCCGATGCGGCAAGCCAGGCCAATGCCGTACAGGACCTCGAAACGCAAGGCATCGACGCTCTCGTGATCCTGCCGTCGGATCCGGATCCGCTGGTCAACGCCATCAAGGAAGTCAAGGATAAGGGCAAGTTCGTGACGCTGGTCGACCGTGCGCCGAGCAGCAACGACAACTCCGTCCGTGACCTCTATGTTGCCGGCAACAATCCGGCGCTCGGCCAGACGGCCGGCGAATACATCAAGAAGACGACGCCGGATGCACAGGTCGTCATCATCCGCGGTCTGCCGATCCCGATCGACCAGCAGCGCCAGGATGGCTTCGACAAGGGCATTGCGGGTTCGAATGTGAAGGTTCTCGATCGCCAGTACGGCAACTGGAACCGCGACGATGCCTTCAAGGTCATGCAGGACTACCTGACCAAGTTCCCGAAGATCGATGTCGTCTGGTGCCAGGATGACGACATGGCCGTCGGCGTGCTGCAGGCGATCGATCAGGCCAAGCGCACCGACATCAAGTATATCGTTGCCGGCGCCGGCTCGAAGGACATGATCAAGAAGGTCATGGATGGCGACAAGCTGATCCCGGTCGACGT
>JGI25165J46597_1001487_pt1 | contig 12020 bp, 9 predicted proteins | sample AraplaCL_Cvi_mCL_FD_46597 | JGI IMG/M metagenome (IMG submission 46597)
CGGGTCCACGCGATAGAAGCGGTCGAACACCCGCTCGAGCAGGGCCGGATCGATCGGCTTGCCCTCGTTCGCCACGGTCACACGCAGCGTATGCGGAGCCTCGGCGGGGGCCTGTGCATCCAATGTGATCGTGGCCCCGCGCGGCGTATAACGGAGCGCATTCGCAAGCAGATTATTGACGGCGCGCCGGAACAGTTCCACGTCGGCGCGCAACTGGCCGCCGCCTGTTACGCGAATCTGCACGCCGGCTTCGTCGGCGACGCCCTCGAAGTATTCGGCAATGCGCGACAGCTCTTGCTGCGCATCGACCTGGGTCAGCGTCTTGACGAACTGCGGGTGTTCGGCGCGGGCTAGAAACAGCACGCTTTCGATCATGCGCGACAGCCGTTCGCACTCTTCGAGATTCGATGCGAGCACGGACTGATATTCATCGGCCGAACGAGGGCGAGCCAGCGCGACTTCAGTCGATCCACGCAGATTGCCAAGCGGCGTGCGCATATCGTGGGCGAGGTCCGCCGTGTATTGCGACATCCGTTCAAAGCCGCCGTGCAGGCGGTCCAGCATCGCATTCAGCGACGCGATGAGCGCGGCCAGTTCATTCGGCGCACCATCGGCTTCGATGCGCGTGTGCAATTTGTCGACGGTGACGGTGGCCGCGCTGCGCGCCATCTCGCGCAATGGCCGCAACGACTCGCGCACCAGCAACCAGCTCATCAGGAACGCGAGCAGCATACCCGCGAGACCCGCGACATACAGCCGATCGCGATACCGGTCGAGCAGACGCCAGCGGTCCGCCATATTGCGCGCGATGATGATCGTGACCGGCGTGCCGTCGCGCAACATCGCATCCGCAGCAAGTCCGCGCACCGGCACGTCCTGCGAGGTGCGCCACTCTGCGATGTCCGCTTCGGTGATGCGTTGCGAGGCGCCGATTCGTTTCATGAGCGCAGGCGACGGCGTCGTAGTGTCGGCAATGGCCGCCGTGTTGTGTTCGAACAGCAGCTTGCGCTGCGGATCGCGTACTTCCATCGACAGCGCCAGGTTGCCCAGCACCTGGCTAGTCAGACGGTCGCCGTGGCTGCGCAGTTCGTCGAGCGTATTGAGCTCCTGCGCGAGACGCCGCGTGTGCCGCGCGATCAGCACGATATCGAGGTCGTCCTGCTGCTTGACCTGGCGGTCCAGCGCGAAGTACAGCACGCTGCCGACCAGCGCGAATACGAGCAGCGTCGTGCCCGCGAATGCGAGTGCAAGCGTAGCGGTCAGCGAGCGTGCTGCCATCAGTCCGGCTCTTTCGCTTCAATTACGTATCCAACGCCGCGCACGGTCTGGATCAGCTTGACGGGAAAAGCGTCGTCGATCTTCGCTCGCAAGCGGCGAATCGCCACCTCGACCACGTTCGTATCGCTGTCGAAATTCATGTCCCACACGTATGAAGCGATCTGCGTGCGGCTCAGCACCTCGCCCTGACGGCGCAGAAGCAGTTGCAACAGCGAGAACTCGCGGGGCGTCAGATCGATACGCGTTGCGCCGCGTTTCACGCGCCGCCGGTTGATGTCCATCTCCAGGTCGCCGACCGCCAGCAGTTCGCTTTCTCGCGGCGGACCGCGCCGCGCCAACGTACGCACCCGTGCCAGCAGTTCGACAAACGCAAATGGTTTGACGAGGTAATCGTCGCCGCCCAGTTCGAGACCGCGCACGCGGTCGTTCACGTCGTCGCGCGCGGTAAGGAACAGCACCGGCGTGGTATGAGTCGCGCGCAGTACCTTCAGCACGGCCCAACCGTCCATTGTCGGCAGCATCACGTCGAGGACGATCACGTCGTAGTCCTGCTCCTGTGCAAGCAGCAGGCCGTCGGCGCCGTCGTTGGCGAGGTCGACGGAATAGCCCGATTCTTCCAGGCCCTTTTTCAGGTACGCGCCAGTTTTCGGCTCGTCTTCGATCACCAGGATACGCATCACCAGCTCCGGCGTCATTGGATCAATCCCGGCATTTTAAAGGACTGGACGAATGTTACCGAAATGTTCCAAATGTTCCGTCATGCCGCGGTGTTCGAAGGGCGTCGCCTCGCTCTTTGGGTAGGTTTTTACCGGGATGTGCCGGCTACGGGCGACGGCTTCTCACTCGGAGGCGACGGCATTCGCGCCGAGCAAAGGCGTATGTCCGGCATAAGACGGCAGTCCCGACAACACGCCTTTGAAGTCGCTCAACACGTCGCCTACTTCGAGTCCTTTGTCGCTCAGCCGGAATTGCCGGATCGAGCGTTCGTGCATGTTGGTCCGGCTTTTGACCGCCGACACCGCAGTCAACACCGAGCCTTCTGCTTCGAAGAACCGGAACAGCAGCAACGCATCGCTCAGGTAGCTCACGTCGATATTGCTCTGGATCTCGCCGATGATCCCGTGCTGACCGAGGACGAGCAGAGACATGACGCCCTGCTGGTTCAGATAGGTCAGCAGCTCGTGCATCTGCAGCATCAGGTATTTTTCGCCAGGCATCGCCTGCAGATATGCATTGAGGCTGTCGATAGCCACCACGCGCGCGCCGTGCGTCTCGACCGCCGCCTGGACGCGGTGAGTAAATTCCCCTGGCGAGAGCTCCGCTGGATCTATCGGTTCGATCGACAGGAGACCGCTCTCCAGATGAGGCGAAAGATTCATGCCGAGCGCTGCTGCGCGACGCAGTAGCGTGCCGAGCGTTTCGTCGAAGAGATAGTAGACGGCGTGCTCGCCCCGTTCGAGTGCCGTCTGCAGGCACCGGAGCACGGTAGTGGTTTTGCCCGCGCCCGACGGCCCCACCAGCAGAGTATTCGTTCCGCGCGCAAGGCCGCCGCCCAGCAGCGCGTCGAGTTCCGGCACGCCGGTCGAGAGATTCTCGTGGTCGAACTGTACGTGTCGATCCCCGGCCGCCAGCGTCGGGAAAACCTGAATGCCGCCGCTTTTCAACGTGAAGTCGTGAAAACCTCCCTGAAAGGCCACGCCGCGCATCTTGACGACGCGCAGACGCCGGCGCTGCGTGCCGTACTCGTGCGTGACCTGATTCAGGTTGATGACCCCGTGCGCCAGACTGTGCAACTGCACGTCGCCGGCGTCGGAAGTCTCGTCGTCGAGCAGCAACACCGTGCAGTTGCGATTGCCAAAAAACCGCTTGAGCGCGAGTAACTGCCGCCGATACCGCAGCGGACTCTGCGACAGAAGCCGTAGCTCGGACAGGCTGTCGAACACCACACGTGTCGGACGAGCCTGCTCGACCTCTCGCATCACATTACGCACCGTTTCGCCGAGTTCGAGCTCGGCCGGATTCAGCACCGTCTGTTCGTACTCAGGCGTGAGCCCTTCGTCGCTCAACAACTCCACGATTGCCAGACCGTCGAGCGACCATCCGTGAGTCGCCGCAACGGAACGCAACTCGGACGCGGTCTCGGACAGCGTGACGTAGAGACCGGTATCCCCCAGGCGCTGACCTTCGAGCAGGAACTGCAGTGCAAGAGTCGTCTTGCCCGCGCCGGGCGGCCCTTCGACCAGGTAGACCCGGCTTGCCGTAAGACCGCCGGCCAGGATCTCGTCGAGGCCGGCAACGCCGGTTGATACGCGGTGGTCCATGTGACTGCCACGGAGGTCAGAACTTTGATTTTCCATGAGAGGTAAAAAGACGCCGGCTGTGCCGGCATCGGAGTCAGGAAGAACGTCGGGAAGCGCGTGCCGCAGGGCGCGTGCTTGCAACGCCGCCAGCCGGCAGGCCGTGTTCGCGCGCCCAGATGATCGCCTCGCTGCGGCTGTGCAGACCGAGCTTCGCGTATAGCGTGCTCACGCGGCTGCGGACGGTGTTCGGAGCCACGCCGAGTCTCGTGGCAATTTCCTTGTCGGCCAGCCCCTCGCAGATCAGCGCGAGAACGTCGCGCTCGCGCGGTGTCAGGTCCGAAATCGCCGCATCGATCTTGCCGGGTGCCGTCCCGCTGCGGATATGACGAAGCTTGTCCAGAATGGACCGGCTGAACCACGACGCGTCCTGCATGACCGCTTCGATCGCGAGAAGGAGTTCGAGCTCGGTGCGTTTGCGCTCGGTGATGTCCTGAAACACCATCAGCACGCAGTCGTCGCCATGAATGGGGACCGACTCGGCGGAGATCAGGCAGTCCACCGCAAGCCCGGCCCGCGTGCGCACCTTGAACTCGACGTTGCGCAGGTTGCCCGACGTGGCGAGCATCTGCTCTATCTTCGCGTGCGCATCCTCCGCGTCCCAGAAGGTCGATTCTTCGAGCGTGTGACCGACAAGTTCTTCGGCCGCGAAACCCGTGGCGTCGAGAAACGCCTGGTTCGCCTCGAGCAGCCGGAGCGAATCACGTGCGTAGACGATGGTCGGGATGGGAGCCATCCTGAACGCATTCGCAAACTGCTCCTCACTGCGACGCAGCGCCTGCTCGGCCTTTCTGCGCGGCTCGAGATCCATGAACGTGAAGAGCATGCACGGCTCGTCGGCGAGATCGATCGGCTGTCCGGCGACGATAACCAGCTTGGACTCCGAGTCCGCGAGACGCAGCAACGCTTCCATTTGCGGAATCGTCTGCCCTGCTGTCAGACGCTCGACGGCCAGCTCCTTCTGCGAAGCATTTTCCAGAACATCCAGTTCATAGACTGAACGCCCGATTACCTGCTCGCGTGTATAGCCCGTCATCTCGACAAAGCCGCGGTTGACCTTGATGAAACGCAGATCGCTGAGCCTGCAGATAACGGCAGGAGCCGGGTTTGCGCCGAATGTCTTTTCGAAACGCTCTTCCGCGCTTGCCCACTCGGTTGCATCGTGCAGGATGAGCACGAGACAATCCGGCTCGCCGTCCGTGTCGGTAATCACCAGACTTCGCACGCGGTGAACCCAGCGCGGCTCTGCTTGCCCGGCGGGTGCGACCTCCACCAGTACGTCGCTAAAAGATTCACCGGCGACCACGCGATCGATCGGGTAGCTGCCCGGTTCGATGCGGTGATTGTTCCGGTAGCGAAGCTGAAATCTTTGGCGGTACTCGGACACATTCCGGCCGAGTTCCTCGATGCTGCTGGCGCCATGCATGTCGAGGGCGGCCTGATTGGCCCAACGAATGCTCTGGTCGGGTTCTATGAGAATAACCCCTTCGCTCAGGCCTGCGATGATCTGCTGGAGCTGACGGCGGTCAGTTTTCGGGCGTTGCACGGAAGCGTCCATCGCGGCTGGCTGTTCTGTTCGGGCGCCGCGTCGCGGCAAGGTTCAAGGACGAAAGCGCCCGCGGCGGCGCACCGGCGCATTCGCCGGTTACAACCGCCTGGGTCGCGCACACGCCATGGAAATCGTCCCGAACGGCATATGCGGCAGCAACATGAGAACGTGCGGATAGGGTCTTCCGGGTACGTTCGCTATCGCGAGATTATCAGGGATGTATTTACCGACCGGTAGCCGCAAATGCACCCAAAGCGTGGGGGCAATTGCATGTTGACAGCAAATGATTCTGCCCTCTTAGCGTCCGAAGTTCCTGCTCGAATGTCGGTCGGGAACTTTCCGAGTGCCGCTCTTCCTTACCTTATGAAAGACAATGGTTTTGTTTGGTGCAAGACGGGAGACAAAAATGAATCACTCACGAGGAAGGACGACTCAGACCAGTGAAGCGCAAGGCTCGGTGAAGGAAGCGATCGGCAAGGTAATCGGCGACACTCATGCGGAAGCGGAGGGTGCAGCCGAGAAAAAGGCCGCGAGAGAACGACGCACACAACGATCCACGCAACGATCCACGCGTGAAGAAGAGCGGCGGGCGCACGCAGGACCTCGATCACGTTCGTAGCGTTGCGCCGCCGCTCGGTATGCTTCAGCCGACGTCATTGGGAACCTAGATTCGGAGCAGTTCCCGAATGGCCCTGAAGAGACTCATCGGCTCGACGGGCTTCGGCATATGCAGGTCGAAGCCGGCCTGCAATGCGCGAGCCCTGTCTTCCGGACGCCCGAAAGCTGTCACCGCGATCGCGGGCGTCTGATTGGCCTGCTGCCGCAGTGAGCGGATAAGCGAATAGCCGTCTTCGTCCGGCATGCCGATGTCTGAAAGAATGACGTCGAATTGCTCCGCATCGATCTGCCGACGCGCCTCGGGCGCCGATTCGGCACCCCGCACTCCGGCTCCAGCGGACTCCAGCACGGCGAGCATCGCATCGCGCACGTCCGCTTCGTCTTCGACCAGAAGCACTCTGATGCCGGCGAGCGCTTCGTCGCGGGACGATGTCACTATGTCGGTCAGCGGCGGTCCAGCCGGTGGTTCTCTATCTTCGGCCAGCAAAGGAATGTGAACGACGAAAGTGCTCCCACGCCCATCGCCTTCACTATGGGCCGTGATCGATCCGCCATGCAGCGTCACGATGCTCTTCGCGATTGCGAGACCAATACCGAGCCCGCCGAAGCGGCGTGTCGTCGCCTGTGAAGCTTGTGCAAATGGCTCGAATACGTGGTTGATGAAAGAAGCGGGAATTCCCGCTCCATTGTCCTCAACCCGTATCTCTGCCCAGTTGCCTGCGCGACTGGCAACGATCCCGATTTTCCCTTCAGCCTTCGAGTACTTCAGCGCATTGCTGAGTACATTGGAAAACACCTGACGCAGCCGGAGCGGGTCGCCCTCCACGAGCAATGTGTCTGCCAGCCGCGGGACGATCTCGACTCCCTTAGCGCGCGCAGCCAACTTAACGTCACTGATTTCGGCGACGAGCAGCGGCACGAGATCCACCTCGCTCGAATTGATGAACAGCTTGCCGGCGGCGATCCGGCTCAGATCCAGCAGGTCGTCGACAAGCCGCGTTTGCAGTTCGACGTTACGGTCTATCGCCTCGATGCCGCGCGCGATGAGTTCGGGATCGGTGTTCTCGTGTTGGAGAAGATAGAGCCACGACTGCATCGCATTCAGTGGCGTTCGCAGCTCGTGAGACACCGTAGCAAGAAAGGCATCTTTGAGCTGATTGGCGTGTTGCGCCTCTAACCGCAACAGCCGCTCGTTTGTCAGCAGCCGGTCGCGCTCCATTTCAAGCGCCTTGTGAGATGAGACGTCGATGGTGATGCCGTCGAACCGCAGCGGCCGACCCGCTTCGTCTACATGTGTTCGTCCCTTGGCACGAATCCACCGGATATCGCCCGATGGCGAAGCGGTTCGGTATTCGATGTCGTAGGGGACACCTTCGTTGACCGCCTTCTCGACAGCGTCCCGGGTTTTTTGCCTGTCGTCCGGGTGAATCCTTGCGTAGAACAGGTCAAAGCCGACCTCGGCGTTTGCAGGCAGCCAGAAGTGTTCCTTGCACTTGACGTTCCAGATGATCCGGTCCAGCGGAATCGGACAATGGAACGTGCCGATTTCGGCTGCCTGGATCGACAGGTCGAGACGCTCGCGTTCTTCCGTGAGACTTTGCGCGTTGATTAGCGTTTCTTCGACATCGGTAATCATCCCCACCCATTCGTAGATCGCGCCGCTCTCGTCATGCGAGCCCGCCGCGCGAATCTGACAGCGTCTGTAGGTCGAAGATGCGGCGTGCCACAGCCGGACGTCCGCGCGATACGGCCCGTCTGTTTCGAGAGACCTGTTCAGCGCTGTCTGCGCTACGAGCCGATCGTCCGGATGGATCATTTCGGCCCACCCATAACCTTGGTGCTTCTCCCAAGGCTGCCCCGTATAGCTTTCCCACGAAGGTTGCGGCACCACGAACCTGCCCATGGCATCGCACACGTAGGCCGCCGAGCTGGCCACCTTCACCAGCGCGTGATATCGGGCCTCCAACAGCAATCGACGCAATTCCGAATCGTCACGAGCGTCATCGTTCCCGGACGCGGCAGTGTCCTCTAACTTTCTGCCTGCCGATGAAACCTCGCCCGCAGCGTCTTTGGACTTCACCAGCACCACCATCGCTGGCACCCCGCCGGTGGCATCCTCCACGGCAAGAGGATTGAATTCGATCCGCCACGTGATGCCCGACTCAGAACCAGCAGCATCCTGCGCGACGTCCGCATCGATCGCAGCGTCGGCAATGACGACGCTCTGCGTTCGACCTTCTTCAAATGCTCGGCCCGCGGCCGCCAGAAGTTTTGCTCGCGACGCCTCCCTCGACAGAACCGGCAGCTTCTCGATGACGAGAGAAACAAGGCTCGTGGACACCGACGGTGACGGGCGATAGTCGAACAGGTCGCTGAAACGGACGTTAGCTTCAATTACGGTCAAGTCACGAGCGAGCACTGCACACGCAGCGGGATTCGCCTCTAATAGCGCGACAGCCAATGCTCTAGTGTTAGCAAACATACACAGTTCCACCGCAATCGAAATCTTCTAAAGTTGCCTGCTCAACGGTCTCCACGGCCTGCGCAGCGCGTTCGCGGGTGCCGTTGGCGCTGGCATGATTAAACGTATCCGCCACCGGTCGAGCTGACCAGGCGCGGCGCTTCGTCATGTGTCATTGCGCACACACAATTGCGGTTAGCACCATCGGAATCACCGAATGAGTGACGGCATGGCTGCCCGCCGCAGCCAGTTCACGCTGCACCGACTCGGACGAACCGAACACGACCACGCCATAGAGCGGCGCGGACGCTGGCTTGCCGGTGCCGGCCTCGAAAAGCGGATCGCCGGGCTGATATCCAAAAATCGCCTTCACCCGGAAACCGAACGCGGTCAGATGTGCACCGCGAGTTGGGCGGAACGCGTTGACTGAATCCGGCTGAACGCGGTTGGCTGGCGTCTCAATCGATTGCTGATCGACCAGTTCCTCGACGAAGTCATGGGGCGTGCCCTCGCATGCCATTTCCTGATCCAGTGCATGACTGAATGCCGGTGTCGACAAAAAGAGGGCGGGCGTCAGCAGCCATAAAAAGAGTCGCATTGGGTACTTTTTCAAAGTCATCGTTACCCCGGTGGTAGTCCTTGTCTTGCATCAACGATAACTGCATGCAACCGGCCTGGCTGCAAATGCGTCAGCATTATTTGTACCGACTCGCTATCGTCCGTCGCGATCGGGCAAACATTCGCGTGCAGCAGCAATCCGACCGGCGCGCAGCGGTGCTCCTTGACGATGCAACGAATCGTCTGACGACACCGGTTCGGAGCGAAACCGACTTACAGCGATCTCCAGGTGACGCACTGTTGGGCAGCAAGCAACACCGCGCCGTCTACAGCCCCTTCGCTCACTCATTATTGATCGACCTCGAATGCAGTTGTCCATCTGCCACTCTTTATCTCAAGGCGGGCAACGACAAAAATGCGGTCAGTCATGCCGGACCGCCCGGTGCCACGACATGCGCCTCGTCAACGAGGCATCTACAGGAGAAGCACTATGCCGTTTGCAAATTACAAGTTCCCGGAAGGCATTCTGGATCACGCGCGCAAGGAAGAGATCATCCATCGCACCACCGCGATGTTCGTCGAATACTTCGGTGAAGGTGTCCGCCCGTATTCCATGGTCCTTGTCGAGGAAGTTGCCGACGGAGGATGGGGTCGCGCCGACGAAACCCTGACGCTCGAAAAAATGGGACTCGCTCCGAAGTCGAAATAACTGTCGTTCGGGGAACGCGCACGGACCGGACTACTCATTCCGGTCCGTGCGCGGTCCGGCACGCTGCTCTCACCCGGTCTTTTCAATTCATGCGGAGCCTGGCTATGGATCTCGACACGCAGGAACTCGACACCCGCAACGCAGATGCGACGGCTCCGAAGCTGATCATTCCGCAACTCGGCCGGCTCTATCGGCTCTTTGATCCTGTGTCATACGCCGTATTGCGACTTGGTTTCGGCATTGTCCTTCTCACGCACGGACTCCCGAAGGTGCTCGGCCACTCACATGGATCAATGGACAATCCATTGGCGAGTTCCATGCGGCTGATCGATTCCAGACTTCACCTTCCGGCAGCGGAAATGCTTGCCTATTTCGTGACCTTCCTGGAGTCGGGCGGCGCGCTGTGTATCGCCCTGGGATTCATGACGCGCATTTTTGCCGCCATGATCACGTTCGAGATGATCGGGATCTGCTTCGTCCTCGCGCCAGCATGGGTCTGGCTTGACAAGGGCATGGAATATCCCGTCCTGATGGGCTTGCTTGCGCTGCATATTGCGTTCAAGGGCGCCGGCCGCTATTCGATCGACAAGGCCATCGGCAAAGAAATCTAACGCACGCAGCTTGATGCGGCGTTGACCATCGAGCGCCGCGAGCCGCTTGTTCACGCCTGTATCGCGGTCGCTTTATGCGATGTCTCGGTCCGCACTGCCTCCTCGCCAACCAACCTGAGCCCGGGTAAACGCCCATTTGTTCCAGCGATGCCGCGATTTACTGTATCGATACACTAAATCGATACAGTCGCGCGTTCTGTCTTGCCGCGCCCGACAAACTCGTCCGCGGTCAACGCGGCATCCAGGAGACAACACCATGCATTCCATTTCCCGGCGACGGTTCCTTCAGACTGCTTCGGCAGCTTCGCTTGCAGCCGCGGGCGCGGGGTTTCCCGCGATCGTGCGTGCGCAGCCCGCCGCCACGTTGCGGCTGTCGTCGTCCATGCCTCCCAACGAAAACGCCGCGCACTACGTGTGGTATCAAAACCTCGCGGCGAACCTGAAAGCGAGCGTCGGCGATCAGATCCGGATCGACTACTTCCCCAATAACCAGCTCGGCAAGGAAAGCGACGTGGTGCAGCAGGTGAAAGTCGGCGCCGTCGACATGATGGTCACCGGCTCGTCGATCTGGGCTACCGTGTTGCCGGAACTGGGCATGCTCGATCTGGGCTATGTGTTCGACAGCTTCGACCACGTCGGGCGCGCGATGGACGGCGCCGTCGGCAAAACGTTCGACACGATGCTGCAACAGCGTGCGGGCTGCTCGGTCGTCACGTGGGGCTATTCGTTCGGCGCGGGCAACGTGTTCACGAAGAAGCCCACGCAATCGCTTGCCGACATCAAGGGCGTGAAGCTGCGCGTGCTGCCCACGCCCGCCTTCATGGAAACCTTCAAGCTGATGGGCGCAGTACCGACGCCCATTCCAATTGGCGAGTTGTACATGGCCGCGCAAACAGGCGTCGTCGATGGCTTCGAGCATGACTGCGCGACCGTGCTCGCGAGCAAGTACGACGAAGTGGTGAAGTCGTGCTGGCAGACGCAGCATGTGTTCAGCCCGCTCGTCGTCGCGATGGGCCGCCGCGCGCTGGCGAAGATTCCGGAGAATTTGCGCCCCGCGTTTCAGAAAGCGGCGCAAGACGCGACGGTGAAGCAGCGCGTCGTAGCCATCGAAACGGCTGCCCGCGCCGAGCAGGAGTTGAAAAAGCGCGGCATGACGTTCTATCCGATGTCGAAGGCCGACCGCGACACCGCGCGCGGCGAGATGCAGTCGCAGCTGTACGCGAGCTTCTCGAAGCAGTATCCCTCGACCGCGCCGCTCTTCAGCGCAATCGCCGCAGCGCGCGGCTAACGAGGCAGGCACACCATGACCACTTTCTCCGCGACGCCCGGGCCGGAAACGCAACTCGCCGCGCCGGGCTTCGGCCATGAGACCATGCTCGCGCGCGGCCTCGCCCGTCTCATGCGCTGGATCGAATACCTGTGCGCGGCGGTGCTCGCGGCCGATGTGCTCGTGGTGTTCCTCTCCGTGATCTACCGCTATTTCCTGCACGATCCTTTCGACTGGGCCGAGGAAGTCGCCGGCGCGCTGATGATCGTGCTGGTGTTCTTCGGCGCCGCCACGGTGCTTGCGCGCAGTCAGCACGTCGGCGTCGACCTGTTTCGCGGCATGCTGCCAAGGCGCTGGCAGCCCGCGCTCGTTCAATTGCGGGGCTGTTCCTCGCGGGCGTGGTGCCGGCAGCCGTCCTTGCGGTGGCGTTGGCGATCGTCGCGGTGATTTTCGGGCGCCGCATCAATCTCGCCGATGCGCTCACCAATCCGCGCGCGTGGATGCCGCTGCTCGGCGGCGCGCTGGTCGCGCTCGTCATGATCACCATGATCGGCAAGGGTGTGACTTCGGGTATCGCGACGTCAACCGAAGTGTCCGCATTCGCCGTGGTCT
>JGI25165J46597_1001510_pt1 | contig 11811 bp, 9 predicted proteins | sample AraplaCL_Cvi_mCL_FD_46597 | JGI IMG/M metagenome (IMG submission 46597)
CGGGCGCAACGGCAATGCGCGCGCCGGTTCAAGACCTCCAGAACGCATGGCCCGCGCCGTCCCAGGAACGCGTCATGCTCGATTCCTCGCCATGCTGCTGCGCCGGCGCATCTAGCGCCGGCACTTAAGGCACAGTGCTTGCGGCAGTCCTGGCATGTGAGTGCGACGCGCTCGCGTGACATCGATCGACTCTAATGGAGATGAACCATGAAACGCTTTACCAAGACGATTTTCGCTTCGGCGCTAGTAGTGGCACTCTCGGGCGGAGCCTTTGCACAGGCGGGCGGCGGTGCCGGTGGCGGCGGTGCGGGCGGTGGCGCGGGGGCAGGCGGTTCGGGCGGTAATGGTGTGGGCGCCGGCGGCGGCACGACGGGCGGCGCAGGCGGAACTGCAACCCCGGGTGTGGGCCCCGGCACGATGAAGCACCCGGGCGACTCGGGCTATGGCTCGCCGGGCGTGACCGGCACCGGTGGCGGCATGGGCACGGGTACCGGCGCGTCGCCGAATAGCGCGACCACCAATCGCTCCAGTAACGGCATGAGCAACGGTACGGGCAGCACCAACGGCACGATGAAGAACGGCCAGTAACAAAGGTCGATGTTCGTGCAGCTTTTAACGCTGCACGAGTGGCGTTAAGAAGGACGGCGGTGCCGCTGCGCGGCATCGCCGTCCTTTTGTTTTTCGAGCCGCGCTGCGACGCTTGCAGCCAGTTAGTGGATTTTGCAACGGCTCCAATGTAAAGAAGTCGCGCGTTGCATCGAAGCAGAATCGCAGCACATGGTCAGGGTTCCGTACACACGAAGCTGTTTGCGAGATTCACATTGCCCTTGCCCGTATAGCGTGGAAACAGCGGATAGCGGCACAGTGGGCGCGAGCGTCCATTGGTCGCCGCGGCGATGTCGGTGGCGATCAAAGTCTCCGGCGACGCGCCGCGCGTCACCCAGCTATCGAGCGCACCGAGCAGGTCCACCGAAGGAATGAATGCGCCGCTACCGTGCTGAAAACCCGGCACCATGTAAAGACGCATGAACCGATTGACCTGGTCCACGCCGTAGCGATCGACCAATGCCTGATGGTAAGCAATCGTCTGATTCGGGCTAATGACTTCGTCGGCGAGACCTTGCAGCGTAATCAGCTTGCCGCCGCGCGCAATGTAGCGCGCAACGTCCGGATTCATCGCGCCGATGGTTTCGGAAAGCGCGGTCAACTGTGCGCGATATTTGCCCGGACGTTGCGGGTCGAATGTGAGCGAGTCGAAGCCCGCGTCCCGCGCAACGAAGTAGCGTATGTAGCCGTCGCCTTGCGCGAACAAATAGCCGTTGGCAAAAAATCTGGGCACGGCGAGGCGCTCCGCTTGATGTCCCAATCCGAGCGAGCCTGTCAGGTGCGTACCTTGGAACACGTTGTAGCCGCGATAGCCGGCGACATCCCAGGCAAGTTTGTACGGCAGCGACAAGCCGTCGCGCATCACCATCAACGTGGCGAGTTGCGACTCGCTCAGGCATTGCTCGTTCGAAGGCGAGCGTCCCGCGCAACGCAACGACTCGATAATTTCCGATTCATGCTCGCGGCAGGCGGGGACGTCGCTCACAATTCCGTCCGCGGCACCGTCCAGCCTGTCGCAAACGCTGAGCGTGCGTTGATAGACCTGCTCCAGCAGCAACGGCGGAACATAGCCGCCCGGCGTTGCATATTCCGCCTGGCCGAGCTTGACGCCGATCAGGCGAACGCCCGAAAAGTTGAGCGCGGGCGAATTGGCGATCACGCCGTCGTAGTCGTCGGGAAAGCGCTGTATCACCGTGTAGCCTTCGCGGCCACCCGTTGAGCCGCCGCCAAAGTACATACGCTGCGGCGGCCGGCCGTAAGCGCGCGCAATCAATGCGAGCGCGGCGTCGTGTGTCTTCTTCAGATGCGCATAGCCGAAGTTCGTCACGGCTTCGTCGACGAGACCGAACACCGCGAGCGAGGAATCGCCGACATGTCCGGAATCGTCGCCGAAAGTCGCATAGCCTTGCGCGAGCGGCGCGCGATCCGGCGAGAACGGCATCACGCCCGTGCCGCTCACCACGACGCCGTTATAGCCGCCTCCGCCGATTTGCAGCGCGCGGCCATTCCAGCGCCGCGGGAGATTCAGGTCGAAGCGGATGTCGGGTGTAGTCGCTTTGAGCGCCTTGATGCGACCCGTGATGCGGCAATACTCGCCGCCTTGCTGATTGCCCGGCGCGGTTGCGCCGACCATCGACGCGCTCTCGATCTGCGCGCCGGCCGTGGGCAACGCGATCACTTCCGGCGGCAACACGGCGCCCGCGAATTCGGCGCAACGCATGGCGAGCGGCGCATCCTTCTGCGCGGCGAACACCGTATGAGCGCCGGGCCCGAGCAGAGTACCGGCAACGGTGGCCGCGAGCGCGCAGGCGCGGACACTTCGAATTCGCATGAAACGCATGCTGCGCGACAACGCCCTCATCCGCAACGCGCGCCGCTCGCAGCCGCACGCAACTGCTGTCCCTTCCAGCCGTGCCAGCCGCGCGCAAGCATGAGCAGCGCACCAATGGCGACGAAGTCTCCGGCCAGTCCGATCAACACGCCGCGAAAACCGTGAAACGTATGCGGCGTCGCTGTGTCCACGATCAACGACACCAGCGTGCCGCCGACAAAACATACGAGGCCGGTCCGGCCCACAGTGACCACGGCGGGCAAACGCTGCGCGAGCCGCGCGATGGCGCCCATGCGCACGAGCCGCGCGGCAAGCCAGGCAATAACAATAAAGTTGATCACGCGATCCACGGAAAGATTCTGTTTAAGGGTGCCGGCCAACGGCTGCGTCAGCACGAACAGTTTGACGGCGGCAAACGCGAGCACCGCGGCAATGGCGGCACGCGTGAACCAGCGCGCCGCCTCGCCAGCATGAAACTGCTCGCTGATGGGTGCGAGCCGGCACACAATGCCGAGCACGAACATCAGTTGCCATGCAAACGGATTAAAAGCCCACTCGGCCATGTCGTCAATGCTCAATAGCCCGGCCAGCGGCCGCGCGAGCCACCACACAACCGTGCTGAGCAGGAGCGCCACGATGCGCGAGCGCAGCGCCAGAGGCACCACGAGGGGCACGCAGAGCGCGAAGAACAGGTACATCGGTAGCACGCTCGACAGGTAGGGCTGCCGTCGCAACACCGCGATTTCAAACGTCTGATGCAGCGGTTGAATGGCGAACGGGGGCCAGCCGGTAAGCTCGACCATCGGGTGATTCAGTCGCAGAAATGCGAGCGCCGCGCCCGAGAGCAGCGTGAGTACTGCCGTCAACAGATAAGCCCGGTAGATTTCCCAGCAGCGCCGCACGAAGCGCAGCTTGGCGGCCCGCTCTCCGCGGGCCGCAACCACCGCTGTGTACGCCGCCGCCGACGCATAGCCGCCGAGGAACACGAACACCTCGGCCGAATCGCACAATGCGTACGCATGCAGCATCAGATGAGAAAGCGTGCTGCTGGGCATGTGGTCCAGCACGATGACGATCAGCACGACGCCGCGAAAGAAGTCCACTTCGAGGGAGCGTCCGCGGCGAATTTCCATTCATGTTCTCGCAGGAAAGTTATCCAGCAACGCGTCAAGATATCGCCTTCTTGCCGATGCCGTGCGGTCACGTTGTATGTGCTGACAAGCAGCCTGTCTTTAGGGGCGCAGCGCTGGCAATCTGAAAACCGCTTGTCGGCATGCGGTAAGAGTGATTCGCCGCGCATTGGATTTGCAGCAACTTTTGCGGCTTCGGTGTGGAACGAGCAAAGACGGCCGACTCGCGTCGTAGAAAAAAATCGGCTCATCGCACGATGCGATTTTTTTCGCTTTTTTTCATCGTAGGATGAATTCATGCATGACCGTCGGAGTTCGCGCAACCCGCGCGACAGGTTTCTCCGTACGGCGGCCACTCATGTGGACCGGACACGCTTGCCCGCCGACCTGCGTCCGGCGGGCGCGTTGAGCGTCAGTGCGACGCCTTCTTTTTGCCGCTGCTCGTTTGCGTGATCGAGCTTTCATTTGCGCGGCACCGGTCCTTCCATTACCGACCTGAACGGTCGCGCGCCGCGCACCGCCCTCGCATTGGAAGACACTCACATGAACAACAGAATTGCCGGCTTCGACGGACTGCGCGCCATTGCAGTCCTGATGGTCTTTCTGCAACACCGGCTATTCGGCGATATCGGCGAGATAGGCCATCTGGGCGTATGGATCTTCTTCGCGCTGAGCGGCTTTCTGATCGTCGGCATTCTGTCGGCCCAGCGGCAGCGCATCGAGCAAGGTGGCAGCGGTTTCAGAGCAGAACTCAAGCGCTTCCTTTTTCGCCGGACGCTGCGAATCTTTCCGATCTACTACCTGATGCTCACGGTGATGAGCGCGCTGATGCTCGTCGGCATGGCGAGTCCGGAACTCGCGAGCGGCATGCCGTATCACTTCGCCTACCTGTCGAACTTCTGGATCGGCTCGGTGCTGCACTACTGGCCGGGGCGCTACTCGCATTTGTGGAGTCTTGCCATTGAGGAGCAGTTCTATCTCGTGGTCGCACCGCTCCTGTTGCTGCTCGCAGCGCGGCGGCATCTGGCGGTATGCACGCTGATCGTCATGACGGGACTGGTTTCGCTTCTGGCGATGCGCGCCGCGCATTGGCAGGAGATCACGATCTACACGCATCCGTTGAGTAACTTCTGGTTGCTGGCGCTTGGTGGAATGGGCGGCTTGATGATTTCGGAGAACGCCGGCGGTGCAGACGGCGTACGTGGTTCACGTGGTGCGCATGGTGTGCGTGCCTTGCTCGGACACGGCGCCACGCTGTTTGTTTTAAGCCTTTGTCTCGTGGGCTTTTGTGCAACCGAGCCGGCGTGGAGCGACATCGAGAATCCTTTGCTCTTTACCGTCGTCGGCGGCGCGTATGGGCTGTGCATAGCGGCACTGGTGTGTTCGATTGCGTGCTGCCGGAATACGGTCGTGCTGGCTCTGCTGGAAGCGCGCTGGCTTGCGGGCCTCGGACGCATCAGCTATGGCTTCTATCTGTATCACAACCTCGTTCCGGACCTGACGCGCAATCATCATGCGCAAGCGCTGTTCGGCGGTGTGGTGCCGCTGTGGGCGCATGTGGCCGGGATCGGGGCGTCGTTTGCGATTTCGCTCGGCCTGGCGGTGCTGTCGTGGCGAATCATCGAAGAACCCATTCTTCGTTTGAAGACGCGGCGTGGCGCTTCGGACAAGGTAAGTGCTGATTCGAGGCACGCGGCAACACCTACGTCCGCTTCACAGGAGAAGCAGCATAGCCGGCGCGCGTTGACAGACGAAGGGACCGCTTCGGACGCAGCATGAGGTTGCGTAGGTCGCACTCGTGGCACAACGGTTGCTGACAGATGACATGACCGTTACCAACTGGAGATGCGCCGTGGCCACTCAGCCCAATAGCCCGAACGAGCATGACCAGGACAAATCGGCAGATCCGGGCGGTCCGCCCACTGAGGTCTCGAAGCCCATTGGCGATGCAATCCCGACACCGGTCGAACCGGGGCTCGACCAGCCTCTGCCGGAAAAAGGCGCCGACTCGCTGCCTGCCGACGACGACGAAGCCAAGCGCGATCCTTTGGGCGAGACAGAAACGCCTCCCGGCGTTCCACCTCCGGGACCGTCGGACTTCGCGTAACGCGGTGGTGGCTAGCCGCTCAAGCGTGATAGTGCGTGGCCGCTCAGGCCGCCTCGGGCTCGTGCACGATCTTCAGCGTGCTCTTATGCTCCTTGATCAGGCGATACACCGTTTCGCCCGGCACCGTTTCCTGCTCGAGAAGTTCGTCTGCAATAGCGCGCAGCACGGGTTCATAGGCGTGCAGCAGGCTATAGCACTGCTCGTTCAACTCCTTGAGCAGCACGTTCGCCTGCTCGATCGCGCCCTTCATCTGCAAACCCGCGTATTGCGAGGGCAACGCGGCGAGGCTAAACAGATTGCCGTCACTGTTGAAGCCGAACTTCGACACCATGTCGAGGCTGATACGCGACGCTTCCTGCAGATCGGAGGCCGCACCGCTCGATGCTTCGGAAAACGCCAGGATCTCCGCATTACGGCCGCCGAGCAAGACCTTCACCTCATTGCGGATTTCGGTCTCACGATAAAGATGCTTGTCCTGCGCCTTGGTGATAAGCGCGACGCCCAGCGCGCCGCCACGCGGCAGAATCGTGACCTCCTCGAGTACGCCGGTGCCGAGCAGCGCCGCAACCAGGCCATGCCCCGCTTCGTGCACGGCAATACGCGTGCGTTCGTCCTCGGTCAATGCGCGTTCCGCGCCGCTCACGTCGCCGATCCGCGCGATCTTTATCGCCTCGATGAAATGCTTCGCCGCGATTTCCGTGTCGCCGGCTTTGCGCGCGACGAGCCCCGCCTGATTCACGACCATCGCGACGGTCGCCGGCGACAAGCCTGTGGTAAGGCGCGCGAGTTGATCGTAGTCGATATCCGCCGCCTTCGACTTCAGCCTCTCGGCATAGAAACGGAAAATCTTCGCGCGGTCCTCGCGATCGGGCAGGCGAACCTGCACGGTGCGATCGAAACGGCCGGGCCGGCGCAACGCCTCGTCCAGATTGTCCGGATGATTGGTGGCCGCAACGATAATCACGCCTTCGTTCGAGGCAAAGCCGTCCATTTCCGCAAGCAGCTGATTAATGATGCGGTTGCTCTCCGCTTCGACGGGACCGCCGCCCGTGTCGGTGCGCTTCGCGAGGCCGTCGGCTTCGTCGATGAAGATTACCGTGGGCGCATTCTTGCGCGCCATTTCGAACAGATGTTTGACCTTCTGGATGCCCACGCCGTAATACTTCGCGCTGAAATAGCTGCCGGTGATCGAGATGAAGCTCGCGCCGCATTCTCCAGCCAGCGCCTGTGCGAGCCGCGTTTTGCCCACGCCGGGGCCGCCCACCATCAGGATGCCGCACGGCGCTCGTACCCCCATCGACGTGAACTGCTTCGGGTTCGACAGATAGCCGCGAATGTCCGCGAGCGCCGCCTTCGCTTCCCCGGCGCCGATCACGTCGTCAAAGCGCAGCGTGGGCGCCTTGCCGAGGAGCGTCGCGCCGCCGCGCATCTCACGGCGCATGAACCACACCATGCCGCCGATCAGCAGCAACGGCAACAGCAGGCTGATTACGTCGCGCGTCTGGTCGAAAGCCTGCACCCAGTTCGAACCGCCCGTGCGGATGTCCGCGTCGGGCAGCCACACCAGCTGGTATGAAGCCGCGTCGCCGTTCTTCGGCTCGCCGAGTAACAGCGCGTGCGAAAAGGTCGCGTTGTGGTCAGTCACGAAATATTTGGAGCCGTCGCGCTTCGACACGAGAATCGCACTGGGACTCACACCGATTGCGGCAACCTTCGCGTCATGAATGTCGCGCAGCATTTGCGACGCGTCTTTCTCCTCGCGCGTCCAGGCCGACGTATCGTGGCGCATCTGGTTGGCGACGCCGGTCAGCGCGGGCGCGACCTGCGCCGAGCGCTGCTGGTAATGCCACAAACTGAATGCGAGCGTCAATGCGACGAGCGCCGCTGCCGCCGCAATGACGAATTTGCGCGTGCGTGTTTTCCCAAGCGAATTCTTTCCCGGCTTCATGAGTCACTTCCAAAAACGGGCTCAAGCGAGCCCCGATACAAATCGAATTAGAGAGGATGAGCGGTTGGGAGAGGAATCGGCAATTGCGACGCCATGCCTGCCTGGAAGAAAGGACACCCAACCATGCGTCCCTTTTTCACCCGCCGCGTATAAGCCAGTATGCCGTGCGGCTGCTTCTTCCAAATCGCAGAAAAGGCCTGTTTCTACCGCTTATCCCGCAGGTTGAGGCTGGCGGAAATTGGGGGCGCGAGTGGCGCATGAGTGCGGAAGAAAACTGCTCCGGCGCACAGTTTAGCAGCGCAAAAAAGGCCGCGTATTCTGTAGACCTATCATTTCACCCCGCCCTATTTTTTTGTGAAAGCGATGCAGTTTTGAGATTAGGGGCTAGCCATATGGCGATACCACCGTCAACACGCGGAAAATCGGAACAATCGTCCGGTTTTTGATAGGCTTCGCCATCCGTCTAAAATCGCGCGCGCTCCTCACAACGGACGTTGCGCAGCGACTCACACTACACGTCACACTCATGCTTCGTTTCGAAAACCTCAGCAAGCGCTATGGCGACCGCGTCATCTTTCAGCGACTGTGGCACGACTCTGCCGCAGGCTGCGTGGCGGTCAACGACGAGTCCGGCAGCGGCAAATCGACTTTGCTCGGCATGCTTGCCGGCGTGATCGAGGCTGATGAAGGGGAAATCTGGATCGGCGACCATTCACTGCGCACGGCGCGAGAGACCGCGCAATCGCTGCTGACGTACGTGCCGGAGGATTGCATGCCGTCACCTGATCCGACCGGTCGCGAATATCTGCAACGCGTGGCTTCGGCGAGAGACGCGGTGGTCAGCGACGCGACGCTGGCGCTCGCCGACCGCTTCGGACTCACGCCGCATCTGGAAAAACGCTTTGAACAGATGTCGTTCGGCACGCGCAAGAAGTTTTTCCTGACAAGCGCGGTGATTGGCGAAACGAAAGTGCTGATCGCGGACGAGCCCGTTGGCGGACTCGACGCCGCCGCGCGTGCGGTGCTGGTGGATCTGTTCACGACGCTCGCGCAAACCCGCACCGTGTTCTTCTCCAGCTACGACGAAGCGTTCACGGAAGCATGCGGGGCCAAAGGCGTCACATTCGCAGAACTCGCGCAGCGCGGTTGAGCGTCACCGCGTTGCGCGGACGCTCAACCGCGTCGTGCTCAGATCGATACGCAAATCTTTCCGAAGTGTGCGCCCGCCGCTTCATGCCTGAACGCGTCGCCGAGCTTCGCGAGTTCGAACGTGCTGTCGATGACAGGCTTGATGCCGGTCACTTCGAGCGCGCGAGTCATGTCGCGCTGATCCTGCCGGCTGCCGACAATCAGCCCCTGCAGCCGCTGTTGCCGTGCCATCAGCGCCGCGGTGGGCACCGGGCCCGCGCGCCCGGTCAGCACGCCGATTAGCGCAATATGGCCGCCTATCCGGCAGGCGGTGATCGACTGCGGCAGCGTGCCCGGACCGCCCACTTCGATCACATGATCCACGCCTCTGCCCCCGGTCAACGAGCGCACCGTTTTGCCCCACTCGGGATTCTCGCGATAGTTGATCGTATGATCGGCACCAAGCGCGCGCAGTTTTTCGAGCTTCGCATCCGACGAGGACGTCGCGATCACCGAGGCGCCCATCGCCTTGGCAAGCTGCAAGCCGAAGATCGACACGCCGCCGGTGCCGAGCACGAGCACCGTCGCACCCGGTTTCAACTGACCGTCGACGATCAGCGCGCGCCATGCCGTCAGTCCGGCCGTGGTGAGCGTCGCGGCTTCGGCGTGGCTGTAGCCTTTCGGTGCATGCGTAAAGTAGTGGCTCGGCAGCACGACGACTTCGCGCGCATAGCCGTCAACGCCGTCGCCGGGTGTGGTTTTGAAGTCGCCAATCGTGGGCGTACCGTTCTCCCAGAAAGGGAAGAAGCACGACACGACATGGTCGCCAGCCTTGAATTCGCCGACGCCTTCGCCGACGGCTTCGACGACACCCGCGCCGTCCGCCATTGGAATACGCCCGGCGTCGGCGGGCAACACGCCGCTTACGACGCCGTAGTCGTGAAAGTTCAACGAGCTGGCGTGAATACGCACGCGAACCTGGCCCGGGCCTGGCTGTCCCGGATCGTCGATATCGACCAACTGCAGATTGTCGACGCTGGCAGGCGTTCCGATCTTGACGGCTTTCATGTTGCGAGTCCTTTGTGATGTGCTTGAGCGCTCAGTGCGCGGCTTGTCACAAAAGCATATCGCAAGCCGCTCGAGCATGTCGCGAGGTCGGGCAGTCGCGCGGGGTCAGCGACGCAGCATTCAAGCCGCTTTGTGGTGCGCATCCTGCTCGAGCCACAGCCGGCTGTCGGGAAACCAGAACGCATCTGGCCGCGGTGGAGCGACGAGCTTGACGGGCAGCGCCGGGTTGAAGATTCGCGACCACGCGGACAGATAAGACGGCGTTTTGACCAGATAGCCGCAGCGCGACAAAAGCAGACTGGAGACCAGCGCTTCGCGCCCGACTTCCAGCCCCGGAAAGCCGCTGAAATGAACCGGCGTCGCACCGTTCGCAAGCAGCCTCGCGGGCGCGACGCTCACCGGCTTGCTGAACGGCCATGCGACGAAGTAATCGACAAAGGCCTGTTCGTCGCTTGAAATGAAAACGTGGTTCAAACAAGGATTTTCCGCCAGCGTCGTTTCGACGTGACGGCAAAAGTCTTTCCACGAAACGGGAACGGCTTCGAGCGTTTTGTCAGTGCCTCTGAAGTGCACGCCCAGTGTGGAGGCGCTGATACCGAGCCGCTCGCAGACTGCATCCACCTCGCGAACGATATGCTGCGCCGGCCGATAGTATGCAAAGAACAGTTGACTCGCGCTGCCGAGTTCCAGCAAGTGCTCGTAACGTTGCCGGAAGCCCAACTGCACGAGGTCACGAACCGTCGAAGTCCTGAGCTTGCGCGCGAGCGGCAAGGCAGCCGGAGCGCGTACCGGTTCGAAGAACGCGGAGAACCAGTCGACCTTTCCATCGGCATCGCCATACAGGCCGCCGCGAGCGCTAATGCGCGGCGTCAGGCATTTTTCCTCACAAAACATGAGGATGAACAACACCATTTGCATGACGGAGAAAAAGCCGGAGTTCTCCTTGATTTCGATCGCAAAGACGCCCCGGTTGAGGCGCTGCATCGCATGAAGCGATATGCGGCGAGGCGTGGCGACGGAATGTTTGAATCGCTCGCTCCTTCGGATCTGTTTTGCCCTGTCGACGACTTTTCTCAACATGCCTGGCCCCTGTTAATCGATTATTTTGGCAAACGGCACCCGCCTCACCGGCGAGAGAAACCACAACACGACAGCGCCCGAGCTTAGCACCCCGAACTCACCATCCAGTAAATCTGGCGCGGCGTTGAGTTAGCTAGCGCACAAAGGAACGGTAAGTTATGCCCGGTTCATAACGCTGCTTCAATTGCGCCGCGACGCGCTCGATTACTTCGTCCCAATTTCCCCGTTGCGGTTGCGTGAAAATGCGCACTGTCGGATACCACGGGCTGTCCTCGCGATTGCGCAGCCACCGCCAGCAACCGGCAAAACGATTCAGCAACCACACCGGCTTGCCCATGGCCGCTGCCAGATGAGCGACCGACGTATCGACCGAAATGACAAGGTCCAGGTTGTCGATGATCGCGGCAGTGTCCGCAAAGTCCGAGACGTCGTCCATCCAGTCGGTGAGATACGCTTTTGTCGAGGGGCTCGCACGCTTCGCGAGGTCGTCGGCTTTCTGCAAGCTGATCCAGCGAATCCGCGACAAAGAAAGCAATGGGGCGAACTGCGCCGATGTGAGGCTGCGCGCACGATCTTCGGTGAGCCCGGAGTGGCCGCCTGCCCATATGACACCGACGCGCGGCAGGTCCGGCCGGGACAACTCGCCGAGTTTTGCACGCCACTCGGCGGACCGCTGCGGCTCTGCGTGCAGATACGGCTCTGCTGGGATGTTGTCGAGGCGCGTGCCGAATGCGAGGGGCAACGACATCAACGGACATTGCCAGTCCCACTCTTTGGCATCAGGCATGACGTCGTCGAGCATGACGAGGCCCGGCCAGCGCGCACACAACGACTCTTCATAAAGGCGCCGCAGCGAGGGCGGGCAGATGTAGCCCACCTGGGCAAAACGTTCGAGCGCGAGCGGCAGGTAACG
>JGI25165J46597_1001511_pt1 | contig 11803 bp, 9 predicted proteins | sample AraplaCL_Cvi_mCL_FD_46597 | JGI IMG/M metagenome (IMG submission 46597)
GCCGTAGCGGGCTGAGTTCAGGCACGTGAACGGACCGCGCAGGCCGCTCACTTCCGGGAAGCGGTTTTCTTCCGGTACGAACACTTCGTCGAGCACGATCTCGCCGGTGATCGACGCGCGCAGGCCCACCTTGCTATGGATGGTCGGCGCGGACAGTCCCTTCCAACCCTTCTCGAGGATGAAGCCGCGAATCGCGTCCTTGCCGTTTTCCTCGAGCTTGGCCCACACCACGAAAACGTCGGCGATCGGCGAATTGGTGATCCACATTTTCGAGCCCGACAGCGAATAGCCGCCGTCGACCTTCTTTGCGCGCGTCACCATGCTGCCCGGGTCGGAGCCGTGATTAGGCTCGGTCAGTCCGAAGCAGCCGATCCATTCGCCGGTGGCGAGCTTCGGCAGGTATTTCTGCTTCTGTGCCTCGGAGCCGAACTCGTAGATCGGCACCATGACCAGCGAAGACTGGACCGACATCATTGACCGGTAGCCGGAGTCGACGCGCTCCACTTCCCGCGCGATCAAGCCATACGCCACGTAGTTCAGCCCGGGACCGCCGTATTGCTCGGGAATGGTCGGGCCGAGCAGGCCAAGTTCGCCCATTTCGCGGAAGATTTCGATGTCGGTCTTCTCGTGACGGAACGCTTCCAGCACGCGCGGCTGCAACTTGTCCTGCGCGTACGCCGTGGCGGCGTCGCGCACCATGCGTTCGTCTTCGGTGAGCTGCTGATCCAGCAGCAGCGGGTCTTCCCAGTGAAACTGCGCGGCCTCGGCCATGACGTATCTCCTGATTCTTTGCTTGATTCAAGCTTGACTAGAGTTCCGCTATGCAGAACAATGTTTTGCAAAACTACGACTGAGTGTATCACCCGATGACGCCCGCATCCACTTTGTCCGATCCACTCGACGAGCGCAAATTCGTTGTCGCCCTCGCCCGCGGGCTCGATTTGCTGCGGGCATTCAAGCCGGGCGAAACGATGCTCGGCAATCGCGACTTCGTCGAACGCACCGGTTTGCCCAAGGCGACTGTGAACCGTCTCGCCTACACGCTGACCGTGCTCGGCTATCTTCGGCTCGATGAGGCGTTGGGAAAGTACGCGCTCGATGCAGGCGTGCTGTCGCTCGGGTTTGCGCTGCTCTCGGGCACCGACACGCTCGAACTCGCCCGCCCGCACATGCGCGGGTTTGCGCGCGAGGTAGGCGCGGCTGTTTCGCTTGGCTGCCGTGACGGCCTTGACATGATCTACCTCGACACGATACGCAGCGAAACCGCGCTGACGCTCGGCCTCGCGCCCGGCTCGAAACTGTCGATGCTGACGAGTTCCATGGGTCGCGCATATCTCGCTGTGCAACCTGTCGACGCGCGCGCCGCGTTGCTTGCGGAACTCAGGAAAGCGGCGGGAAAGGGCGGTGCGGCGTTGGTGGCCGACGCTGTGAAGGAAATCGCCGCCTTCGAAAAGGAGCGCTGCTGCTATTCGTTCCGCGCCTGGCACGACGACGTCAACGCGGTTGCCGTGCCGTTTCGCGAGCCGCGCGAAGGGCGCTGGCTTGTACTCAGTTGCAGCGGGCCGGCTTCGTCGATGGGAGAAGACGTGTTTCGGGAGAAGGTCGCGCCGCGGCTCAAAGCGCTTGCACGGCGCCTCGGTGACGCTGGCTGAGGATTCGCGTTCGAGCCGAGTGGCTTGCATCAACCGCATCAACCGCATCAACCGGGTCAAGCCAGACGAACCGCCCCGAGCAGATCAAGCCAAACCCGTAATCAAGCCGCGCGGTCGTGGTAATGCGCATTGAACAGCGGCCCTTGCACGAAGCGCACATCGTATTGCTGCAACGCTTCGAATTGCGGTTCGTCCATGACGCGATTGAAGATCAGCGGAATCCGCAGCCGGCTCGCGTATCCCACTAACGGCTTGACCGTCGCGTCGCGCAACGCGGTCGCCGCATCCATCTTGATGAAGTCCAGCCGAGCGGTGTCCGACACCGACAGAATTTGCCCCGCGTTGGACAGGTTGCCCGCCACCTTGAAGCCGTAGTGCTGATAGCTCTTGGTCAAATAGCCGAGAAACGTCTTATGCGCGACCGCGGCTGCCGGCAGTTCGATCACTATCCTCGACGGGTTCAACCCGAACGACGTGAGCACGCTCGAAAAGTGCCGCCCGTGATCGTATTTCACGCTCTTCAGAAGCCGCTCGTGTACACGTAGAAATAGCAGCCCGTGCCGTTGTGCGCCGAAGAAATTGACCGAGTGGAGCGCGCGCGACATGCGGTCGAGCGCGACGACTTCCTGGTCGTCGGCGATGCGGTCGAACGCGTCGAACATATCGAACGGCGCGGCATCGAGCCGTTGCGTGACAGCCTGGAAGCCCAACTCATCGCCGAAACGGTCGACGTTTTCGACATCCGACGACATTGATTGCGCCAGCGCATGCACGCTGATGTCGAAGATCGGTTCGTAGGCGCTCGTGAGTTCGAGGTCGTGGAACCGGGCGAGCGCAATCTCGCCGTGCGCGCCATGTCCCATCGCCAGATGTGTGCCGAGGAACGGATGCTCAGAGGCGCGGGCAACGAGGCTGGGAATGGTCGGCGGAATCATTTAGGCGAATGGGTCGGGTGAGAGGTGCGTTCGCTCGAGACTCCAGACAGAGTTCATGCGCCGCATGCTTCGATGGTAGCAGTCCGCGTCGCGCGCACATGAACAAAATGCTGCTAACGATATCCGCCAGCCCTTGCCTGGCGGCGGCGCCGCGCGTTTGCTGTCGTACTTCCAGGGTATACGTTAATTTCACTTAACGTAATTCGTTTTACCATGCGTAAATTGTTGGACGACTGACGAGAGCCGACTCACGCCGTTTCGTTTGATTCGCATTGGCCCGCAGCCGCCGACATCCCAACCATTACACGTGGAGACGATTCCCATGAGCGCGAAGCCGGCATCCGCCGCCCCCAACGTGATCGAAGTCGAGCGGGTGCTCGGCGAGACGCATCACCCGGCATTCCAGTTCATGCTGCTCGCGCTGTGCGGACTCTGCCTCGTGATCGACGGCTTCGACGCGCAGGCCATGGGTTACGTCGCGCCGAGCGTGATCGGCGAATGGCATGTGTCGAAGGCGGCGCTCGGCCCGGTATTCAGCGCAAGCCTGTTCGGCATGCTGCTCGGGGCATTGGGGCTGTCGGTGCTGGCGGACCGCATCGGCCGTCGTCCGGTGCTGATCGGTGCAACGTTTTTCTTTGCGCTGTCGATGCTGGCCACGCCGTTTGTCTCGACGATTCCCGCATTGATCGCGCTGCGCTTCATCACGGGCCTCGGCCTCGGTTGCATCATGCCGAACGCAATGGCGCTGGTAGGCGAATTTTCGACGCCCGCTCATCGCGTCAAGCGCATGATGCTGGTGTCGTGCGGCTTCACGTTGGGCGCGGCGCTGGGCGGTTTCATCAGCGCTGCGCTGATTCCGGCCTACGGCTGGCGCGCCGTGTTCTGGGTCGGCGGCGCGGTGCCGCTGGTGCTGGCGGTCGCCATGCTCGTCGCGCTGCCCGAGTCGTTGCAATTTCTCGTGCTGAAGGGCCGCAGCGACCGCGCGTTGCGCTGGCTCGCGAAGTTCAATCCCAGCCTGCCGATCGATGCGAACACACGCGTCGTCGTGCGCGAGAAGGGCAATGCCGGTGCGCCGGTCGCTGAGTTGTTCCGCGCGGGGCGTGCTCCGGTCACCTTGATTCTGTGGGCGATCAGCTTCATGAACCTGATCGATCTGTACTTTCTGTCGAACTGGCTGCCGACCGTCATGCGCGATGCAGGCTATTCGCCGGGCACGGCGGTGATCGTCGGCACGGTGTTGCAGACGGGCGGCGTGGTCGGCACGTTGCTGCTCGGCTGGTTCATCGAACGCTTTGGTTTCGTGCGCGTGCTGTTCGTGTGCTTCGCGGGCGCGGCACTCGCTGTCGGCACCATCGGCAGCGTGGCGCATGCTTTGCCGTGGCTGCTAATCGTTGTGTTCGCGGGCGGCTTCTGTGTAGTCGGCGGGCAGCCGGCCGTGAACGCGCTCGCAGGCCACTTTTATCCGACCACACTGCGATCAACGGGCATCGGCTGGAGCCTCGGAATCGGGCGTATCGGCTCGGTGATCGGGCCGCTGGTCGGCGGTCAACTGATCGCGCTGAACTGGTCGAACGAATCGCTGTTCCATGCGGCCGCGGTGCCGGTGCTGTGTTCCGCGTTGCTGGTGATCGCGCTCGCCGCGGCGACGCGGCAACGCAGCCGCCCGTCCGAACCGCAAACCGCGTGAAGTGATGTCTAGGGTCAACGGAGAATCTTGCATGGATACCTCAACACGTCAGCCGAATACCGTCAGGTCGCGGCTCGAGATCGAACCCGGCTATCAGTCGGGCTTCGGCAACGAATTTGCGACTGAGGCTTTACCGGGCGCGCTGCCTGAAGGGCGCAATTCGCCGCAGCGCGCGGCCTATGGTTTGTATGCCGAGCAGTTGTCCGGCACCGCGTTCACCGCACCGCGCGGGCACAATCGGCGCACCTGGCTGTACCGCATTCGTCCCGCGGCAGTGCATAAGCCGTTCACGCCGCTGCCTTCGGAGCGGCTCGTCGCGAATTTCTCCGAAGTGCCGCCGACGCCGCCGAATCAGTTGCGCTGGGACGCATTGCCGATGCCAACCGAACCGACGGATTTCGTCGACGGCTGGGTGACGATGGCGGGCAACGGCGCCGCCGAATCGATGAGCGGCTGCGCGATTCACCTGTACGCGGCGAACCGTTCAATGACGGACCGTTTCTTCTACAGTGCCGACGGCGAGTTGCTGATCGTGCCGCAGGAAGGGCGCCTCGATATCGCGACGGAACTGGGCCGGCTCGAAGTGGGGCCGTTCGAGATCGCGGTGATTCCGCGCGGCGTGCGCTTCGCGGTGAGCTTGCCGGACGGCACGGCGCGCGGCTACATCTGCGAAAACTTCGGCGCGTTGCTTCGCTTGCCGGACCTCGGGCCAATCGGCTCGAACGGCCTTGCCAATCCGCGCGACTTCCTCACGCCGCATGCGGCTTACGAGGACCGCGAAGGCGACTTCGAACTCGTCGCGAAGATGAACGGCAACCTGTGGCGCGCGGACATCGGACATTCGCCGCTCGACGTGGTCGCGTGGCACGGCAATTACGCGCCGTATAAATACGACTTGCGGCGCTTCAACACCATCGGCTCGATTAGCTTCGACCATCCGGACCCGTCGATCTTTCTGGTGTTGCAATCGCAAACCGACACGCCGGGCGTGGATTCACTCGACTTCGTGATCTTCCCGCCGCGCTGGCTCGCCGCCGAAGACACGTTCCGCCCCCCATGGTTTCATCGCAATGTCGCGAGCGAATTCATGGGACTCGTGCACGGCGTCTACGACGCGAAGGCCGAGGGCTTCGTGCCGGGTGGCGCGAGCCTGCATAACTGCATGTCCGGCCACGGCCCGGACGCGGATACATTCGAGAAAGCTTCGCACAGCGATACGTCGAAGCCGGTCAAGGTCGGCGACACCATGGCGTTCATGTTCGAAACCAGGACGCTGATCAAGCCGACCCGTTTTGCGCTCGAAACTGCGCAACTTCAGGCGCATTACTACGAGTGCTGGCAAGGTCTTAAGAAACACTTCAACCCGGAGCAACGATGAGCGCATTGAGCGATCTTCAGGCGACGCTCGGTCCGTCGCGCAAAAGTTGGGTGCAGTCGGCCAACGAACCGAGCAACGATTTTTCGATTCAGAACTTGCCGTTCGGCATTTTCAGCGATAGCAAAGACGACGCGCCGCGCGTGGGCGTTGCGATTGGCGATGAGATTGTCGATCTGGCCGCGCTGGAAGCGGCGGGATTGCTCACGGTGCCCTCGAAGGGCGGCGTTTTCGCGCGCGATACCTTGAACGACTTCATAGCGCTCGGTCGCGACGCATGGCGCAGCGTGCGCATCCAGTTGAGTAATCTGCTTTCGCGCGACACCGCGACTTTGCGCGACGACGCTGCATTGCGCGCGAAGGCGCTGGTGCGTCAGGCCGACGCGCGGCTCCATCTGCCCGTGCAAATTCCCGGCTACACGGATTTCTATTCGTCGAAAGAGCACGCAACGAATGTCGGCTCCATGTTCCGCAATCCGAAGGATGCGCTGCTGCCGAACTGGTCCGAGATGCCGATTGGCTACAACGGACGCGCGTCGTCGGTCGTGGTAAGCGGCACGCCGGTGCGCCGGCCGAACGGTCAATTGAAGTTGCCCGATCAGGAGCGTCCCGTGTTCGGCGCGTGCCGTAAGCTGGACATCGAGCTGGAGACCGGCTTCGTGATCGGCGGCGGCAACGCATTGGGCGAGCCGATCGCCTGTACCGATGCCGAAGCGCATATCTTCGGCATGGTGCTGTTGAACGACTGGAGTGCGCGCGACATCCAGCAATGGGAATACGTGCCGCTCGGTCCGTTCAATTCAAAATCATTCACGACCACCATTTCGCCGTGGATCGTCACGCTGGATGCGCTCGAGCCTTTCCGCGTCGCACAGCCCGTGCAGGAGCCGCAACCGCTTGCGTATCTGCGGCACGACGGCGAGCATGCATTCGACATAGCGCTGGAAGTGACGCTACGTCCGCAAGGCGCGAAACAGGCCACGACCATTGCGCGAACCAACTTCAAGTACATGTACTGGACGATGGCTCAGCAACTCGCGCATCACACGGTGGGAGGTTGCAACGCGCGAGTGGGCGACCTGATGGGCTCGGGCACGATCAGCGGGCCGACGGAAGACTCGTACGGCAGCCTGCTCGAACTCACGTGGAACGGCAAGAAGCCGCTGGAATTGAACGAGGGCGGCACGCGCAGCTTTATCGAAGACGGCGACGAGTTGACGCTCTCGGGTTGGTGCCAGGCAGACGGTTATCGCGTGGGTTTTGGAACGTGCGTCGGCGAGATTCTGCCGGCGAGGGCGTGAGGTAGAGACGCCCGCGCTCGCGCGAAGCGCGCCGGCATGAACCGGCGCGAGCCCGCGCAGGCGGCTGTCAACCCGCCACCGCCATCCGCTGCGCGCGCCGGTCGATGGACACCGACCACAGCGTGAGCACGAGCGCCCCGATGGACGTCGCGACGCCGACCCACGGCAGCGTGGTCAACGGCGCGCCCGCGCCGATCGCCATGCCGCCGAGCCATGCGCCGGTTGCGTTGCCGAGGTTGAACGCGCCCTGGTTCAACGTCGACGCAAGATTCGGCGCGTGGCTCGCGCGATTGACGATCAGCATCTGCAATGGCGGCACGATTGCAAATGCCAGAACACCCCAAACGAAAACGGTGATCATTGCCGGAACTTCGGCATGCATGGTGCCGGCAAAGATCGCGAGAATCACGACGATGGCGAGCAGAAAGGCCACCAGCGACGGCATCAGGCGCCAGTCCGCGAGCTTGCCGCCAAGCGTGCTGCCGACCGTCAGGCCGAGCCCGAACAGGAGCAGCACGAGTGTGACGGCGTGCGGCGTGAAGCCCGTCACGTCTTCGAGAATCGGCGTGATGTACGTGAACGTGGAGAAGAGGCTCGCTGAAGCGAGCACGCTGATGCCGAGCACCATCAACACCTGCGGATTTTTCAGCACGCTGAGTTCGCGCACGAGGCTCGCCTTCTGCATCTCGATCTGCGCCGGCAGGCACACAGCGAGCGCGGCGGCCGCGGCAATGCCGATGGCCGTCACGGCCCAGAAGGTCGCGCGCCAGCCGACCGCCTGGCCGAGCGCGGTGCCGAGCGGCACGCCGAGCACGTTCGCGAGCGTGAGGCCGGTGAACATCAGCGCGATGGCCTGCGCGCGGCGGTTCGGCGCGACGAGACCCGCGGCGACCACCGAGCCGATGCCGAAGAACGCGCCATGGCAGAACGCCGTGACGATCCGCGCGGCCATCAACACCGCATAACCCGGCGCCACCGCGCACAGCAGATTGCCGACGATGAATACGCCGATCAGGCTCATCAGCGCTTTCTTGCGCGGCATGTTGGCGACAGCGATTGCCACGATCGGTGCGCCGATGGTCACGCCAAGCGCGTATGCCGAGACCAGCATGCCCGCTGCCGGGATCGAGACAGACAGATCGCGGGCGACGTTGGGCAACAGCCCCATGATGACAAATTCGGTGGTGCCGATGCCAAAGGCGGCAACGGCGAGAGCAAGCAGGGGCAAAGGCATGGCAGCAGACTGTGGATCGGCGCGGCGCGAAGCGTCGCGCGGCCGGCGCGCGTTTTCGGGACGAGAGCGCATGCGCCGTGCGGGATGCAAAACAGTCAGGGATTCTACCTAAGTCAAAACGATAGTGCTGAGCGCCGATGCACATGTTGTTTTTCGCTGAACACCGCGGGATTTCACACCGCTTGAGTGTGTGCGACCCGCGGTGCCGATAGCTGCAGCCACTCCTTTTCCGCGCCCCCCGCTAGTTGCTTTCTTCGTGCGAATCCGGCGCCTCGCCGTGACGTCCAGCGCCTTTTGCAAAACGAGCGGCACCGGCGATGCCTTCATCGAATACAGCCCGATATCCGCCGGCGCCTTCACGCTGGAGTGCCTCCGCCAGGTCACCGAGCATGCTGTTTTCCAGCACTGAACGGCGGTCGGCTAGCAGCGCCGCCTGCGGGAATGCTGCGAGATCCGCGGCCAGTTGCTCTGCCGCAGCGCGCGCCTCGCCCCTTGCGACCACACGGTTAACGAGGCCGAAACCGAGCGCTTCCTCGGCGCTCACCGCACGTCCCGTCAGAATCAGATCGAGCGCGCGCGACATGCCGATCAGCCGCGGCAAGCGGATCGTGCCGCCGTCGATCAACGGAATGCCGACGCGCCGGCAGAACACGCCGAGCACCGCGTCGTCCTCCGCGACACGCAGGTCGCACATCGCAGCCAGTTCCAGGCCTCCCGCCACCGCATAGCCAGCGATGGCCGCTATGACCGGCTTCGTGAAGCTCGTGCGCGTCGGTCCCATTGGCCCAGGTCCGCTGCCGTCTGCGTGTATTTCGTTGCGCAAGGTTTCGTCGGCCAGCGCGCTCAGATCCGCGCCCGCGCAAAAGGTGCCGCCTGCGCCGAACAACACCGCGGCGCGCCACCCCGGTTCCGCCTCGAAGCATTGGAACGCGGCGCTCAAAGCGTCGGCGACAGCGCGGTCGACAGCATTCCGCCGCTCGGGGCGCTCAAGCACGATGGTTGCTACGCCGTTATCCTGGTTAGCCTCTATGCGCACATATCGATTGAAATTCAGGGTGTCTTTCATCGTTGTGTCCTTGAAGGTCCGCGTTCGCCCGTCAGTTCGGGCGTTTGTGCCGCGCTCGTCGGCACTCATGCAGAGCAGTTAATACCGTGGCTTGACATGCTTCTTTCACAATCGACTCGTAGCGTTAGCGCTCTCTTAACGCGCTGGCGAATCTTCGCCGGCTCTTCGAGCCTGCCTTTGCCTCTAATCAATTCATCGTCCGGAGCTGCGCCGGCCTGCGCTGAGACGGTCTGGATCGTGCCGCTGCATCAACATTCATGGTACGACCATGTGCGCCTGAAACGCGTGTTCGTCGCCGACGGCACCCGGCATCAGGTCGTGCTGGTCGACGTGCGCAAGCTGCTCGCCTGCGCCGATCGCGACAACACCGACTACGTTCTGAAGCCTATCGCCGAATGGCATGCGGGCAAGGTGCGGGGCATTCGCGAATTTCTCGATCCGGACAATCCTCGTATTCCGCAGATGCCCTACGTGACGATTTGCACGCGCCGCGCACCGGGTCTACTGGGTTGGTTCGGTTTCGAGCGCGAGGGTGTGGTGGCGTTTCGCAATGGCCAGCATCGCGCGCGTTATCTTGCCGATGCTGGCGCACGCTGGTTTCCGGTGGAAGTGCACGAGCGCGAGGCGGCCTTGCTGCGTGAGATGTGCGGTGCACCGGACGACGCCCGCACCGCGATCCGCCCCGTTTCGCTGAAGGTCGGCGGCGTCTAGCCTGCGGTGCCCGCTGCGCTCGTTGTGCCCGTTGCAGAGACCGTGTTGCGAGGCACACCCGTTTGCCAGGCGGCGACGTTATCGAGCGTGGTCTGCGCGATCTCGTTCATCGCCTCGCGTGTGAAAAACGCCTGGTGCGCGGTCACGATGACGTTCGGGAACATCAGCAGACGCGCGAGCACGTCGTCTTGCAGCGGGAGATTCGAATGGTCTTCGAAGAAGAGTCCGCCTTCTTCCTCGTAGACGTCGAGCCCCAGATGGCCAAGCTGGCCGTCCTTCAATGCACCGACCAGCGCATTGCTTTCGACGAGTCCGCCGCGCCCCGTGTTGATCAGCATCGCGCCGCGCTTCATTTTGGCCAGCGCGGCGGCGTCGATCAGATGGTAGGTCGACGGCACCAACGGACAGTGCAAACTCACGATGTCCGATTCCGCCAGAAGCGTGTCGAGCGCGACGTAGCGCGCGCCGAGCGCGAGCAGGTCGCTCGCGGGCGTGCCGGGGTCGTGCGCGAGAACACGCATGCCGAAGCCCGCCATGATGCGGCCGAACACGCGGCCAATCATGCCGGTGCCTATCACTCCCACCGTCTTGCCGTGTAAATCGAAACCGAGCAGTCCATGCAGCGAGAAATCGCCTTCCCGTGTACGGGCGACGGCGCGCGGAATGCGCCGGTTCAGCGCGAGGATCAGGCCCACTGCGTGCTCGGCCACCGCGTGCGGCGAATAGGCGGGCACCCGGGCGACCGCGATGCCGAGACGTTCGGCCGTTGCGAGGTCCACGTGGTTGAAGCCCGCCGAACGCAAGGCAATCATCCGCGTGCCGCCTGCATATAGCCGCTCCAGCACGGCCGCGTCGACCCGGTCGTTGACGAACGGGCACACCACCTCGTAGCCCTGCGCCAGCACAGCAGTTTCGCTGTCCAGATGCGATTCCTGGAAATGCAGCTCATAGCCATGGCGGCTGTTCGCTCCAGTGAAAGTGTCGATGTCATATTGGCGGCTGCTGAAGAGAATGATGCGCATCGCGTATCCCATGAACGTTTCGCGGCGCTCGCGAATTCCCGGCTAATGCCGACGAGTCAAGTCTGCCTGGAGCGAATGAGTATAAGGGAGCTATCGCAATAAGCAATGCGCTAAAGCGAATGCGGATGGAGTTTGTTTAGGTCCGCGCTCTGTGAAGTCAAGTGTTCATGGCAAAAAAATAGCATTGACAGGGATACTAAACTTTCATAATTTAAAAAAGCTCGTGAATCACCGCTCCATTCATGAGTAAAGGCATTTCGTACAAACCGCACTTGCGGCGTTTCACCCTGCCGGGCGCATCAAGCGAAGTCCGGTCAGCAATGTTTTCCGTTTAATGACGCAGCAGTCAGCGCGGCATTCGTGATTTGCTGCGCGCTATCTTTGCGCCATATGACGCCATTCCATCTTTTCCGTGGGATAGCTGATTTAAGTCAACTATCGACAACGGCAACGGGCTTAATTTCTCTCACGTAGATATTTAGCAATTTGCGAATAATTTCGAAAATCGGCTAGTCAACATGATCGGTGAATTGCTGAGGACTCAACCGGAGATCGCTCTGTTCACGAGCCTCGCAATCGGCTATTTGATTGGCTCTTTTCGTATTGGTCCTATCCAGCTGGGCGGTGTTTGCGGCACATTGATCGTTGCGTTGTTACTTGGCCAGACAGGCGCGCGCCTCGCGCCCGATCTGAAGAACATCGCCTTCGCATTGTTCATCTTTGCGCTGGGCTTCACCGGTGGGCCGCAATTCTTCGCCAATATCGGTCGGGGGTGGCGCTATGGGCTGCTGTCAGTGGTCGAGATCGTGTCGGTGCTCGT
>JGI25165J46597_1001517_pt1 | contig 11744 bp, 5 predicted proteins | sample AraplaCL_Cvi_mCL_FD_46597 | JGI IMG/M metagenome (IMG submission 46597)
AATGAGGTGGTGGGGTTTTTTCGGGTTTTGGAGGGGGTGGGGGGTGGGGCGCGGGTGGGTGCGGGGGCTTCTTTGGCTGTCGGGGCTGCGGTGGATTCTGGTGGTCGAGCATCGAAAATGACGGCGAGAGAGGCGCCTCGACAGACGAACTCGTTTACATAAAGGCAGCGTCCGCTTCGGCTTTCTTGCCGGCCCTCATCGAAATCGCGGTCGAAACCGCAATGCGCCGAAGTGAGTTGATCTCGCTCGGGCCAGCCCAAGTGGATCTAACAAAGCGGGTTGCACACCTTTCAATGACAAAAAATGGCAGTTCACGTGACGTGCCCCTCTCGAGCAAGGCGATTGCGGTCTTCAAAGAACTGGCTAGCGACGCCAGGCAGTTGTTCTTCCCGATCAGAGCTGATGCTGTAACGCGCGCGTTTGAAAGAGCCGTCGCTAGGGCGCGGCGAACGTACGAAGAGGACTGTGCGAACGGGGGCGTGAGCGCGGACCCCAAATTCCTAGTTGACCTGTGCTTTCACGACTTGCGGCACGAGGCGACATCACGCCTTGCGGAAAAATTCCCACTCCACGAGTTGGCTAAGATTACTGGTCACCGCGACACGAAAATGCTTATGCGGTACTACCATCCGAGGGCAGAAGACCTTGCGAAGAAGCTAGACTAGCAGCGCCACTTGAGGTCTCCAGAGCTTGCCTAAAGAGTGCCCAGCCTCACCTGATAGCGCGTCATGACGTCAGCAGCCATCACCGTGAACAGCTGAACTCGGTAGCCCCTAGGCCAAGTTCATAGAATTACTCCTCGTCGTCAGGGCTTCGTGTACTGAAGTTGATACTGACGATCAAAGCCGAACGGCGAAACGGCACAGTGAACGCGACGAAGCACCAGGCCACTCGCCCCGAGGCGGAAAGCGCTAACAGACGTTGAAATTCGCCCTCTGTCATATCGACCACCCCCTGCAATTCTGGCTTCACTGATATGAACGCCCCAACGTTTGGAACGGCCACATTCCCGATATCGGGTTTGTCTACTGGACAAACTTGAATCAAGAACCGTGTGACACCGCCAACCGATTCTGTGAACTCCCCCTCGAACTGAATCGAAGCGCGACTCTCTCGGACCGGCGGACGTCCACGGGGTCGGTCGGCGCGTGCAGACAGGCTCGCGTGCCAACTAACAACGCGCCCATAACGACTCAGCAGCTCGCGCCGCACGTTTCGATGCTTCGCCTTGGTCATAAAGGCCCCTGAACTTGACGGACAGGGTGACACGAATCCAAAAGAGCGACATCAGCCACTGCGCTATGGGACGCTCCCGCCTTCGACTTGCCTCGCGTCTTCGGACGATCCAGCGAGCTGACCGCACGGCCGACAACGATCGCTTTGCCACCCTCGATCGCCGCGGCCTTCGTAGGGCGGCTGGCTACTGTTTTTGCATCAAATCCTGCAAGAATTCAGATCCCGGTTTCACTGCAGAAACATGCAACTGGTCGCGGGCGCGGGTACAAGCAACATACAGCAGTTGACGCTCGGTGTTGTAGATTTCGGTCAACTCGGCATCATCCGACGCAAAATCAATGCGGGCCTGAGAGGGGATGATTTCATCGTCACAGGCCATAACTGCGACCACGCGGAATTCCATGCCCTTTGCCAAATGCATCGTGGTGACACTGACCAAACCCTCCTCCGTCGCCATATCCTTGCCGAGCACGCGAGCGGTCAGGCCAGAGGCGGCAATGGCGGCCAGCGCACGCGGAAACTCGTCTTCCGAGCGGACGAAGACACCGATTTCATGCGGCAGCACGCCGCTCATGCCAGATTGCTTCAACCATTGCCCGACAGCCCGGCTTTCTAAATCAGAGCCATCAAAGCTGCGGATGACCGGCTCGGGCCCATTGAAAACGGAAATGGTGCCCTTCCGGCTTTCCATGTTCCCGTCGACGTCGGATACTTCTGGGCCGAGCAGCAGATCGGCCTGCGAACGAATCTGGTGCGATGTGCGGTAATTAATGTTCAGCGTGCGCGACCGGCCACGTATATCCACGCCTAGCAACTTCCACGAGAACGGCTGCTGGAAGATGCGCTGGCCTAGATCGCCGGCGAAGAACAGTGCATTGGGCCTGTCGCCGGCGATAGACGCAAGAAAGCGTAGTTGCTGCAGGCCGATATCCTGCGCCTCATCAACGACAATGTAGTCAAACACCGGATGCTTGCGTTTGTGCATGGCCCCAGCCAGCTGGCCGAACATCTCGGCCTTGGTGATCTTGCTGGCCTGTCTCAATTGCTCCTTCACCTTGGCGAACACCTGCCAATACAACGCCCGCTGCACTTCCGGAAGGCGGGTCTTGCGCCCTAGTCGCCTGGCATCGCGGTACGCCTCCCAGTTTTCGATCTGCCAAGTGTCCACCACGTCGTCCCATTCGGACAGCAGGAAGGACGTGTTGGCTTTCAGTCCATCGACGTTCTTGGCTGCAGAATTCAACAGCGACGAAATCTCATCCCGGCTGGCGAATACTGGATTGCCGAATTCCGCCGAATATAGCTTGATCCCAACAGCATCCATCGAGGCCACGTCTAGACGCTCGGCCAGTTTCGGAGTGTTGTAGATCAGACGGAACAGGTTGGATCGCAAGACGTTGGCCAAGGTGTCCGAGAAAGTGGAAAGTAAGACGCGCGCATCCTCGTCTTTGCGAGCCAGTTGCACCGCGCGGTGCAAGGCCACCACGGTCTTGCCGGTGCCCGCCGAGCCGGAAACACGTGCCGCACCACCGTAATCGCGTTCGACCATCTGCCGCTGTGCCGGATGCAAGAACACGGTCCATTTGTCCCACGGATAATCCAGCGCACGCTGCAACTCCTCCACGTCAGACATCACGCGGAAGCGACGCTGCGCGTCCGGGTGTTGGAACGGATCGGTGCCCTTGCTGACCACGACGGCCAGCGCAGGTGTGCCGCCAGTGGCCAATTCGAGCAATGCTTCCGCCGCTTCGCTGGGCAAGTGATCCGAGATTTCCAGCAACGAATCCTCGTCGGTAGCTTTCACGTCCGCTAACCACGCGGTCGGCACGCCGTAGGCCAGCAGTTGTTCGTCGCTGTATTTCGCGAACAACTTCGGCTTCTGCTTCGCAGATTTGTCGCCCTCGACGAACTTCGGAACGAGGATCTCCTCGACACGCTCACGAATCTCGACGAGCTGCGCCGCGCCAGTGGTGGGATGCACTTCGAGCTTGCGGCGTTCGGCCCATTCGTAGGCTTTGTCGTGATGACCGACATAGCACAACAGCAGGCTGCCAGCGGTCTTGTGCACGATCAGTCGAATGTCGCGACTGACGCGCACTGACCAAAAATTCGGGTCTTTAGCCTTGTCCAGTTTATGGAAGCTCATGCCGTTGCCGGCAGGGTCAACCTGCAAATCGAACGCTGTGGTCTTCGCTGCCTTCTGCTCGTCGCCGGTCAAGCGAGCGAGGCTGGCGGTGAAGGTGTCGGCGATGCGGAATTCCATATATTCACTCAGATTGATTGCGTGGAGCTGGATACTGGGATTAGATTGTTCGGTTGGTCAGCTCACCTTGAAGACCTTCATCACCTCGTCGCCGAGGTGGTTAATGACCTTCACCGCGAAGCGGCCGGTGCTAGGCTTGGGGAACGGGCGCGACGTGTCGCTGTGCAGGGTCGCCCAAGCATCGGCGTCGATTTCGGCCTTGAGGGTGGTTTTCAGCGCCTTGTACGGGTCGTTCGCGCCGAGGAAATACGCGTGGCGGACGAAGAACGACTCCTCGTTGTAATCAGTGTCCAAGAACCAGCAGGCGATGTCGTCCGGGTCGTCACTGCGCACTTCGCCAGTGCTGGGGTCGAACACGTCAACGCCGCGTATTTTCACCAACAGTTCCTCGCCGTCGGGCACTTCGATGATGTCCCGCTTGCCATCGTACTTACGGACGCTGTTGCCCTTCGTGTCAAGCACATCGACGTCGGGCTCGCCGAAGATCACGAACAGGTTGCCCTTGCCGGTGTTCTTCAGGTCTTCGGCCATGTGCAGATCGGCGTTCATCCGCGCTTTCAGCACGTTGATACGACCCAGCTTGCTGAACTCGCTGGCCGGCGCGTCGTAGTTGAAGGCGCAGGCGATCAGCACATCGAATCCGGCATCACCAGCTTCACGCGCGGCGTCCACCAAGTCCGCACGGGACACAGTACCAAATTCTGGACCGACAAAGATGCCGGCGCGTTTAGGTTTGTCGCCTTCCAGATATGTACCGACGGCCACCACATAGCCTTCGCCGGGCCACGGTTCCAGCGCGGAGAACGCGATCTTGTCGTCCTTGTTTTTCTGCTGCACGCCCGCCGTTCTCAGATTGGCCAGGATCATCGAGGTAAAGTCCTGCCCATAATCCGCACGATCTTCGGCTGCTCCGTCGATCAGTTCGTCAGATTCGTCCACACCAAGCACGCGATGCGGGCTAAGCGATTCGACGGTAAAGGGACCGGCGACGCGCACGCGTTTCTTGTCCTCGCACGGTTTGTCGTAGAGGAACTCGAATTCGGCTTTGGCGGCGATGGAGGCGTCAATTTCCTTCTGCCTAGCAATGCGTATTTGCCACCAGTCGGCGTGCAGCTTTCTAGCCGCATCGCTCCACTTGACGTCGGCTTCGCGCGGGATCTCCCATTCGGGCCACTGCTTGCCGAGCGCCTCGTTCAAGGCGTCGCGCAATGGTTCCAGCACGGCTTGGAACTTGTCCCAGATGACGTCAATTTCGGCGTTGTTGGCGATCGATTTGAGCGTGATGTGCGGCACGCGCTCATAGACGAAGCCGTGGGTGATGTTGCCGTAAGTCGGCTGCGAGGACGGCACGCTGTGAGCGACTTCAGCTTCCTTCAACTGGCCTTCGTGGCTGTCGGCGAGCAGGTAGAACGGGTAGCGAGCACCCATGATGCGGGCACGCGCCAGTGCCAGCGCCACCCGGGACGTGTCGATGGTGATCCAGCGGCGGCCCCATTGTTCGGCAACGTAGGCGGTCGTGCCGGAGCCACAGGTGGGGTCGAGCACAAGGTCACCAGGATCGGTGGCCATTAAAACGCAACGCTGAACGATTTTTTGAATCGTCTGCACTACGTAAATCTTCGGCTCCAAAAATCCGCCAGTCCCGGTGTCTGACCATACGTTATCAATTGGGGTTGCATCGTAGTCTTTCCAAGCACGGAGAAAACCAATCCCGTTCCCAACTCTCGCGAGACGTCCCGCCTTTTGAACACGAGTCATGTTTTCGTGTGTGGTTCCCCACCATCTCGCACCAGATTCATAGTCGCGCCCTTGAAACCGAAATACATACTTTGCACCCGGGCCAGGCTTCGTAAGATCAACGATGCGATAAGCAGTCTCGGGAGAGAGCCGTATACCGCTGCCGACTCGCGCCGGAACACCGGCGTCGTCGCGGACATATCGGAAGTTCACCCCTTCGTCGCCGTCAAGGGCTTTCTCCTTTAGCAGGGATCGGTATTTAATCGACGACTGATCTTTGGCATACCAGAGGATGTAGTCAGTAGACGCGGAGATTCGGGACGCAGCTGCTAGGCCGGAGGTTTTCACAACTGTTATCTGCACCACAAAATTTGCGTCGCCAAATACTTCGTCAAGAACGGCGCGCACCCTGTGCACATTCTCATCGCCAATCTGCACAAAGATTGAACCTGACTCCGTCAACAAGTCCCGCGCAACCATCAATCGGTCGCGCAGATACGTTAGATACGAATGAATGCCATCCTGCCACGTATCCCGGAACGCCTTGACCTGCTCCGGCTCCCGCGTGATATGCGCGGCATTGCCATCCTTTACGTCCCGGCTGGTCGTTGACCACTGAAAATTACTGTTGAACTTGATCCCATACGGCGGATCGAAATAGACGCACTGCACCTTGCCGCGCAGTCCTTCACGCTCAGCCAAAGACGCCATTACCTGCAAGCTATCGCCGAGAATCATCCGGTTCTGCCAATGCCCCTCGTGCTGGTAGAACTCAGTTCTGTCCGCGCCTTCCGGCAGACCGTTGAAGTCGCCGAACAAATCGCCCGTCGCCGACGGCGCGGCGGCTTCGCTGACCCGGCGCAGGTCGTCGATCAGCACCTTGGGCTTCACCTTCTCCTGGATGTAGAGCGGAGGCGCGTTGACCACTAGGTCAGACCAGTCCTGCTGATCCTTCCCCCGCCAGACAAATTGCGGGTCAAGGTCAAGATTGCGTTGCGCCTTTTCTTCGTGTATCTCTTTGCTACCGCGCGGGTACGTCACCTTCACAGGCGCTTGCTCGTGGTGCTGCATCACTGACTGATGCTCTACAGTAGGGATATTCTTACGCTTAGCCTCGTTGTGAACGAGGTCTTCGATTACCTTGGAGGCTTGCGTGGCAAGTTTCTTGGCCATGTGTCTGTTACTCGGTTATCCAGCGCGTCTGGTTTCTTCAGTGTTCTTTCGTCGGTGACTACGAGGCGGCGCTCCACCTTCTTGATGTCTTCGACTACCGTGAGGTTTTCAGCTTGAGGGCTACAGTTCAACAGCGTTACCCGTGACTGCAAGCAGCATCTTCTCGAACTCCATTTGTACCTTGTCGGCGAAGTCTTCCTGCATTTCATAGACGTCGCCAAATTCGGCGAAGGCCCAGCGGCCATGCGAAACGAGGTGGTTCACACTGGGAATCCAGTAGCTGTCCATCGTGGACTTCTTCTCTTTCGCGTCTTCGCGCCGATAACCTTTGATCTCTACGATCAGGTTGAGTGGGTCGCCTAGGCCGCGCCCATCATCTACCTTGACGATGAAATCCGGAATGTAGATGCGATTTTGAGAGCCAAAACGGTACGGCACTTCCAAGCCCAAATTGTGGTTCTTGGTATAGGCGATTACCTTCGGGTGCGATTCGGCCACACGGCAAAATTCGGCTTCCCACCCGCTGTCCAGGATCACCCAGTTGACCTGGTTTTTCGGCGGTGGGCCAAGGGTTTCCCAGCGGGTGTCTCGTGAGGTGTTAAAGCGCACATGCGCGGTGCTGCCAGTCGGGTTGAACGGGTCGAGGATGGCCTTAACTTGGCGCCCCTTGGCCAGCTCTCGGGTGGTGATGCCTTTGGTGATTCGTTCACAGGCCATGTCTGCCAGTTCGCGATACATCAACTGTGCCGCATAAGTCCCTCCCTTGCATTCCAAGCAGGTATCCAGCCATTGGCGAGTGATGCGCTTGAGCTGGCCAAACAGGTTGATTGGAGCATCCTGGCCGGGTTCGCGCCAGTGCTGGAAGAGCAGATGCTTGGTCAGCTCCATCAGCAGCGTGGACTGGCGCACGTCGCCGAGGTGCTTGAGATTCATGTCCACCGCTTCGCCGATGATACCGGCGTTTCTTGTCTCTGAGGGACCGACCAGATCGGGCGTCAGGGTCAAGGCGTGATCGCTGCAAAATTCCGCTTCCAACTGGTCTTCCGGCAACTCAACGCGGTAACCCTGCACACGAGGGAATTCTATTTCCAGCGCGTCGCGTTCGGGGCGCAGCGCTTTGACCACGATGGTTTCGCGCGGTTTGGGGGGCGGCGGGATAACCGGCTTGGCTGTGAAATCGAACGGAATGCCGAATACATCGGCGTATTCCACGTTAAACAGGTCTCGTTCGTTCAACTCGTAGGACTGGCGGCGCAGCGCGCGACCAATCACCTGCTCGCACAGCAACTGGGTACCGAAGGCACGCACGCCGAGAATGTGGGTAACCGTATTGGTATCCCAGCCTTCGGTGAGCATGGACACCGACACCACGCAGCGGATGGATTCGCCGAGTCGACCCTCCTTGCCGACGGTGTTCATCACTTCGCGCAGCAAGTCCTGGTCAGTGATGGTCTCGGCGCGTGTGCGATCACCGGTGCGCTCGATGATTTCGCGGCGGAAACGTTCGATTTCGTCGCTGGCCATGCCCCGGAAGTTATCGTCCAGTGCTTCGCCGGATTCGAGCTGCTCGCTGTCGATCAGCAAGGTGTTCGGGCGCGCAAACGGATTGCCGTGTTCATCGAAGTTACGAAAAAGTTCCAGCCGCCCGGCCTGATAACTCGCGCTGCCGTCGGCGTTCTGGCGCTCGAAGCCGGCAATGTAGTCGAATACCAGCTTCGACGTGGCGGTGTTGTTGCACACCACGATGAAGCACGGCGGCACCTTGATGCCAGCCTGCCTCCAAGCTTCATAGGTCTTGACGTAGTGGCCGTACAAGGCTTCCAGCGCTGTCTGCAATTCCACCGGAATGGCGAGCGGATCGAGCTGGGCATTCTTGCCGCGGCCCTTCTTTGGCATCTTCTTTCCGATGTGTTTCCACAACTCGCGGTAGATGGGCATTTCCGCGCCGGGAATGTTGTCCGCCACCGGCACGCGCGGCAACTTGACGATGCCGCATTCAATAGCGTCCATCAGCGAGAAATCGCTCATCGTCCACGGGAAGAGCGTGCCTTCGGCATAGCCTGAGCCGGCAAGAAAGAACGGCGTAGCCGACAGGTCGATCACCTGTTGCAGGCCGATCTTGCGGTTCACCGATTCCAAGCCGGAAATCCATAGCCTTGCCGCTTTGTTGTTTTCTTCGGCCTCGGCCTTGTCCTCAGTAGCGATGTCTTCGTCGCTTTCATCTGCCGGCTTTTCGCGATAGCAGTGGTGCGCTTCATCGTTGATAACAAGGATGTCCTTCATCCCCATCAGTTCGGGCATGACCCGCTGGATCATTTGGCCTTCGGTTTCCAGTGTGTTCAGCTCCGTGCCGGTACGACCTTCCAGCAGGCGGCGGCCACCCTTGGACAGTTCGATACGCTCCCGCAACTTGAACGCATGGTAGTTGGTGATGACGATCTTCGCCTTGTCCAGATCAGGCAGCATATCGCGCGGCACGATCTCGCGGCTGGCGTAGTAGCTGTCCGGGTCGTTGGGCAGCAGTACACGCAGACGGTCGCGAATGGTCAGGCCCGGCGCAACTAGTAGGAAACCGCGGGTGAATTTCCTGCTCTGCGGATGGCGTACGGCATTGACTGTTTGCCAGGCAATCAGCATAGCCATCACCGTGGTTTTGCCCGCGCCAGTCGCCAGCTTCAGTGCCAATCGCATCAAGCCAGGGTTGGCGTTGAGACTGGCCTGCCCCAGATGCTCGAGGAAACGCTCGCCGTTCTTGCCAATCTGTGGAGCTACTTCCGTCAACCAAATCGCCGTTTCGGCTGCCTCGACTTGGCAAAAAAATGGACGAACGCCGGCAAATTTGTGATTGCGCCAGTGTTCCAGTAGGCGAGCCGTTTCAGGTGTCACCCTCCATTGCGATGGCGGCAGTCTTCTCCATGCATCTACCTCCTGACGGACGCTATTGATGACGGCTGTGTGGTCGTAGGCTTGCTTACCCGTGGACAGACCCTTGCCTTCGTCGAAGACCAGGCTAGCTTGAACGCTCTTGATTTTGCGCGCCTTTGGGATCGGGGTAATAAAATCTGCTCGCCGACGGCTCTCGACGATCTGCTGGGTAGGCTGCCCCGTGGCATCTAACTCCCAGTGGCGAGCCGGATATGCGTAAGGCGAATTGAGAATGGGGTGCTCAAAAAACTGGTCGCTCATTTTTCTTGAATATCTAGATCCAGCGCGGTAAGCCCTTGATCAGGGTGCAGTACCCAATTGTAAATGTATGTATCCGGGGCGAAGCGCGCCCATACGAAAAGAAAACTCGAATAGCTGTGGGTTTCACTAGCACGCTTCCAGCTGAAGACGAACCTTTCGCCCCTGAACTTCATTCAAATGCTGCCCGCTGTCGCTGTTCAGCCTCGTGCGACGTCGTGCGACGTAGAGGGGGAAGACTGGTGACAATAAATTCGGACATCATCCGGCGCGGCTTCTCCACCAAGGCTGGATCTGACTGGCACAGGCTTTCGACGCCAGGAAATTCCTTGCGGATGCGCCCCCGGGAACGCGACCACAAGAGCGCCAGCGTCGGCGACCGCCAGAAAACAGAACGCCGCACGCGACCTCGACAATCGTCGGCCGGCTGGACTCACAGAGGCTCGCATAGTTCATGCGCCCCAGGGGGTTGTATTTACTGCCAATTTGTGGTAGGGCGCTCTACGCCGAGCCTTGAGGCAGAAAATAGCATAAGAATGTTGGTAACGCCAGGAGGATTTCGCGCGTGCGGCGCAGAGCAGCTCGAGTTAAGGCTGGCGGAGTGCCATTGCCCTGTTCATCGTCGTTGAGCGTACCTCGGACAGCGAGCAAGGTTCATTAACATATTCTAAATGTGTCGGCTGAAGACGTATGTCCGATTCTTCTGTCAACTTTTCAACCGGTCCTGACCGGGTCAAGCGGGCGACCGTTCCCGTTGTCGTTGCAAACCCAGCCGGATGCGATGATTTGTCGGCCTTAAATGCAAGTCCGAAATGACTGTATTCAAGTCGCATGGCAAGAATGCTAGTCACCGTTGCGCCGGATTAGCTACCCGTCGTTAGTGAACGACGCAAATTAGACGCAATTCATCCCATGCTTCGCATACGGTTCGGCTTGAATTCGCCAAACGACGCAATTCTGCGTCGTTTGCGCACGTTTAAAAGGCTGAGCCTTCGGGGGACAGTCAAAACGACGCAATATCAACGCATTCACACATCACCTGCTCTTACCCACCGACGTTACCGATTCGCACGCCGCGACACTTGACCGAGGCACCAAGACATAAGAGAGACCCGATTTTGTTGGATTCAAGCCCACTCGGTATCTGAAGTTTTTTGGATACCTAACGGCCGTTACAGCTCACTGCGAGTGAAGCTGTAACGCGGCTATATTGAATATGGCCGCCGCCCGATACCCCACCATGTAACGAATCCAAAAACGTTCGGAGCACGATCCGACAGATCGCAAAACTCATTCGAAAACTGATAGTCTTGAACCCTGAATTATTGATCGTGCGAAGGCGACCACTCAGCAGTTGCCCCCCCAAAAGCGAAGACGGATCCATATCATGAAGGACCCACGTCAATTAGCCAGAAGTCAAACCCGCACGGAGCCCACTACCGCTGCATACCTGTCGCGCGCGCACGGCCTGTTGTGTCGGATTGCAGAAGAATTGGAGCTACCCGAGGACGCCTACCCGGCACCAAGCGATGTCGTCGCCTACATGAAGCGGCGCGCCAAGGAGTGGAAATGGGCGACCTTCCGGCAGTACCAAGCCTGCCTCGTTTGCAGATACGAGATGGAGTTCGAGCGAAATCGCGATCCGCTGTTTGGGAAGACTGCCGAAGAAATCCGCGCCCTCCCATACACCGACTGCAAGGCGGAACGCGAACACGGTGGCACGTCGTCCCGCAAACGAAAGGGCATTCCGAAGCGCGACTACGATCTTCTTGTTGCTAACCTCGCCAATCCAGCCCGCGCTAGCGAATATTCAAAACGAGCAGCACTATGGTTGATGGCTGGACTCGCAACTGGTCTGCGTCCATGCGAATGGGAGAACGCACGCCTGTCTGAAGACGGGAGAGTTCTTGCCGTCCAGAACGCCAAAGCTACCAACGGTCGCGCAACGGGCAAAAGCCGTGTCGTTCCGGTGAGCACGGATGATTTTTCTGTTATTCGCGCTCACATCGAGTCGATACAAGAGCTTCGAGATCGCGGCCTTGAATTCTCCGCGATTCAAAAGGGTTGCAGCCAAGCGATACGCCGGATGTGTGCAACGCTATGGCCGGACGACGCCAAGCGAGCCTACGCGCTCTATTCCGCGCGGCATCAG
>JGI25165J46597_1001537_pt1 | contig 11477 bp, 9 predicted proteins | sample AraplaCL_Cvi_mCL_FD_46597 | JGI IMG/M metagenome (IMG submission 46597)
GAGTTCGTCGTTACGGCCGAGCGCGCGCAGCACATACGACGGTTCCAGCGAAGCCGACGTACACGCCGAGCCCGACGACACGGCCACGTCCTTCACCGCCATGATCAGCGATTCGCCTTCGACGAAATTGAAGCTGATGTTCAGGTTGTGCGGCACACGCTTTTCCATGTCGCCGTTCACATACACTTCTTCGATTTCCGACAGGCCGCGCAGCAAGCGGTCGCGCAGCATGCGAATGCGCTCGTTCTCCGTTGCCATTTCTTCCCGCGCAAGCCGGAATGCTTCGCCCATGCCGACGATCTGGTGCGTTGCCAGCGTGCCCGAACGCATGCCGCGCTCGTGACCGCCGCCGTGCATTTGCGCTTCAATACGCACACGCGGTTTGCGGCGCACGTACAACGCGCCAATGCCCTTCGGGCCATAAGTCTTGTGCGCCGAGAACGACATGAGGTCGACCTTCAGCTTTTGCAGATCGATCTCGATCTTGCCGGTGGCTTGCGCCGCGTCCACGTGAAAAATGATGCCTTTTTCACGGGTGATCTCGCCGATTGCCTCGATGTCCTGAATCACGCCGATCTCGTTGTTCACGGACATGATCGACACAAGAATCGTGTCCGGGCGAATCGCCGCCTTGAACTTTTCGAGGTCGATCAGACCGTCGTCCTTCACATCCAGATACGTGACTTCGAAGCCTTCGCGTTCGAGCTCGCGGCAGGTGTCGAGCACGGCCTTGTGCTCGGTCTTCACCGTGATGATGTGCTTGCCTTTGCTCTTGTAGAAGTGCGCTGCACCCTTGATCGCGAGGTTGTCCGACTCGGTTGCGCCCGAGGTCCAGATGATTTCGCGCGGGTCGGCGTTGACGAGCGCCGCGACGTTCTCGCGCGCTTCTTCGACTGCACGCTCCGCCGTCCAGCCATACGAGTGGCTGCGCGATGCGGGGTTACCGAACTGCTCGCGCAGATACGGAATCATCTTGTCCACCACGCGCGGGTCGACCGGGGTCGTGGCGCTGTAGTCCATGTAAATGGGCAGGTGGGGAATGTCGTTGTTCATCTATCGCTCCGGGGACGTCGTGTGCTCTGGCTTCTGAATTCGCTATGGGCTGCGGTGATGTCGTGCCGCGCCTCAGGAACCGGCCATGTTGAAAACGGAATTGGGCCCTTTCGGCGCCACGCGGACCGGCTCGACCGCCGGCGCCTCGCTGCGCCTGTCGCGCAGGACAGCCGGGGCGCCTTCGCGCGAACGCTGCTGATCGACCAGATCTTTCAGGGAGACCGAATCCAGGTACTCGACCATTTTCTGGTTCAGCGTGGACCACAGCTCGTGGGTCATGCAGTGACCGTCGTGCTGTTTCGTGCCCTCGCACGAGCCCTTGCCGCCGCATTGCGTGGCATCGAGCGGCTCGTCCACCGCGATGATGATGTCGGCCACGGTCACGTCTTCAGCACGGCGGGCAAGGTTATAGCCGCCGCCCGGTCCGCGCACGGACTCGACGATTTCATGGCGACGCAGCTTGCCAAAGAGCTGCTCGAGGTATGACAGGGAGATATGCTGGCGCTGGCTGATACCCGCAAGCGTCACCGGGCCCTGCTCCTGGCGCAACGCCAGGTCAATCATCGCCGTGACGGCGAAACGGCCTTTCGTGGTGAGTCTCATATGTATGGGGAACCGCTATTCTCGACAAGTTTTGTCAAGTATAAATACATGAGCGATTTAGTCAAGTATCCCTATCGCAATTTGGGTCATTCGCTTAATTGTCAGCGCGCCTCGCAGCCGACCGCCCGCGAATCTAGCCGATCAATTGGGGACGCAGCGCCGCGATAAGGCCTCGGCACGCTGCCTCGCATTGATCGAGAACCTGCTCGAAGCCTTCTGCCCCACCGAAATACGGATCGACAACTTCGCGTGAACCGCCCCAGCGTGCGTCGGTTTCAGGCACGAACTCCATCAGCAGACGGATCTTGTCGCGCTGATCCGGCGGGCAGACCTGGCGCAGCGCGGCCACGTTCTTATCGTCCATTGCGATCAGAAGATCGAAGCGATCGAAGTCGATTCCGGCGATCTGCCGACCGCGCAACGCGGCGAGATCGTAGCCCCGACCTCGCGCCGCGTGCTGCGCGCGCTCGTCCGGTGGCTGGCCGATGTGCCAGTCGCCTGTTCCTGCCGAGTCGATCAGGATGCGCTCGCCAAGCTTCGCTTCTTCGACGAGACGGCGCATCACGCCTTCCGCGGTGGGAGAACGACAGATGTTGCCGAGGCAGACAAAGCAGATAGACACAGTTTTCATCAGCGGCTTCTTCTGACGCTTCACAGCGCACTAGTAGTACAACTCCGCGGCAACGGTATCGGCCCGCAAAACGTCGTCCACGCGGGCTCAGCAGATGAAACGCAGCGGCTACCGCACGGTGCCGCGATTATACAAAGCCCCGCCGAATCTCGCCCGCAGCCTAACGCTTGATCCGGCCGGTTGCTCGCCAGTTCAGGAGGCTTGCGGCAGCGGCGACGCCGTGACGGCGCGCAACGGCTTGGCCGGCAACGAAGATGCATCGTCGATCATGCCGTACGAGACGGCGCGCGCGAGTTCCGCAGTCAGTTGGTCAGCGGCAAGCGGCGCCTGCGAGGCACGCGAAGCCATGTCACCGCAGATTTGCATATACGCCAACCCCGCCAGCGCGAGGACGAGTGCGAGAGGCCAATACACCGCTATTGTCTTTTTCATGATGTCGTTCTTCCGAATTGGCTCGCGAGTTCAATGCTCACTATGCCCATCACGAATCCTATAGAAAGAGGCAATCGAGAAAAACCCGCCGTCGCGCGATACAGCGTTGCGTGTAATGGAACAGTGCAACGACGTGACTACTCGCAGCGCCATACGCCGTCGCGCCTGGCACGGAACTTAACTCCTTACAAAAGCATACAAAGCCGGCGAGACAGACGGTCATAATTGCGGTCTCATAGACATGAAACCTCTTAGCTCGGGCTTGAAATGAAACGCTTTGCACCCCTCGGCGCTGTCGCCGTTGCCGCCCTTCTGGGCGGCTGCGCCGTGTATCCGGACGGCACTCCGATGTACAGCAACGGCTACAGCACCTACGACGGTTACGATGGCTACGGCGCGCCTGTCCCGCCACAGACCAACGTCTACATGGGTTACAGCAACTACTACGGCCCAGGTTATTACGACGGCCCCGGGCGCTACTACGGACCTGGACCGGGATATCGCGGCTATCCGGGACGTCCGTACCACGACGGCGACAACGGCAATCACGGCGGCAATGGCAATCATGGCGGCAACGGTGGATGGCACGGCCAGCCGGGCGGCGGACCACCGCCGCAAGGGGCGGCCGCCGGTCCGCGTGGACCGAGTGGGTCGAATGCGCCGCGCCCGGCCGCCGCGCCTCCGCCGCCGGCACCGGCGCAACAGGCAGGGGGAGGAGGCGGAGGTGGAGGTGGCCATGGCAACGGCGGCCGAGCGGGCGAGGGAGGAGTTCCGAGTCACCGGTCGAGCGGAATGACAGAGCACTAAATGGCGTTGGAGCGCCTCGGCGATCTGCAAGAAGCACGTACAGCGTACTTGGCAGGGACCTCGGTGCACGCTGATTCGCTGTAGCGCAGTTGACGCAGGCCTGCGGGAACGGGCGCCTCGGTGAGTCAGTGGCTCACTGACTCACTGACTCAGCGACTACGGCCACGATGGCTGCGCCCCGTTACCCGCGTTACAGCGGGACGCGAAGCGTGCTCACCACAATTAGCCGATATGACTGCGCTGCGCGGCGTATAACTCCCGGAATGTGCGCCCCACCGGTGCGGGCATGTCGCGGGTGTCGGTCCAGCCAGCGCCGGCTAACGGCAACTTGGCGATCGACCGATTGCTTCCGCCGAGGCGCTCCAGCACGCGCACGGCGAGCTTCGTGACAAGCGCATACATCCCCGGATGCAGCGCCATAAAGCCCCACACAGCCAAGCCGGCGCGTTCCTTCCACGGACGCAGTCGTCGCTCCACCTGCTTCTCCCGCAGCTTTCGCAACAGATCGGACAGAGGAATCCCGACCGGGCACACGCTGTTGCACTCGCCACATAGCGTGGCGGCCTGCGGCAGATCCAGCGCCTTGTCGAGGCCGACGTAGCTCGGCGTCAGCACCGAGCCCATAGGTCCGGGATACACCCAGCCATACGCATGTCCGCCCACCTTTTGATACACCGGACAATGGTTCATGCACGCGCCGCAGCGAATACAGCGAAGCATCTCCTGAAAATCGCCGCCGATCAGCCCCGTGCGCCCTCCATCGACGAGCACTACATACATGTGCTCCGGCCCGTCCTGATCGCCCTCGCCTCGCGGTCCGGTCAGGAGCGAAAAGTAATTCGACGTGGTCTGGCCGGTCGCCGAGCGCGGCAGCAGACGCATGGCCGTGGCGAGGTCTTCGAGCGTGGGCAATACCTTTTCGATGCCGGTCACGGCCACATGCACGCGCGGCATGACGGTGCACATGCCTTCGTTGCCCTCGTTCGTGACGAGCACGACCGAGCCGGTTTCCGCGATCACGAAATTGCCGCCCGTCACGCCCATGTCCGCGCTCAGGAAATGCGGACGCAGCACCTGCCGTGCTTCGAGCGTCATGTCGGGAATTTCGGTGAGGCGCGGCCGGCCATGTGTTTTGGCAAAGAGGTCGGCGATCGCGTCTTTATCCTTATGCACGACCGGCGCGATGATGTGACTCGGTGGCTCGTTGCCGTTGATCTGCAGAATGTATTCGCCGAGATCGGTTTCAATGGACTGCACGCCCATTTGCCCGAGCACTTCGTTCAGGCGCATTTCTTCGGTGACCATCGACTTCGTCTTGATCACCTTCTTCACATCGTGCCGGCGTGCAATGTCGCCGACGAGCCTCGCCGCCTCCTGAGTGGTCTCCGCGAAAAGCACCGTGACGCCGCGCCGGGTCGCCTCACGCTCGAAGGTTTCCAGCCACACGTCGAGGTTTTCGAGCGCGCGATTGCGACGTTCCTTGAGCGCCGCGCGCGTGGCGGCGAAGTCGATTGCCGTCATCGCGACGGCGCGGGCGGAAACGAACTTGGTGGACAGCTTGGTCAGGTTCTGCTGCAACCGCTGGTCCGCGAGTTTCTGACCGGCGCGCGCCTTGAACTGCATGGACTGGACTTGCATGGCGATCCCCTTAAACGTCCCCGGCCAGCACTTGCGCGATGTGCAGCACGCGCGTCGCGGTATCGCCGGTACGCCTTAAACGCCCTTCAATATTGAGCATGCAGCCCAGGTCGCCTAGCACGACCGTCCCTGCACCGCTGTCGCGGATATTCGCGCATTTTTCGTCGACGATCGCAGTGGAAATGTCGCCGTACTTGACCGCGAACGTGCCGCCGAAGCCGCAGCAGTGCTCGCAGCCCTTCATTTCCGTCACCGCCACGCCCACTTGTGCGAGGAGCTCGCGCGGCTGCGCCTTGACGCCAAGCTCGCGCAGCCCGGAGCACGAGTCGTGATACGTAACCGGCCCTCCGAACTCGCCCGGCTGCAATTGCACGTGGGCGACATTCACGAGGAAATCGGTGAGTTCGAAGACCTTGGCGCGCAGCCGGCCGAAGCGGTTCATCAGTTCGGGATCGTCGGCGAAGAGGTCGCCGTAATGCGTGCGAATCATGCCGCCACACGAGCCCGAGGGCACCACCACGTAATCGAACTGTTCGAACTCCCGCAAGGTCTTTTCGGCGAGATCGCGGGCGATACGGCGCTCGCCCGAGTTGTACGCGGGCTGCCCGCAGCATGTCTGCGCCGGTGGGACTACGACTTCAAAACCGGCGCCCTCTATCAGCTTGATGACCGAAAAACCGATTTCGGGCCGCATCAGGTCGATGAGGCAGGTGACGAACAATCCGACTCGCATGAGCCCTCCTCCGGGAAAACGTCCCTGATTATCCGCTGTTTGGCGGACAATACCAACGCTCGGAAGGTGTAGGACGAAGGCCTCGCCGAATTCGAAGAGGTCTTCCAAGTGCGTTCGCTTTTTTCACGATACGAGATACAATCAATTTCCGCTGTTTGACGCGTCAACTGATTCTTCTTATGAGCGACACGAACCCGGATCCCAAAACTTCGATCCAGGTGATCGAACGCATGATGCGCCTGCTCGACGCACTCGCCGCGCATAGCGACCCGGTCAGCCTGAAAGAACTCGCCATCCGCACACAGCTGCATCCGTCCACCGCGCATCGCATCCTGAACGACATGGTGATGTGCCGGCTGGTCGATCGGTCCGATCCCGGCACTTACCGGCTCGGCATGCGCCTGCTCGAACTCGGCAACCTGGTGAAAGCGCGCCTGTCGGTGCGCGACGCGGCGCTCACGCCGATGCGCGAACTGCATCGCGAGACCGGCCAGACGGTGAACCTGTCGGTGCGTCAGGGCGACGAGATCGTCTACATCGAACGCGCGTATTCGGAGCGTTCGGGTATGCAGGTGGTGCGGGCCATTGGCGGACGCGCGCCGCTGCATCTCACCTCAGTGGGCAAACTTTTTCTCGCCGCCGACGAATCGACGCGCGTGCGCGCCTACGCGACACGCACGGGCCTGTCCGGTCACACGCAGAACAGCATCACCGATCTCGCCAAGCTGGAGCGCGAACTGTCGCACGTTCGCCAGCAGGCTTGCGCGCGCGATAACGAAGAACTCGAACTCGGCGTGCGCTGCATCGCCGCGGGTATCTACGACGATACGGGCAAGCTGGTCGCTGGCTTGTCGTTGTCCGCGCCGGCCGATCGCCTGCAGGACTCCTGGCTCGGCCAACTCAGCCAGACCGCGCTCGTGATTTCCGAGGCGCTCGGGTATCGGCCGCAAGCTTCACAAGGTCATAACCACCATCCGGGCTCGCACGCGTAACGCGAAAACCGTCCGTCGAATGAAAAAAGCCCCGCAGAAGTGCGGGGCTTTTTAACTTCAAGCGGCTGGCCGGCAAGCCGGCCGTGCGCGAACAGATCACGTTCCGGGACCGCCGGCGTCGGCGCTCGTGATACGCGCCTGGTCGCCGCCGTTGTCGAGCCACGTGCGCAGCCGCGTCGCATCGGCGAAACGCGAATATTTGCCCGACGAATCGAGCAGCACCAGTACCATCGGACGGCCATGAATGTTGGCTTGCATCACGAGGCATTCGCCTGCTTCGTTGATGAAACCCGTCTTCTGGAGACCGATGTCCCAGGTCGGGTTACGCACGAGTGCGTTAGTGCTGTTGTAGGCCAGCGTGCGCTTGCCGGTGTAGACCTCATAACTGTGATCCGTTGAGAACCTGCGGATCAACGGATATTGATAGGCCGCGTTGACCATCTTTACGAGATCGCGCGCGCTCGACACGTTCTGGCTCGTCAAACCCGTCGGATTCTCGAAGTGCGTGTCGGTCATGCCGAGTTGCCGCGCCTTTGCGTTCATGGCCGCGAGAAACGCCGGGCGGCCACCGGGGAAGTAGCGCGAAAGCGCTGCAGCCGCGCGGTTCTCCGACGCCATCAGCGCAATGTGCAGCATGTCTTCACGCGAGAGCACCGAGCCCACGGACAGGCGCGAGCCAGTGTTCTTTTCGTAGTCGCGGTCTTCGTCGGTGACTTCGAGCTGATCGGTCATCGGTTCTTTCGAATCGAGCACGACCATAGCCGTCATCAGCTTGGTGATGGACGCGATCGGCACCACGGCGCGGGAATTTTTGTCGAAGAGCGGCTCGCCCGTGTTCTGATCGACCACGTACGCGACGCTCGAGCGCAGCATCAGCGCGTCCGGCGTTTCGTGCAGGCCGAACGCCTGGCCAACGGTAGGCTGCCGCGGCTCATATGCGACGCGCCGCACTACGGAGCGATGACGTCCGTTCGACGTATAAGTCACACGCTTGCGCTTGACGCTCGCGCGGGGCGCGTCGTCGTCGACGGCTGCGGTCTTCGCCACCGCGGCTTTGCCCGCTTTAGCCGCCTTGCTGGACACCTTGGCGGTGGCGGCCGGCTTGGTCGCGGCTTTCGCGTGTTTCGAGGTTTTTGCAGATGCAGCTGGCGTAGCGGCAAAAGTGCTCACCGGGGCGCCAAGCGCGGCCGCGAGGACCATGGAGGCGGCCACCGACAGCGCGGTGCTGCGCGCCGCGCCGTGGATCACTTTTAGCGACGAAAACATGTCGGTTTTCATGGGTGTTCTATGAGGAGCGGCGAGAGATTTCCGCAAGTGTAGTAAAACAACGAAAATTTAGCAATTTGAAGCACTTATGGGCGCTCCTTAAACCGGCTTGTAAGCTCCGATCGCAAAAATACAAATAAGTGCCGCGCCTCGATCGAAAAAAACGATCGGGACGCCGAGCCCCGCCATCGCCGTTCCGCTCAAAAAGGGCGTGATCCTTCAAGCATAACGGCAATTTCGAGACAACCTTGATGAGGGGAAACACGAGCGCCGCGCAACCAGCGCCGCAACGCCTCGCGGGACGCTTTGAATGCGAGGCGCCTGCGCGATGTTAAGTGTCCGCTGCAAATCGAAAGACGCGCATTCGACCAGCATCAACGATTAACGTTCCGTGACACTTTATGGTTTACATCGATTCGCTTGCGCGGCGATATTTTGTTAAATGACAACCCTGCGCTCCACCCGCTTTGCGACGCACAACTAGCGCGTAAAAGCGGGCATTTTTCGGAATTAACTGCCGAAAATCGCCGCACCAGCTCAGTGCAACGGTCAATTCGACCGCGTCACGCGCCTGTCATGCCCAGCGCATAAGCTATTGTTTTCTAAGTGGTTTCTTAAAATTGTGCAATGCACAAAAACCGCTTGACATTCGCTGGCGGCATCTTAAAATAGGATCCATTGCTGCGATGCACAATTCATCGCGGTCCGGGCAGACGAATCTGCGTCTCGCCACCACCCAATGCGGTCTGCAAAGATGGGCCGCGATCCAGGAGCGTAAACCATGACTTTGCTGACCCCCGAGCAATTCGCTGCAGCCCAGAAAGCTAATTTCGAAACGCTGTTCGGCCTGACGACCAAGGCATTCGAAGGCGTCGAAAAGCTGGTTGAACTGAACCTGCAAGTCGTGAAATCGACGCTCGCGGAAAGCCAGGAAAATGCCCAGCGCGCGCTGTCCGTCAAAGACGCGCAAGAACTGCTGGCACTGCAAGCAAGCCTCGCACAGCCGGTCGCTGAAAAGGCGCTGTCGTATGGCCGTCACGTGTACGAAATCGTCTCGGCAACGCAAGGCGAGTTCGCCCGCGTAGCCGAAGCGCAATTCGAAGAGCAGAACCGCAAGGTTCAGTCGCTCGTCGAAAACGTCGCGCGCAATGCACCGGCCGGTTCGGAAACCGCCGTCGCCGTGATCAAGTCGGCCATCACCGCCGCCAACACCACGTACGAAACGGTTCACAAGGCCACGAAGCAATCTGTCGAAATCGCCGAAAGCAACTTCAACGCAGCCGCTACGGCCGCGTCGAAGGCAGCTTCGCAAGCCGCAGCGCAAGCATCGCGCTCGGCCAAGAAGCCGGTCTAACGTTCGGGCCTCGCTCCTCGGGCTTGCCTTGGAGCGTGACTTGAAGGCGTTATTTGCGCCGGCCCAGCTCACCGCTGCGCCGGCGCTTCTGCAAGCAACAGCGTCGTGCCGTTGCCGCTCACACGGTTTCAATTGGCCGAACGCTCCGATACGTTGACTGACGTATCGTTTGCCCGGCGAAGCGCCGGGATTTTTTTGCGCGGCGTCACCACCCCGCTGGGGTGCGATCCGTCAGCAAACCTATCCCGCTCGCTGTCCCAAATGAAAACGGCGCGCCCCGCAAAGGGCGCGCCGTTTTTCGTTGGCACGATCCGCACGAATGCGGATGTACCGTGAGCATTACTTCTTTTTCTGCGGCGGCAGGTCCGTACACACGCCTTCGTAGAGTTCGGCGGCCATGCCGATCGATTCGCCGAGCGTGGGATGCGGGTGAATCGTCTTGCCAATGTCGGTGGCATCTGCGCCCATTTCGATCGCGAGACACACCTCGCTGATCAGGTCGCCTGCATTCAGACCGACAATTCCGCCGCCGATCACGCGATGCGTTTCCTCGTCGAACAGCAGCTTCGTGAAGCCCTCGTCGCGTCCGTTGGCAATCGCGCGGCCCGAAGCGGCCCACGGGAATACTGCCTTGCCGTACTTGACGCCTTCGGCCTTCAACTGGTCTTCCGTCTTGCCGGCCCAAGCGACTTCTGGGTCGGTGTACGCCACCGAAGGAATCTGCAGCGCGTCGAAGTACGCCTTCTCGCCATGAGCCGCTTCGGCAGCAACGTGGCCTTCGTGCACGGCTTTATGCGCGAGCATCGGCTGGCCGACGATATCGCCGATCGCGAAGATGTGCGGCACATTCGTGCGCATCTGCTTGTCGACGTCGATGAAACCGCGGTCCGTCACCGTCACGCCCGCCTTGTCCGCGCCGATCTTCTTGCCATTCGGCGAGCGGCCGACTGCCACCAGCACCAGGTCGTAGCGCTGGGCTTCGGCCGGAGCCTTCTCGCCTTCGAACGACACGTAGATGCCGTCGTCTTTGGCCTCTGCCGCGGTGGTCTTGGTCTTCAGCATGACGTTCGCGAAACGCTTGCTGTTGTACTTCTCCCAGACCTTGACGAGATCGCGGTCGGCGCCTGCCATCAGACCGTCGAGCATTTCGACGACGTCGATCTTCGCGCCGAGCGTGGCGTACACGGTCGCCATTTCCAGGCCGATAATGCCGCCGCCGATCACCAGCATCCGCTGCGGAATCTGGCGCAGTTCGAGCGCGCCGGTCGAATCCACCACGCGCGGATCTTCTGGAATAAACGGCAGCTTCACCGCTTCAGAGCCCGCAGCGATGATCGCCTGCTTGAACTTCACGACCTTCTTGCCGCCTTCGGTCTGCACTTCCATGTGATTCGGATCGACGAAAGAGCCGGTCCCGGTCACGACTTCGACCTTGCGCATCTTGGCCATGCCAGCGAGGCCGCCCGTCAACTTTTTGACGACGCCCGACTTGAAGTCGCGCAGCTTGTCCAGATCGATCTGCGGCTTTGCGAACGTGATGCCATGAGCGCCGAGCGCTTCCGCTTCGTCGATCACGAGCGCGGTGTGCAGCAGCGCTTTGGACGGAATACAGCCGACGTTCAGACAAACGCCGCCAAGCGTAGCGTAGCGCTCGACCAGCACCGTTTTCATGCCGAGGTCGGCCGACCGGAACGCGGCGGAATAGCCGCCAGGGCCCGAGCCGAGCACGAGCATGTCGCATTCGGTGTCCGCGCTGCCGGAGAAGCTACCGGCTTGCGGCGCGGGCGCCGCGGCTTGAGGCTTCGCCGCGTCGGCCTGAGGTTTTGCTTCAGCCGGCGCTTTCTCGGGTTCGTTGGCCGGAGCCTTGGGCGCATCTTTCGCGGGCGCCGCGTCCGCCGACGTTTCGACGAGCGCGATGATGGTGCCTTGCGAAACTTTGTCGCCGGCCTTGACGCGGACTTCCTTGAC
>JGI25165J46597_1001572_pt1 | contig 11180 bp, 9 predicted proteins | sample AraplaCL_Cvi_mCL_FD_46597 | JGI IMG/M metagenome (IMG submission 46597)
CAGGTCGACGCGGCCCAGGGGCAGTACAACCAGTATTGCCAGGCCCAATAATCACCCGCTGCGCTGTGCCGGCCTCCCTGCCGGCACAGCGCAGCGATCAGCGATGGTGACGGCAGCCCGCTACAATGGGCGTCTTCATTCACGCCGGAATGCCCCGCATGCGCCTCAGCCAATTCCATCTGGCCACCGTCAAGGAAGTTCCCGCCGACGCCGAAATCGCCAGCCACCAGCTGATGCTGCGCGCCGGCATGATCCGCCGGCTCGCCTCAGGCCTATACACCTGGAGTCCGCTGGGCCTGCGCGTGTTGCGCAAGGTGGAACACATCGTGCGCGAGGAAATGAACCGCGCNGGCGCGATCGAAATGCTGATGCCNTCGGTCCANCCGAAAGAGCTTTGGGAAGAAACCGGCCGCTGGGAGAAATTCGGCGGGCAATTGCTGAAAATCAAGGATCGCAAGCAGCAGGAATTCTGCTACGGCCCGACCCATGAGGAAGTGATTACCGACTTCGCCCGCAACGAGCTGAAAAGCTACAAGCAGCTGCCGGTCAATTTCTACCAGATCCAGACCAAGTTCCGCGATGAAATCCGCCCGCGTTTCGGGGTGATGCGCGCGCGTGAATTCCTGATGAAGGACGCTTATTCGTTTCACCTGACCCAGGANTCGCTGGCCGAAACNTATGCCGCGATGTACCAGGCTTATGTGCGCATNTTCACCCGGCTCGGCTTGACCTTCCGNGCGGTGCAGGCCGATACCGGTGCGATCGGCGGCAATGCCAGCCACGAATTCCAGGTACTGGCCGATTCCGGCGAGGACGCGATCGCGTTTTCCGACGGCTCCGATTACGCCGCGAATCTGGAGAAGGCCGAGGCGCTGGCGCCGACGATCACACGCCCGGCTCCCGCTGCGCCATTGCAGCGGGTCGATACACCGACCCAGAAAACCATCGCCGACGTCAGCGGCTTCCTCAAGGTGTCGCCGCAGCAATGCGTGAAGACCTTGCTGGTGCGCGGTCGCGAAGGTCTGGTCGCGCTGTGCCTGCGCGGCGATCACGAGATCAACGAGGTCAAGGCCGGCAAGCTGGCCGAACTGCCGGATCAGTCGGTGCTCGCCAGCGAAGAGGAAATCCTCGCCGCCACCGGCAGCCGCCCCGGCTTCATCGGCCCGGTCGGGTTGCCGGATTCGATTCCCGTCATCGTCGACCGCGATGCCGCCGTGCTCGCCGATTTCGTCTGCGGCGGCAATGCCGACGGCAGCCATTACGTCGGTGCGAACTGGGGTCGCGATGCACGCATCACCCACATCGCCGACTTGCGCAACGTGGTCGAAGGCGACCTGTCGCCCGACGGCCATGGCGTGCTGCATATCGCCCGCGGCATCGAGGTCGGCCATGTGTTCCAGCTCGGCCAGAAATATGCCGAGGCACTCAAGGCCAGCGTGATCGACGAGACCGGCAAGGCCCAGCTGATGACCATGGGCTGCTACGGCATCGGGGTCAGCCGCATCGTCGCCGCCGCGATCGAGCAGCGCCACGACGACGCCGGCATTCTGTGGCCGGAAGCCATGGCGCCATGGCGCATCGTGGTCTGCGTGATCAACCCGAAGAACCTNCCCGAAGTGAGCGCGGCCGCCGAAGCGCTGTACCAGTCGCTGAACCAGCACGGCATCGAGGCGGTACTGGACGACCGCGGCCTNCGGCCGGGCGGCATGTTTGCCGACATGGAGCTGATCGGCATTCCGCATCGCGTCGTGGTCAGCGAACGCGGACTGGCCGCCGGCACGCTGGAATATCGCGCCCGCGGCGAGAGCGAAAGCCGTGCACTCAGCCAGGACGAGTTGTTTGCCCTGCTTGGCTGAGTGTCGGGAGATAACCCCGAGTTAACCGGAACGGCCGCCCTGNGCGGCCGTTTCCGTATTCGACGCCATGAAATCCCGAAAGTCGATTATCCANACCAGCAGCAACGCCATTAATTTCATTTAAATGTGAATGCGCACTTCACGGTGATGCATTGCGCTTTACAACTATTCCGCGAATCAGCGAGAATCCGGATTGCTGCAATTTTCCATGCGTCTGGCTCCGTCCCCGATAATAATCAGACCCTGGCCAGACCGTTTAATTGTCGACACTCACCCCGGAGTCCATCATGGCCGTCGATATCAAGAATCTCAATCACACCCAGCTGAATGACCTGATCAACAAGGCGCAGGTTCGCCAGAATGAGCTGCGCAAGGAAAAGGTCGTCAAGCTGCGCGAGAAAGTACACGCGCTGATCAAGGCCGAGGGATATACCTTCGAGGACATCTTCGGCGGCGCACGTGGCAAGGCCAAGCGCACGACTGGCACGGTCGCCCCGAAGTACCGCAACCCGGCCAATCCGGCGCAGACCTGGTCCGGTCGCGGCAAGCGTCCGCACTGGTACAACGACGCGCTGAAGGCCGGCAAGAAGGAAAAGGATCTGGCGATCTGATCGCTGCTCCATCCACCGCTTCAATGAAAAACGCCGGCCTGATGCCGGCGTTTTTCGTTATGTGGCACCCTCCCAGTGAGAGAGGAAATAAGTCGCGCGGTTTCGCTGTCTCGATAATCTGCGCAACGAAGAGTCGGGGTTCGATCGAGGCCTAGTTTATAAAGACCGACGTGGCGAAACCAGCAGGTCGCCGAACATCAGGCCGGCCACCAGCGACACCAGCAAGGTCAGCAGCAGCAAACCGGTATCCATGCCCAGCGAGGTATTGCGGTCGAGCAGGAACGACACGCTGCGGAAACCGACGCTGCCCGGNACCAGCAGCAGGATGCCCGGTTCGCGAATGACGGCACCCGGCCTGCCCGCGTANNGCGCATAGACGTTGGCAAGCCCGCTCAGCAGCAACCCGCCGAGGAACACGCCGAACGGTGCCGCCGGCAGTGAGCCGGAAATCTCACCACCCCAGCGCGTGGCGAGATAACCCACGATCACCGCCACGATCACCACCGGCCAGTCGCGTCGGGCCGCGCGNAACAGGATCGCGAACGCGACCGCCGCCACCAGCAGTGCNGGGTAATCGGTCCACGCCGGCAGTGCCGGCAACGCAAAATCGCGCGCCGTGATGCCCAGCGCCGCACACAGCTGGGTCGCCGCGATCGTGCCGAAGGTGAGCTTGAGCAGGGTCGACATCGCGCCGCCCATGCGCGCCATGCCGGACACCAGATGCTGGCTGGAGATTTCGCGCACCGCGGTGGTCAGCGACATGCCCGGGATCAGGATGATCAGGCTGGCCAGTACCACCGACTTGATCGCCAGCGGCACCACGAAGGCGCTCACCACAATCGTCACTACGGTGGCCACCAGCGCACAGATCGCATCGCTGGCCACCGCCAGCCGCGGCCGACTTGCCGCCAGCATGCTGATACCGCCGATGATCAGGCCGATCACGCCCGCAACCAGCACATCCACCCACGCGCTGTGCAGGAACAGCGCCGCAATGCTGCCGGCGGACAGGCCGTAACTCGCGATCAGACCGATCTTCTCGCGGCGCGTATCCGGCCGACCCAGCGCACGTAGCCGGTGGAAGCCCTCGCGCAGATCCAGTTCGCCGGCAATCGCCTGGTCGGCGATCTCATCGGCCTGACACAGCCGCTCCAGATTCACCTCGCCCGGCGCCAGCCGCATCACCTGGGTACTCTGCGCCACGCCTTCCTCGCCCTGGGCCAGATCGGTGAAGGAAATGATGATCGCGGTAGGGCTGGACCACACGTCCGCGGCCAGTCCCATGCGCTTCGCGGCACGGGCGATGGCCATTTCGAGCCGTGGTGCGGAGGTGCCGTACTGGTGCAGCCGTCGCGCCAGCTCCAGCAGAAACGCCATGCGCGTATTCAGCGCCGTGGTGGCGAACTGCTGCGGGCTGATGGGGTTGCCGGTACTCATGCCGCCGCGCGCACCTTCAGCGTGGTGCCGTCGACCGCGATCACTTCCACCGTGCTGCCCAGCGGCAGATCCGGCCCGCTGACCAGCCACTGGCCGTCGCCGACGCGCGCCTTGCCGCGGCCGTTGACGATCGGTTCGACCAGCACGTAACGCTGGCCGATCATCTGTTCGCCACGACGGTTCAAGCGTTCGTTACCGGGCGCGCTGCGCTCCAGCCGCGGCCGCAGCCAGCGCGCGTAGCCGACGCAGAAAGCGAACGCGAGCAACGCGAACAACACTGCCTGCGTGAGCAGGCCCAGCGCCGGCACGACCCACAACACCACACCCATCGCGGCGGCGGCCAGACCGATCCACAGCATGAAATAACCCGGCAACAACACTTCGCCGGCGATCAGCAGCAACGCGAGAATCCACCACAGGTAATGTGCGGAAAGCTCCCACATGGCATCCACCTCAACGCAGCGGCGGCTGGATCGCCGCCGACTTCTGCTGCTGGCCCAGCGACTCCTTGGCCANCTCGGCGATGCCGGCCAGCGAACCGAGGATGCCNGTNGCCTCGATCGGCAGCAGCAGCATCTTCTGGTTCGGCGACTTCGCCATTTCCTTCAGCGCCTCGACATAGTTGTTGGCGACGAAGTAGTTCAGCGCGTTGACNTTGCCGCCGGAGATCGCNTCGGAGACCATCGTGGTCGCCTTCGCCTCNGCCTCGGCCGAACGCTCGCGCGCCTCGGCGGCGCGGAACGCGGCCTCCTTCTCGCCTTCGGCAGCCAGGATCACCGACTGCTTCTCGCCTTCGGCCTTGAGGATNGCNGCCTGACGGAAGCCCTCGGCATCGAGGATGTTCGCGCGCTTCTCGCGCTCGGCNTTCATCTGCCGCGCCATCGCGTCGACCAGGTCGCGCGGCGGCGCGATGTCCTTGATCTCGATGCGGTTGACCTTGACGCCCCACGGATGGGTCGCCTCGTCCACCACCTTGAGCAGTTTCGCGTTGATCGCATCGCGCTGGCTCAGCGANTCNTCCAGATCCATCGAGCCGAGCACGGTACGGATATTGGTCATGATCAGCGCCAGCGAGGCCTGNTCCAGATTGGACACCTCGTAGGCCGCCTTGGACGCATCGAGCACCTGGTAGAACACCACACCGTCGACGCGCACCACCGCGTTGTCCTTGGTGATCACGTCCTGCGACGGCACGTCGAGCACCTGCTCCATCATGTTGATCTTGCGCCCGACCGCCTGGTAGATCGGGATCAGGAAATGCAGCCCGGGGCTGAGCGTGCGGGTGTACTTGCCGAAGGTCTCCACCGTCCACTCGAAACCCTGCGGCACGATGCGCACCAGCTTGGCCACGCCAACCACGACGACGAACACGATCACCAACGCGAGAAGCTGTCCCATTGCCTACCCCCGACTCCTGAAGAAGCCTTGAGTATAGGCGAGTCGATGGTTATCTCGGTGCTGACTGCGGCAAGCGCAGACTCACTCGCAAACCGCCGCCTTCGCGATTGGCCAGCAGCACGCGGCCGCCGTGTGCCTCGGTGATCTCGCGCGCCAGCGCCAGGCCAAGACCCGTGCCGGAGCGCTTGGTCGAATAGAACGGCAACAGCGCCTGCGCCAGCACGGTCTCGCTCATGCCGGGGCCGCGATCGGCCACCTCGATGCGCAGCTCGCTGCCGACCTCCAGGATCGACAGCGTGACTTCATCTTCGGCGCCACCCGCTTCGTGCGCGTTCTTGATCAGGTTGATCAGCACCTGCTCGATCTGTACCGCATCGAACACACCCGGCTGCTCCGGTGGCGGCGCTGCCAGCCGATAACGGCAATGCAGTGCTAACCCTTCGAGAAACCGCGCCCATTCGACCGCCACCGGTTGCGGTGTCGGCAGTTTGGCGAAGCTCGCATATCCGGCAATGAAGCCGTGCAGGTGCATCGCGCGCTCGCTGATGGTGGCGAACACGCTGGGCAGGCGATCGAGCTGGCCGCGCCGCGCCAGTTCGGCGCCGGAATGCGCCAGCGAGGAAATCGGCGCCAGCGAATTGTTGAGCTCGTGGCTGATCACCCGGATCACCCGCTTCCAGGTCGCCACCTCCTGCCGTGACAGCTCTCGCGTCATGCGCCGGAACAGTTGCAGTCGATGCGGCCGGCCCTGCAGACGGAACGCGCGCTGCGACAGATGGAAGGTCTCCTCGCTGCCGTCCATCTCGACACTGAGNAACGCGTCCTCACCGCTTTCCACCGCCTTGCGCAACGTTTCCGGCGCATCGGNCAGCANCTCGGCGAAATCNAGTCCGACCAGGTTGCGGCCTTCGTTGAACAGATGGCGCGAAGCGATGTTGGCGTAGGCGACACGGCCGATCGAGTCGGTCAGCACCAGCGCCACCGGCGTGTTCTGCACCACGGTGTCGAGCAGCAACTCGCGTTGCACCAGATGCTGACGCTGTTCACGCAAGGTCTGCCCCAGCGCGTTGTGCATGCGGATCAGTTCACCCAGCTCGTCGCGTCGGCTGATCGCGATCGAAAAACTGAAATCGCCGTCGCGATAACTCGCCACCGCGCCTTCCAGTGCACGCAGCAGGCGACTGACCGGTGACATCGCGCGACCAGCCAGCCAGAACGCCAGCAGCAACAGCAGCACGGCGCAGACGCCCAAGCCACCGTAGATGCCCAGATGAAGCGCGGGCGGCGCATTGACCGCCGCCGTNGCCGGCTTCGCCGCCAGCGCGGTCTGCAGCCACAACAACAGCTGCGGCAGTGGCCATTGCGTNACACCGGCATAGATCAACGCGCCGGCGACGCTGGCAAAACCCAGCAGCAGCGTAAGCCGGCCCTGCAGGGAACTCAAACGACGCCACATCGGCCGCACTCCACGACGGNGGAAACTCGCCTCAATGGCACCTGAGGTTCGCCGGTGCCCATGGATGCGGCCATCTTTCTACGCCATCCGTATATCGGCAAGCATCGCAGCCCGAGCCGGATCAAGCCGGCGTCGCCAGACCGTAACGCTCCATCCGTCGATACAACGCCTGCCGCGACAGGCCCAGATGCTGCGCAGCGCGACTGACCACGCCATCGGCCTTGTGCAGTGCCGCCTCCACCGCTTCGCGGCTGGGCTCATCGAGNCTGCGCGCGGCGACCGCGGCATGCTGCGGCAGGTTGAGCAGCTCGGGCGTGATCGGGTTGCTGCCGGTCAGCAGGGCAGCCCGTTCGATCGCGTTCTTCAACTCGCGCACGTTGCCTGGCCACGGATAACCCAGCAAGGCCTCGCGCGCGGCATCGCCGAGTTCGGCGCGGCCGTCCAGGAAAAATTCTGCCAACGGCAGGATGTCGTCGCTGCGCTCGGTCAGCGGCGGCAGGTTTACTTCGATCACGTTGAGCCGGTAGTACAGATCCTCGCGGAACGTGCCGGCGCGAATCATCGCCTTGAGGTCGGCATTGGTCGCGCTCAACACGCGTACCTTGACCTGGCGCGTTCGGCCGGAGCCGAGCCGTTCGAACTGGCCGGTTTCCAGCACGCGCAGCAGCTTCATCTGACCGGGCAACGGCAGGTTGCCGATCTCGTCGAGGAACAGCGTGCCGCCGTCGGCCAGTTCGAAGCGGCCCTCGCGTGCCTTGTTCGCGCCGGTATACGCGCCCGCGTCGGCGCCGAACAGTTCGGCTTCGATCAGTTCGCCCGGCAACGCGCCACAGTTCACGGCCACGAACGCACCGCGCTTCACCGCCGAGTTCGCATGCACGATCGCCGCGATGCGTTCCTTGCCGGTACCGTTCGGGCCGGTGATCAGCACCGGCACATCCGAGCGGGCGATCTGGCAGGCCAGATCCAGTGTGCGCGCCATCGCCTCGGAAGCGAACACCAGGCCGTCCAGTTCGTACTTGCGCTGCAGCTGCTCACGCCGTTGGCGCCGCTCGCGCCGGCTACGGGTCATCTCGCGGGTGGATTCGGACAGCTCCAGCAGGTTCTCTACCGTGGCCAGCAGCTTGTTGTCGTCCCACGGCTTGGCCAGGTAATCCGACGCGCCGGCCTTGACCAGTTCCACCGCGGTTTCCAGATGTGTCCACGCGGTAAGCAGGATCACCGGCAAGTCCGCATGCCGTTCGCGGATCGCACGGAACAGCGCCACGCCCTCCTCGCCCGAGGTGGTGTCGGCGGTGAAGTTCATGTCCTGGATCACCACGTCGACCACCTCGCGCTCCAGCAGCGCCAGACCCTCATCAGGCGTCAGCGCGACCAGCGGGCGGATTTCGTGCAACGACAACGCCAGCGAGAGCGCCTCGCCCACGGCCGGGTTGTCGTCAATGATCAGTACGGTTCGCATCTTTCTTCTGCACATGCGGACATGGATGCCGCTCGAACCACAAAGGTTGCCATGACTATCGTCACCCGTATACCCAAGAACTCGCTATTCATACCGACCTCGTCGCCACCACCGGCGGCACCGCCGCCGCGCGCAGCGCGGGGCCGAGCACGGCGAGCTGGCCCAATCCCCACAGCATTAGTGCGCCGATCGGCAGGTAGTACAACGGCAGTCGCGGCAATTCGTAGTGCTGCATCAACATCAGGTTCAACGCGTAGGCCAGCAGCATGCCCAGCGCAATGCCGCCGCTGACGATCAGGAAGTTCTCGATCTGGAAGTAGTGCAGGATGTCGCGACGTGTGGCACCGATGGCGCGACGGATGCCGATCTGCCGGCGCCGCTGCTGCACCCAGAAACTGGCCAGGCCGACGATGCCCAGCGCGGTCACCAGCAGCAACGCCACGATCACGCCGATCAGGATGCCGGCCATGGCACGGTCCGCCTGGAAGTAGCCGTCGCGCAACTCGCCGATGCTCCGGCTGGCCATCTTGTCGAAAACGGCATCCGGCGCAATTTTCGCAAGCGCCGCAGGCATGTCGCGCAGCACCTGCCGCAACTGCGCAGGCTCCACGCGCAACAAATAGTTGCCGGACAATTGTGCTCCCGGCTGCGTCGGTACGTAGACCGACCATTCGCGGGTAAGCGGCCCACCCTCGCCGCCACCCGGTCGCGCGAGATGCTCCAACACACCCGCCACGCGAAAGTGGGACTTGTCCATCCAGAATTCCTTGCCCATCGGATTGGCATCGGGCCACAGATGATCGGCCAGCGCGCGCGTCACCCAGACCGGTGCATCCGCAGGAAGAAAGTTGGCTATCGCCTGGAAATCATCCTGCTTGGGCAGCGGACCGGCGAGCAGGTGAAGGCCCAACGCCTGGAAGCTGCCTGGCCCGGCGGCATAGAAGTCCACCACCCCACCGGAATGCTGGCCAGCCGCGTCCAGCGTGATGCCGGCCGTGCCGGCGTGATCGCCAAACGGCACCGCGTTGATCACGCTGACCGACTGTACGCCGGGCAGCTTGCCCAGACCGGACAACACGCGCGCGTTGAGGTCGCTCGCGTTGCAGTCGTCGCAGTCCAGCTTGATCTGCGCGAGCGCTGCTTCGTCCACTCCGCTGTGGATGTCCATCGCACTCACGCGTGTAGCAATCAGGAAGCAGGCGTTGCACAGCACCGCGCAGGCCATCGCGATCTCCAGCGCAATCAGCAGGGTGGCGAGACGATGGTGACGCAACGCGGAGAGTATCGGGCGTATCTGCATGGCGTGGCTTCCTCAAAGTACCTTCAGCTGCAATGCCGGCACCACGCGACTGGCGCGCACGGCCGGTAGCAGCCCGGCCAGAAGGCTGGTGGCAATCGCCAGTGCGAAGGTGGTCAGAAACATCGGCAAATCGAGATGGATGAGGTCGGCATAATCGGTGGGCTGCCGGCGCATCAACCACAGGCCGCCCAGCGTCAGAAGCCAGCCACCGATGCCGCCGAGCAGGCCGATCAAGCCGGCTTCCACCATGCACTGCGCAAACACCGCGCCGCGCGTAGCGCCCAGCGCGCGACGCACGCCAAGCTCGCCGCCACGACGCAGGAACTTCGCCAGCAGCAAGCCCACGGTGTTGAACAGGCAGATGGCGAGAAAGGCAAAGGCCAGCCACGTTTGCAGACGCACGTCGCTCGGCACCACGTCAATGTGGTCCAGCCACTGCATCAGATTGCGCAAGCGCGTGACGGTACTGGTGAAACGGCCAGTCGATTTTTGTTGCGCGGCATAGTCGGCGACGAAACGTTGATACGAATCCGCCTTGGCCACATCGTCGAGTTGCACCCACAACGTGACCCAATTGCAGGGCGCATTCTGCAAATGACCTGGCATGTCCGGGATATGCCAGCAATTGTATTGCTGGAAATGACCGTCGTTGATCTCCAGCCCGGTGGAAAACGGTGTCATCACGTCCTGCGGTTTGGTGTAGGCGCCCCAGGCTTCGTAAAACAGCGGCACGGGTCGCCACGGTTTGAGCACACCGACGATGCGCACTTCGCTGCCACCCAGCCGCAACGTGCGCCCTACGCTGTCCACGCCGCCATACAACTTGTCGTTGAGGTCGTCGGAAATCACCGCCACCCGTGAGTGCTTCACATCGTCGTCTGCGCTCCAACTGCTGCCGTAGCGAAACGGCACCTGGAACATCGGGAAGAAGTCGACGGTGGTCGAGAGCATGTCCAGCCGCAGCGGCGGCAGCGTGGCATCCGGCGCAACCACCTTGATCATGCTGTCCACGATCAGAGTCTGCCGATCAGCGCGATGCGCACTCCACAGGTCGACGGCCGAGTGGTAGTCCATCACGGTCGATGGCTCCTTGGCATGCGGTCTGGAGGGATCCGGGTTCACCTGCGGAAAGAAAATCTGCCCGCTGCGACCCGGCAACGGATCGCCGGAGAGCAGATGCATCACCGTCAGCGTGGTCATGCTGGCGCCGATGCCCACGGCGATGGCGATCACCATCAACGTCGTCAGCACCTTGTTGCGCTTCAGGCTGCGCAGCGCCAGATCTAAGTAGTAACCAAACATTCCATGTACCTCTTTGCTTGAAAGTCCCTCTCCTCCGTGGGAGAGGGATTGGGATGAGGGTGCGGCGAAACCGGAATTTCGTGTTCCGCCCGAACCCTCACCCGCCCTGCGGGCACCTTCTCCCAGAGGGAGAAGGGAAACCACATCACACCGACCGCGTCGCCACCACCGGTGGCACGGAGGCCGCTTTCTGCGCCGGCCCGAATACCGACGCCTGACCCAGCAGCCACAGCGCCAGCGCGCCGCCCGGCAGGTAGTACCAGGGCATGCGCGACATTTCGTAGTGCTGCATCAGATAGACATTGATGCCGAAGGCCAGCCCCATGCCGATGACCACGCCGGCCGTGGTCAGCAGCAG
>JGI25165J46597_1001573_pt1 | contig 11173 bp, 10 predicted proteins | sample AraplaCL_Cvi_mCL_FD_46597 | JGI IMG/M metagenome (IMG submission 46597)
AGGGACTGTCCAAAGCGCAGCGCTGGAAAGAACGGCGCGACCGCGCATTGATCGCAGTGTTTCTCGGCGGTGGACTGAAAACCGGCGAGGCCGCCGCCCTAGCGGTTAGTTGCGCGACACCGGGCTCGCCGTGGTTGACGATTGACCCGGCAAACCCAGCGCTCATGCGGCGCACTCGGCTAGCGCCTTTCGCGTCGGCGATACTCGAAGCATGGCTCGCCGAGCGGCGCCTGGCGGACCTTGCCGGCGATCTGATTTTTCCTGCGTCGCCTTCAGGCAGGCCGATGCACAAGGCAACCATGCTTCGTGCCGTCGATGCACTCGTCGAAGCGGCAGGCATTGCGGCGTCGCGTACATCGCGCGCCAGTCCGCAAACCTTGCGCAACACGTTCGCTGCTGATCTGTTCGAAAGCGGAGTAGAGGCGGAACCCGTCGGACAATGGCTCGGATTTGTGCAGGCCGTGTCTGCGAATCGTCTCTATCGAGCCTGGCAAACATGGACGAAACAGCAGAATCCAGACGCCATACTCGAACCGGATCCCGCCGCGCCGCTGTTCCCAGAACCTCGCATGAACGGGCGTTTCACGAGGACGCCGGGTGCGGCGGAGTCCTGAAACCTCTCACGTTTGGCCTCCCGAATTTCCTCACCTTTGACGTAGGCGGCGCCTTCGCTTCATGCCTGTGCAGAAAGCGAGTTGCTGGATAAGAATCGGCTTACCGCTTCCAGTCGCGAATCGCCGAGCCCCGAAGAATGCTCGCATTCCGGACACTGCAGTTCGAACCGGTGATCGACCTGCGAGAGTTCGGGCTCACCTTCGTCGCACTTCGGGCAGCGCAGCGGCAAGCGCACGTGGCCGTCCGCTGCGGTTCCAATAGTTCGCAATTCATCGCTCGAGAGCCGGCCGCCTTCAACTAGCGAGCACAGCAAACTGCCGATTTCCGGGTCGATGCCCTGCTGGCCGCGCAAAGCCGCAAGTTCTTTTGTCAGCGCGTCGACCTCGTCCGACTGCTCGCGCAGTTGCGCGTCGAGCCGGTCGCCCCGTGCCTTCGCTGCCGCAAGTTGCTGAATGAACTCGAATTCCTTCCGACTCGCGTCGCGCACGCCGGACTGATAGGTCGCGGCCATGCTGCGCAGCGAATCCAGTTCGACAAGCATCGGCTTCACCCGGCGCTCGGCCTCGGCGACGGCATCTTTGATCTGCTGCGCGTAGTGTTCGGTGCTTTGGCGCAATTCCACGTGAAGCGCGTCGATGCGATCGCGCAGCGTCGCGTTCGTGGCCTGTTCCGTGTCCAGGCGTTGGCGGAGCGTTTCGTTTTCGTGTTCGAGCCGGCGCACCGTTGTTTGCAGACCTTCATGGTGGGCAGTGCCGTGCGTAGTGACGGTGGACAACTCCGCCTCCAGCGCGCGAACGCGTTCCCATGCAGCTTCCGCCCGTTGTTCACTGCGCTTGATTGCGTCTTCCGAGGCGTCGCGACGGATTTCCGCCTCGCGTGCGCGTTGTTCCGCCGCGGCAATTTGCGAGCGCGACTCTTCCCGCTCGGCGTCCAGTGTGATGCGCGCGTGGGCGACGGCTTCTTCGAAAAGCGCGCCTAGCAATTCGCCGGCGCGCTCTTCCAGAGCTTTCGGGATGGCACCCGCGCCGACTTTGACGCGCGACACATTACGAATGCGTTCCCAGAAGTGGTCGATGTCCTTCGGTATGTCGCTCGCGCTGCCCGTCTGAGTGAGATCGCGTACGGCTGCCATGGACGGCCGTATGCCCAGATCGAAAAATAGACGCTTGCATGCATGTAGCGACAATTCCTGGCGGCGACTGCCGCGAGATCGCATGGCGTCAAGCTCTTCGCGGATGGCTTGACGTTCGTCGTCCACGTTCATATTTGGGCTCACTGTTGTGCTGACTGGACGAATAATAACAATTTACGTAGCAAACGATACGTTTTTGTGAGGTTGGTCTGTGTGGTGGCCGTTCTTAGTCGAGGAGGACTTATTTTGCAGACATAGAGTCACGTGTGCAGCAATTCTTCGTGAAACAAAACTAAGAACCGCGCATAACTTATTGTAAACAAAGATGGTTTGTTAGCCGCGGTTTGATAGCGCACTGTTTCACGATACGCATCACTACAAGCGATCGACGATTGTTTCTATCCGAGAGCTCTCGTGGTTTTTGGCTAGAGAGTAATAAAAGTAAACACCTTTGAACCCAAGTTAAAAACGTTAACGCCAAAGCAAAGCCTTGCCTGGCGGGGGTTTCCGAGCAGCAAGGTGAAGCTTTCCGGGAGAGTTGGTGAGGTTATGCGGGAATTGGGAGTGATGGGGTTCGGGAAGCGTGGTGAGCAGGTCCGGGATGTATCGTGAGCGGGTTCAGGGGACCCCACTGAATGAGACGTCAGGCCAAGGTGAGTTTTTGCGGGAGCGCTTCGGTCGGGAGCGCCCGCCAGGCCTCGCCAGCGACTCGTGAAGCCGTCAGGATCGAGGTGAGCACTTTCGGGAGGGTTGCGACGCCCTCTTTTTGACCCTGTTCGAGCCGCGAAAAACCTTGTGGTGAGCGAAGACGGGAGAAAACGCAGGGGAAAGGTGAGGCTTTACGGGGCTTGGCTGGCCGTTTTGCCTTTATTTTAGGCATTTGAAGCCCAAGGTGAGCTTTTGCGGGAAGTGTTCCCGCTTCCGGCGCACATTTTTCCGCATGACAGTGAAATTGCCAGGCAGCGGCGATGTAAAGGTGAGCAAATCCGGGAGTTGGTCGCCATGGCGACCAATCATCTCCAAAGTCGACCGAGATGACATGAAAGGTGAGAGTTTTCGGGGCGCGTTTCGGGCGGTTTTAACGGTAAAGGTGAGGGAATTCGGGGGCAACAGGCTGCTCATCGGCTGGAAAAGTCCTACCTGCGGACTTTGGCCGGTAGTTGAGCGGCGGCGTTGGGATGCCGACGGTGAGAGTTTTCGGGAGCGTCTAGGCCACCATTGCACATCGCGGGAAATTGCAATCTGGCCTAAAGGTGAGATTTTACGGGAGCCGCTACGCCGGCAAAGTTCAACGTTGAAGCCATTTTTGTTGGATATAACCCATTGAAAACAAAGCACAAATATCGCTATTCCTGCAAAGGTGAGGCTTTTCGGGAGGTGCATGTGGAAGACTTGCGAACATGGTGCCGCGTTCCAAGGTGAGGTTTTTCGGGACGATTTTGAAGCACTTTTATCGCTTCGCCACGGGGGAAGCCGCGTCGTTTGGAGCATTGAACCGATCCTAAGGTGAGCTTTTTCGGGGACTCGCGAAGCGGGTTGCGATTGACGACGCTATTTCGGCCCCCTCTGCGCGGCAATTCTGTCGAAGATGCCCAACGCACATGGTCACGCACCCCCCGGTCTCTCTATATGGCGAGGGGATCACAGCCCTTGTGACCTGCATGCACGTTAAGGTAAAAGGGCGAAAAAATTTTGAGGTGAGGAGGTTCGGGATATCGCGCTCGCCGTCGAGCCGACGCTCTAAACCTCCCGCTTTTCCGCAGCCCGCGACACCAAAAGGATTGCCGAACCTGGCGCCGAAAGAGAAAGGTGAGAGTTTTCGGGAGTCTGCGGAGGTGAGTCGCGTCGCGTAAACTCGCTTCACCCGCAATGGTGAGAATCACGCTATAGACGGGTATCACCACAGTCGGTATGCTCTCGCCAAATCCCTCCTTGACCATACGCATGGCCACGAAGCGCGCCAAGAAAACCGATGTAGTCAGCCCCAGCTCGGCGGAATTGCGCAAGGCCGTCGAGGCGATCGCTATTCAGCCGAAGAGCGGCAAGATCACGCTGCTGACACGCAAGCTGTTCAATGTGCTGCTCGCTGTCGCGCAGCAAGCCGACGAATCGGGCGATACCTATCGCGCGTTACTGTCGGACATCGTCGCCAACTCTGCGTTTGATTCCAACGACACCGCTCTCGTCAAAGAGCACCTGCGCCGGATGGTTTCGGTTCAGGTCGAATGGAGCACTGGTACGTCCAGCCAGAAGCCGGGCCGGAAATGGGGCATCTCCACGCTGATCGCAGATGCGGAAATTCTCGAGGATCCGACCACGCGCCGGGTCTGGGTGGAATTTTCGTTCGCTCCGAAGATCAAGAAGAAGCTGCTCGATCCGGTTCAGTATGCGCGTCTGAGCCTGCAGTTCCAAAGCCAGTTGCGCAGCAGCGCCGGCCTCGCGCTGTACGAAATCTGCGTGCGCTATCTGACCAATCCAAGCCATCTGACGATGCGCGAGTCGTGGGAATGGTGGCGCCCTATCCTCTCCGGCACGCCGGACACGGAAGCGGGCGACGAAGCAAAGCGCGAATACAAATACTTCAAGCGCGATTATTTGCGGCCGGCAATCGCTGAGGTGAACGCAGTCACAAATATCTTCGTGGAGCTGATCGAGCACCGCGAGGGCCGGCGTGTCGCCGAGATCCAGTTTCGCGTGACCGAGCGCAAGCAGCCGATGCTAGCTCTGGACGAGCATCCGAACGTGTTCGACAGCACGCTCGTGGATCGGATGGTCAAGATCGGCATTCCGCTGAAAGAGGCGCAAACGCTTTACGCGGACAGCGAGGAAAACCGCATCCGCGCGGCTTTGCAGATGACCGAGCAACGCATGCGTAGCACGTCGCTGCCGCCGGTCCGCAGTGCGCCGGCGCTGTTCAAGGACGCGCTGAAGAAAGGGTACGCACCGCCTGTCGAGACCGTGGCATCTGGTGGTAGCGCTAAGGCCGTCGCGGCTCCCGCGGACGATCTGAAGGCGCGCCTCTTGGGCGAGTATTCCGCGTATCGTCGCAGGGAGGCACGCGAGCTCTACGACGAGCAGGGTGAGTCCGAACGGGACATCGCACGGCAGTCGTTTGAGGAAGAAGAGTTGCCGGGGCTCGGCGCCCATATGCGCGACGACTGGCGTCGCCGGGGACTCGACTCGAAGATCGTCGAGACGGCGTTCTTCGATTGGCTGGCTCGCAAGACGTGGGGCGAGCCGACCGACGGCGATCTGCTCGCTTTCACACTTAGTCAGTCGCGCGCTGCCTGATCAGTCGGCACGCTGCCGGCAATTCTGGACGAGGCGGCGCATCTGACGGCGGCCGCCGTCAGACCGCTTATTGAGCGACTATTACTTCAACATCTTTTCGATCTGTCGAAGAATGTCGTCCCGCTTTTCACGCGTGAGACCCTTGAGGCGCAATTCGATGCGGTCCTCCCCGTATGTCTTCAGGTCGCCGACCGACACTCCGTCGAGCTTTACTTCCAGCCGCTGCGCATAGCGCTGGCGACCTGTCGGCTTGGTGCTTTCCTGCGCAGTCGCTCTGCCCTTGACGATGTCGGCGACCTGCCGCGTGCTGAGGTCGTCAGAGAGTATCTTGTTGATCAGACGCAGCGTCGCGTCGGCACCGCGAGCCGCGTGATAGCGGCCTACCTGATACGCCATGTTGGAACCGAAACGGTCAGGCCGCGCAACCATCTCATGCATGACTGCTTCGGGCAACTTGGCAATCGACAACGCCACGGCCACCGTCGACTCGTCTAAACCAAGATGCTCAGCCAGCTCCTTCTGGCTCTGGAAATGGCGGTCGTCCAGAAAGCGTTTCCAGACCACTGCATTGTCGAAGACTGTCTGCGAATCTCGCTGGACGTTGAGATCGTAGCCGAGCTTGTAGCTCTGAATTCCAATTGGCAGATCGATAACGATCGCCTTCACCGATTCCTTGTTTGCTTCCTTCAACGCCCGCACACGTCTACCGCCGTCGCTGACGAAGTAGGTGCCGGGATTGTCATAGTCAGGAATGACGTGAATCGCCTGCTGTTGCCCTTGCTTCGCCAGATTCACGGCGAGCTCGGCAATCGATGACTTCACGTAGAAGTGCCGCGGATTGAAGGGGCTCGGCTTGATCGTTTTCAGCGCAAGCTCGATGACCTGACCCGGGCGATATCCGTGTTCAATTCTCCATGCACGGTAGGCGGCGGACTCGTTTTCGGCATCGACGATGTCGAGGCTCGAATCGGTTTGCGGGAATATGCCCGGAAGCGGGCGCACGGAACCGTCGGGGGCTTTCGAGGCATTGTTTTTGACCAGCCCATCAATCGCGTTCAGTCGATCTAACGCCGTTCGCTTCTCGCTACTGGTCGTATCAGGACGTGCTTGAAAGCCTTTGGCAAATTGGGAGGGTTTCATTCAGGGTCCTTTATGCGCATAAATTTACGGGAGCAAGGCGGCGATCTCGTTCGCGCACGCCCGTACTTCGATGGCGGCGAGCTTGGCGCCGCGATCGCTCATCTGTAGCACTGTTTGACCCAATGCCATTGCTTGCTTGTAGGCTTCGCGGGTAGGAATCTGGGTCTTGAGGAGAGGAAATCCGAGCTCTTCTAACGCACGCTTGAGCTCGCGCGTCAGCATGCGCTTTTCTTCCGTCTTGTTGAGCAGGAAAACTGCGCGCAGGTCTTCGTTCATGACCTGCGCTTGCTGGACGAGTTTGACTAAGCCAATGCTCGACCAATAATCGGCGGGCGACGACGACGTCGGGATCACCGCAACGCTCGCCGCGAGCAGAACGACGCCCGAGACTTTTTCCGTAATGGAAGGTGGGCAGTCGACGACGATGATGTCGTAGTCGCCAACGAACTTCTTGATCTCACGGTGAATCTGGCTGCCGGCTTCGGAAAGATTGACGACGGGGAACGGTATGCCGGTGTCACCGTCCGAGGATGCGCTGGCCCAGTGGATCAATGTGTTCTGACCGTCGGCATCCACGACCAGGACTCGCTTTCCTTTCTCGTGAAAAGCCGCCCCGAGATGCATCGCGATTGTGCTCTTCCCGACTCCACCTTTTTGCTGAGTTACCGCGATGATTTCAGCTGCCAATGTTCACCTCTCTTTTTTAAGCGCAGATGGATTTTACCTGGAAGAATTCGTATTTCAATCGTTTCTTTTGAATTTCGATGGAATTAGCCGTTCAGCTAGGTTTATGCGCATAAAGATGATTGCCGTGCCGTGCCGTGCCGTGCCGTCAGGCGTGGCGGAGACATAGGTGCACATGCGTAGCCCGGCGGATGATCGACGCTTGTGAGCGGGTCAGTTTGGCGTAGTGCCAGTCGCGTAGCGGCGGCTACCCCGGCAACTTTATGGCGCCTCACGGATTGACCGCAGAGCAGAGTGCGCACACCCTGCTTCTTAGTCCGATGCGCTGACCTAGTTGGAACGCGATGTCGATTGGATCGTGAGCCCCTGCCTGCTCGTCGGCGATATGCGGTCCACCGGTTTATGCGCATAAACCACGGTTGTCTCTAGCCAGCTCATTTTTTTGTTCGCTGCTTCACATTGGCAAGTGGATCGCGACTCTGGCCACATGGTGGCAAGACGGACCTCGGGCAATCGCGGGTTGCTAAGAGAACGGGTGGTTGGAGGACGGGCACAAACCCCGCCGTCCAGGCGTTCCCGCGCCGCGGTTGCGGGAAGCTCAGCCGGACCAACTTCGGCGGCTTTATGCGCATAAAGTTGCTGTCTCCTCCGCCCCGATTAGAGAGGCCGACGGAGAGCAAATCGGTGCGCTGCCTTCTCAGAATGGTTCGGTCGCCGCTTTGAGAACTGCCAATAAAGCTGCCGCTCAATCCCCGCTCCAGCCGTGCAACGGGCCGTACGCATCGAAGGCATTCGCGTCGACAACTTGCCGCTTCGCAGGCGCCCGAGACACAACGCGCGTTCCTAGCACACGACATGGCGAACAAGCCCCGCCGTCAACATGGCAACTACGCCCGCCGTCAGTCATCCGCCAAGGCAGCGGCGGACGGCATCGAGGCACGGCAGACGAGCAGCAAAGCCATCCGCCGATAACGGATAAAATCCGACAACAACGTTCCCGACGTACCAGCCGCTCTCCTCTTAACCACTAAACGCGTCATGATCACCATCTACCACAACCCTCGCTGCTCCAAATCCCGTGCGACCTGCGATCTGATTACCAGCAGGTATAACGACGGCAAAGAGATTGTTGAGGTCATCGAATATCTAGATCATCCGCTCACCGTCGCCCAATTGCAGCAGCTGAACATGCAACTTGATTGTCCGGTGCGCGCTATGATCCGCGACACCGAGTCCGAATACGAGTCACTAGGCCTATCTGAGCCCACGTTAAGCGACGCTCAGTTATACGAAGCATTAGCTGCGCATCCGATACTCCTGCAACGGCCGATCGTCGTGCGAAACGGGCGTGCTGTGATTGGCCGTCCACCCGAGAATGTGGCGAGCTTGTTCGTCGAGCATCACACCGGAGCGGAGCAATGAAGTGCACGGCATAGCTCCTACGCAATGTGCTCTGAAGGCGAGACGCCGGCGACCAGCGCTATATTCTTGCGCAACTGTATTGGCATGATTCGCACTTCACCTCACCGCTGTCAGCGGTCCTCTGCGTTCGGGCCACAGGCTCGCACCGAGGAACACTCGCATGCGTTGCACCGGCTCAACTAAATGCAATGACAGTTCGTCGAGGCTGTGAGTCGACGTCGGTGGAAATAAGCCAACGCCCTGGCGTCGACTCCGTCCCACCGACGTAGGGAATGGCGCCGTGCGTCGCGCAACCTTCCGCGGACAGCGACGCGCCCAACAAACTCACCGCACTGGCAGTAATTAACGCAGACCTGTCTCTTCCTGATACACGACACGATCTACGCTAGCGCAGCAGGAACAGACGCGTCACACCCCGCGAGCCGTTCACAAACGCAAAACGGAGTCCGAATGCTTGAACTACGCCCATCTTGTGAAGGATGTGGAAAGTCGCTGCCGCCGAATGCGTCCGACGCGATGATCTGCACCTACGAATGCACTTTCTGCGAAGTGTGCGCGTTAACCACTCTGCGCAACGTATGCCCTAACTGCGGCGGAAATTTCGCACATCGACCGATACGCACGCGGGCTCAGTTAGCAAAGCACCCGGCCCGAAGCGAGAGAACCGCCGTTGGTATCGACGAGGCCTCGCACTCCGAATTCCTCAAGCGCTATCGCACGACGCCACCCAGCGAACGGTGACGTTTCGGGCATATCCGCGCCGCCGCCAGGAGCAATACGGCAAGCACCGCAAGCCCACCGGCACCGCAGCATCAATCGTCGCCGTTCATCGCGTCCGACGTCGAGATGCCGCTCATGGTATGAGCGGCGTCACGCAGCAGGCGAATCTGTTTGCGATAGTTGCGGCAGCCGCTGCAAGTCGGCAGATGCAGCCGGATGGCAACCCATTCGCCAGTCGTCAACGGACGGTCCAAAGCGTCGGACAGCAGCCGGGTGATGTGCTTACATTTCCCCATTTGCATCCTCGCTGGATAAGCCTTTCTCGCTCAGACAGGTGCGCAAGCGAAGACGCGCGCGATAAATCAGCACGCTGCAATGGTTGGCCGTCAGTTGCAGTTCCGCGCAGATCGCATCGGTGTCGAGGTCGAGAAATTCGCGCATCATGAAAACGCGCCCAATATGCTCGGGCAGGTGCTCCAGGCACGCCTCGAAGAGCGCCCAGAATTGCTGCTGACGCAGCGCCGTTTCGGGCGTCGGCCACGGGCGCGGCTTGGTCTGTTGCGACCAGTGGCCGTTGTCCTTGAACAACTCGCGATCGAGTAGCGCTTCGCCGTCGAGTTCTGACTCGAGGGCGGAGAGGTTCACAGTGCGTTGCCGGGCACGCAGCGTATCCACGAGCTTGTGCCGCAGGATGCCGAACACCCACGTCTTATGTTCCGACTGTCCGACAAACCGGTCGGCTTGCGTCCAAGCTGCGGCGAGCGCTTCCTGGACAGCATCTTCGGCAGCCGCGGCATCGCGCAATTGCAAACGGGCGAAGCGCACGAGGTCTCGACGCAGTTGAGCCAGATAAACAGGGTCGCCGAGGGTCCCGGCGCTCGCCTGCGTCACGGTAGGCTCCGCTGCACGCGCCGCGAAGCGTGCGCGCGGTCGTCTGAATGGTTGTCGCTCATAAACGGAGAGTTTGTCTCGCACTGGGTTCTGGCACGAGCGCCATTCTGCCGCAGCTTGCGGCGCAAGCGAATTGATATTGGACATACGCGGTCTCCGACGCGGGGATTTGTGGGCGTTAGTCGCGCGGGGCGGGCATCTTGTGACAAACAGAAATCGACTATTGCGGAAAACGAAATTAACGTTCATGGCCCGTGCACCTGGCGTTCCTCTCCCGCCAAAGGCACGCCAGTCAAGGAGTGGGTTCGCGAAGCATTCGTTGCGTTTGCATTATTTCAGTTAGTGAAAAGAAGTCTTCCGGTCTAGCCCATTTTTGGGTGGGCACTGAATCGCTATTCTTCGGCCATCGATCGAACAGATCGCCAGCCAAACACCACGAGGAGTAGCACCATGAAACGCATTCTGTCCGCCCTGATCGCTTCCGTCGCTTTGTTCGCCGCCGCTTCCGGCGCAGCCGAGGCTGCTGCCCCGGCACAATGCAATGGCCCGGCGTCGTACTGCAACGTGTTTTTCGGCAACTAAGCTCCCGCTACCGGCCGCCTGCACCCATGCAGGCACCAGTGGCTGACCGCGGAAATCGCGGACGCGAACTGTCCGAAGCGAAAAAGGGCGCCCAGATGGGTGCCCTTTTTTCGTAGCAACGTCAGAACGAAACCAATCACGGGCCGGTTGCCCGTTACAAATCTACGCCGCTGCCTACGTCACCCGCACATCCCTGCGCTCTAACCACGCGTTTTCCACCAGCGCGGTCACAGCCGAATCCACGCCACGACTGCTCGAACGTGCGATAAACCGCACACCGTCACCACTCACGACTGATCACCGAAAAACTGCCGCTGCCTCCAAATAGCGTAGGCCGGAGGCAGGCTTGATTGACAAGGCAAAAGTAGCACTTATCCACAAGGTTATTCAGTAAAACTGTGGATAACTTTTGCACCTGCCGCGTTATCCACCGCGCCAGCGTAAAACCGCCGTACTTTTCCGCCACTTTGTCCAAAGCGGTGCGGGCCGGCGCCCTGCGCCCGGCTTTTTGCCTATGATGACAGTCCGTACCCTTTGCGCGTCGAGCGCCTTATTCAAGGAAGCGAATCATGGCCCTACACATTGCAGTCGTCGTCGGCAGTTTGCGTCGCGAGTCGTTCAACCGTCAGTTGGCGCAAGCGGTCATCTCGTTGGCGCCGTCCGACTTTACATTTGAGTTCATCGACATCGGCTCGC
>JGI25165J46597_1001577_pt1 | contig 11158 bp, 9 predicted proteins | sample AraplaCL_Cvi_mCL_FD_46597 | JGI IMG/M metagenome (IMG submission 46597)
AAGCAGATCGGTCGCGACGTCATCGCGCTCGCCGCGCAGATTGCCGCCAATGGCGGCAACAATGCCGAGGGCTGGAACGGCTTTGCCATGCTGCACAACGCCGCCTCGCGTGTCGGCGGCCTCGACATCGGCTTCGTGCCGCATGACGGCGGTGTTTGCTCGGCCGACCAGATCGGTCTGGCAGGCAAGGGCGAGCTCGACGTGCTGTTCCTGCTCGGCGCCGACGAATACGACATGACGGCGATGGGCAATGCCACGGTCGTTTATGTNGGTACGCACGGCGATGCCGGNGCGCACCGCGCCGACATCATCCTGCCCGGCGCCACCTACACCGAAAAGAGCGGCACCTACGTCAACACCGAGGGCAGGGTGCAGATGGCCGAGCGCGCCGTNTTCCCGCCGGGCGACGCCAAGGAAGANTGGGCGATCTTCCGCGCGCTGTCGGGCGCCATCGGCAAGCCGTTGCCCTTCAACTCGCTGAGCGAGTTGCGAGCCGCGATCTATGCGGCGTTCCCGCATCTCGCCCGCATCGACCAGGTAGCGCCGACGGCCGCCGCCGATCTCGCTTCGCTCGCCAAGGCAAGCGTCAAGTCGACCGGCGCGGCGCTGCAGTCGCCNATCGTCGAATACTACCTCACCAATCCCATCGCGCGCGCTTCCGCCGTGATGGGCGAATGCCAGCAACTTGCGGCGGAACGCACCGCCCAGGCCGCGGAGTAGGACGGCAATGGACTTCATCCTCGCGGCCCTCAACTATCTGCTCGGCATCCCGGTCCTCGGTTGGGGCACGGAAGTCGGCTTCGTCTACAAGGGCCTGCTGCTGCTCGTCGCGCTGCTGCTGTTCACCGCCTACATCCTGCTCGCCGATCGCAAGATCTGGGCGGCTGTGCAGGTGCGGCGCGGCCCGAACGTCGTGGGGCCGTTCGGCCTGTTCCAGAGCTTTGCCGACCTCCTGAAGTTCGTCTTCAAGGAGCCGGTGATTCCTGCCGGCGCCGACAAGACGCTGTTCATGCTGGCCCCGTTCGTCACCGGGCTGCTGTCGCTTTCGGCCTGGGTCGTGGTGCCGCTCGACAAGAACTGGGCCATCGCCAACATCAATGTCGGCATCCTCTATATCTTCGCCATCTCCTCGCTCAGCGTCTACGGCATCATCATGGCCGGCTGGGCGTCGAACTCGAAGTACGCCTTCCTCGGCGCGCTCCGCTCGGCGGCGCAGATGGTCTCCTATGAGGTCTCGATCGGCTTCGTGATCATCACGGTGTTGCTCTGCGTCGGGTCGCTTAACCTTCAGGACATCGTCGTGGCGCAGAGCCAGATGGGGCTCGCCCATGTGCTTGGCGTCCCGTGGCTGAGCTTCCTCGACTGGTTCTGGCTGCCGCTGTTCCCGATGATGATCGTGTTCTTCATCTCGGCCCTGGCGGAAACCAACCGGCCGCCTTTCGACCTGGTGGAAGCCGAGTCCGAACTCGTCGCCGGCTTCATGGTCGAGTATTCCTCGACGCCGTACATGCTGTTCATGCTGGGCGAGTACGTGGCCATCATCCTGATGTGCGCCATGACGACGATCCTGTTCCTCGGCGGCTGGGCGTCGCCGATCGACCTGCCACCCTTCAACTGGGTGCCGGGCGTCATCTGGTTCGTGCTCAAGCTTTGCCTCGTGTTCTTCATGTTCGCGCTGGTCAAGGCGTTCGTGCCCAGATACCGCTACGACCAGCTCATGCGGATCGGCTGGAAGGTGTTCCTGCCGCTGTCGCTCATCTCGGTAATCGTCCTCGCCTTCATTCTCCAGCTCACCGGCTGGGGATGGCATGGCGGCGCGGCATAGGGCGGAGAGAAGATATGTCCAACGTTCTCAGTCGTCTGCTGCTGCTGGAATTNGTCGGCGCGATCGGNGCGTCGATGCGCTACTTCTTCGCGCCNAANAAGACCATCAACTACCCGTTCGAGAAGATGGAGTATTCGCCCCGCTTCCGCGGTGAGCATGCGCTCCGGCGCTACCCCAACGGNCAGGAGCGGTGCATCGCCTGCAAGCTCTGCGAAGCGATCTGCCCNGCCCAGGCGATCACCATCGAGGCCGGNCCGCGGCAGAACGACGGCACGCGCCGGACGGTTCGGTACGACATCGACATGGTCAANTGCATCTACTGCGGCATGTGCCAGGAGGCCTGNCCGGTCGATGCCATCGTCGAGGGCCCGAATTTCGAATTCGCCACCGAAACGCGCGAGGAACTCTACTTCTCCAAGGAGAAGCTCCTGGCCAACGGCGACCGCTGGGAGCGGGAACTGGCGCGCAACATTTCGCTCGACGCGCCTTACCGGTAAGGACCCCGAATGACCCTGCCGCTCTTTTTCTTCTACGTGTTCTCGATCATCACGGTCGCTTCCGGCCTGATGGTGATCGCGGCGCGTAACCCTGTGCACGCGGTGCTGTTCCTGATCCTGGCCTTCGTCAACTCGGCGGGCCTGTTCATGCTGGCCGGGGCCGAGTTCCTGGCGCTGATCCTGATCGTGGTCTATGTCGGCGCCGTGGCCGTGCTGTTCCTGTTCGTCGTCATGATGCTCGACATCGACTTCGCGAACATGCGGCAGGGGCTGCTGCAATACATGCCGATCGGGGCGATCATCGGCGTCATCCTGCTGCTGGAACTGCTGATGGTGGCGGGCAGCGTCGTGGTGGGGCCGCACGTGGCCGGCGCCAATCTGGTGCCGATCGCGGATAGCGTATCGAACACCCGCGCGCTCGGCGATGCCATCTACACGCGCTACGTGTTCGTCTTCGAAGCGGCGGGCGGCGTGCTGCTGGTCGCCATGATCGGCGCCATCGTGCTGACGCTGCAGCACCGGGTGAACGTGAAACGCCAGGATCCGGTCAAGCAGGCGAGCCGCAAGCGCCACGAGGGCGTCGAGGTCGTCAGCGTCAAGTCTGGTCAGGGATTGTAAGGGGGCGGAAATGGCTGAAGGTATCGGACTCGGTCACTTCCTGACCGTGGGNGCAATTCTGTTCACGCTNGGCGTGTTCGGCATTTTCCTCAACCGCCGCAACATCATCATCATCCTGATGTCGGTCGANCTTATCCTNTTGGCGGTCAACATCAATTTCGTCGCCTTCTCGGCGGCGCTGCACGACCTGTCGGGGCAGGTGTTCGCCCTGCTGATCCTGACGGTCGCCGCCGCCGAGGCCGCGATCGGCCTCGCNATGCTGGTCATCTTCTACCGCAACCGCGGCTCGATTGCGGTTGAAGACGTCAATCTGATGAAGGGCTGAGCCGGATGATCCAGGCAATCGTCTTCTTCCCGCTGATCGGTGCGCTGATCGCGGGATTGCTCGGCCGGGTCATTGGGGCCAAGGCGTCGGAGTACGTTACCACCGGCCTGCTGCTGCTCGCCGCCGTGCTGGCATGGATCGTCTTCCTGCCGATCGTCGGAGGCAGCCACCTCGATGCCGTGACGAAAGTCACCGTGCTCGAATGGGTGCACTCTGGTCCGCTGTCGCTCGACTGGACGCTGCGCGTCGACACGCTGACGGCGGTGATGCTGGTCGTCGTGACCACCGTTTCGTCGCTCGTCCACGTCTATTCGATCGGCTACATGGCCGAAGATCCGCATCAGCCCCGCTTCTTCGCTTATCTGTCGCTCTTCACCTTCGCCATGCTGATGCTGGTGACCGCCGACAACTTCCTCCAGATGTTCTTCGGCTGGGAAGGCGTGGGCTTGATGAGCTATCTGCTCATCGGGTTCTGGTACGACCGCCCCGCCGCGGGCGCCGCGGCCATGAAGGCATTCATCGTCAACCGCGTTGGTGATTTCGGCTTTGCCCTCGGCATCTTCGGCGCCTTCGCGCTGCTCGGGCACATCGATTTCGACGGCGCCTTTGCCGCGGTGCCGGCGCACCAGAACGACGTCATGCACTTCCTGTGGGGTGAATGGCCGGCGATGACGGTGGTCTGCCTGTTGCTGTTCATGGGCGCCATGGGCAAGTCGGCGCAGTTCCTGCTCCACACCTGGCTGCCGGACGCGATGGAGGGGCCGACCCCGGTCTCGGCACTCATCCACGCCGCCACGATGGTGACGGCGGGTGTGTTCATGGTGGCGCGCTTGTCGCCGCTGTTCCAGGCGTCGCCGACCGCGATGACCGTCGTGCTCTATGTGGGCGCCATCACGGCCTTCTTCGCCGCGACCGTCGGCCTCGTNCAGAACGACATCAAGCGCGTCATCGCNTANTCGACCTGTTCGCAGCTCGGCTACATGTTCGTGGCGCTCGGGGCAGGGGTCTATTCGGCCGGNNTCTTCCACCTCTTNACGCATGCTTTCTTCAAGGCGCTGCTCTTCCTGGGGGCCGGCTCGGTCATCCACGCGATGCACCACGAGCAGGACATCCGGAAGATGGGCGGCCTCCGCCACAAGATCCCCATAACCTACTGGATGATGCTGATCGGCACCTTTGCGCTGACCGGCCTTGGCATCCCGGGCACGCCGCTCGGCTTCGCGGGTTTCTTCTCCAAGGATTCGATCATCGAGGCGGCCTACGGGGTGGGCGGCAACAACGGCGCCTTCGCCTTCTGGGCACTGGTGATCGCCGCTGGCATGACGAGCTTCTATTCCTACCGGCTTCTCTTCCTCACCTTCCACGGCAAGCCGCGGGGTGGGGCCCATCATCCGCATCACCATGGCTCGGACCATACCGACACCGTGGACGAGCGTGCACCCATACCGTACGACCATTCGCACGATGCGGAGCAGTATGCCTACGAGCACGCCCATGAGAGCCCCAACCTGATGCTGGTGCCGCTCTATGTGTTGGCCGTGGGCGCCGTGCTGTCGGGCGTGCTGTTCGCTGGCCGCTTCATGGGCACGCCTGAGGTGATCGCCGATTTCTTCAAGGGCGCCATAGCGGTCAACGCCGACGCGATCGAGGCGGCGCATCATGCCCCGTTCTGGGTCAGTTCNTCGGCGACGATCGCCATGCTGGTCGGGCTNNTGACCGCCTGGTACTTCTACATCCGCTCGCCGGAGACGCCCAAGCGCCTCGCCGCGCAGAANCCGGGGCTCTACCGCTTCCTGCTCAACCGCTGGTATTTCGACGAGCTCTACGGNGTCATCTTCGTGCGCCCGGCGATCTGGCTCGGTACNGCCGTCTGGCGCGGCTTCGACGACTGGCTGCTGGACAAGACCGTCGTCGAGGGCCTGGGTCACCGCGTGGCGGACGTCACCAGGCAGGTCGTGCGGCTGCAGTCCGGCTATCTCTACCACTACGCTTTCGTGATGCTGATCGGCATTGCCGTACTGCTCACCTGGGCCATCGCAGCTGGGGGGCTGCTCGGATGATCTTTGCCAACTCCCTGCTGAGCATCATCACCTTCCTGCCGCTGGTGGGCGCGGTGATCCTGGCGTTCATCTCGGGCCGCGACGCGGCGTCCGAAAATCTCGTTCGCTGGATCGCGCTCATCATTTCGGTCGTGACGTTCCTCTTTTCGCTCCTGCTCTGGGCCGGTTTCGATCAGTCCCAGACGGGCTTCCAGTTCGTCGAGAACTACGCCTGGATCGGCAATTCGATCGGTTATCGCATGGGCGTCGACGGCATCTCGGTGCTGTTCGTCGTGCTCACCGCCTTCCTGATGCCGATCTGCGTCATCGCCAGCTGGACCTCGGTGCACACCCGGGTGCGGGAATACCTCCTGGTGTTCCTGGTGCTCGAGACGCTGATGATCGGCGCCTTCGCGACGCTCGACCTTGCCATGTTCTACGTGTTCTTCGAGGGCACGCTGATCCCGATGTTCCTGATCATCGGCATCTGGGGCGGCGCGCGGCGCATCCAGGCGAGCTACAAGTTCTTCTTTTACACCTTCACCGGGTCGGTGCTGATGCTGCTCGCCATCATGGCGATGTACTGGCAGGGCGGCACCACCGATATCTCCAAGCTCCTGACGGTGAAATTTCCCCCGGGCATGCAGATCTGGCTGTGGCTCGCCTTCTTCGCCTCGTTCGCGGTGAAGATGCCGATGTGGCCGTTCCACCGCTGGCTGCCCGAGGCGCACGTCGAGGCGCCGACCGGTGGCTCGGTCATCCTGGCGGCGATCCTGCTGAAGTTCGGTGGCTACGGTTTCCTCCGCTTCTCGCTGCCGATGTTTCCGGATGCCTCCCACCAGCTGGCGAACTTCGTCTTCCTGCTCTCCGTGGCGGCGATCATCCTGACCTCGCTGGTCGCGCTCGTGCAGACGGACATGAAAAAGCTGATCGCCTATTCGTCCGTCGCGCACATGGGCTTTGTCACCATGGGCATCTTTTCGGGCACCGTGAATGGCGTGCAGGGCGCGCTGTTCCAGATGATCTCGCACGGCCTCGTTTCGGCCGCGCTCTTCCTCTGCGTCGGCGTCATCTACGACCGCATGCACACCCGCGAGATTTCCGCCTATGGCGGCTTGGTGCATCGCATGCCGCTCTATGCCTTCGTGTTCATGGGCTTCACCATGGCCAATGTGGGGCTGCCGGGCACGTCGGGCTTCGTCGGTGANTTCCTGACCATGATCGGCACCTTCCAGGTNTCGACCTGGACGGCGTTCGGCGCGGCGTTCGGCGTCATCTTCTCGGCCGGCTATGCGCTCTGGCTCTACCGCCGCGTGGTGTTCGGCCAGCTGACCAAGGACAGCCTCAAGGACATCATGGACCTCAACTGGCGCGANGGGCTNGTGCTCATCCCGCTGATGGNGCTGGTGGTGTTCTTCGGCTTCTATCCGGCGCCCATCCTCGATGCCACGGCAGCGTCCACCAANGCGCTNGTGGCCGAATACCAGTCCGTGGTCGGCGCGCCGCCGTCACTCGTCAAGCCGGCGCCCGCCGCCCCCGCTGCCGCTCCTGCGGCCGAAAGCAAATAGGAGCCCCGCGCCAATGGCATCCGATCTTCAAAGCCTCAGCGCTCTGGGCCCTGTCCTGCCGGAAATCGTGCTGGCGCTCGCCGCGCTCGTCGTCCTGCTCATCGGCGTTCTCGGCAAGCGCGACAACACCGGCCTGCTGACGGGCATCGCTGCGGCGGTGCTCGCCATTCTCGCCATCTGGGTCGCCACCCAGGATACCACGGGGGTGCTCTTCAACGGCGGCTTCATCGCCGACGGCTTTGCCCGCTTCATGAAGGTGCTGGTGCTCGCCGGCTCGGCCTTCGTACTGCTGCTGTCGTTTTCGACCGCGCGCGAGAACGGCATCGCCAAGTTCGAGTACGCGGTCCTGGTGATGCTGGCGACGGTCGGCACCATGCTGATGGTCTCGGCCAACGACCTGATGGTGCTTTACGTCGGCCTCGAGCTCAGCGCGCTGTCGTCCTATGTGCTGGCGGGCATGAACCGCGACAATGCCAAGGCGACGGAAGCGGGCCTCAAGTACTTCGTGCTCGGCGCCCTGTCGTCGGGCATGCTGCTCTACGGAGCCTCGCTGGTCTATGGCTTCACCGGCCAGCTGCAGCTCGACCAGATTGCCCATGCCATCACGGCCGGGTCGCGGTCGCTCGGCTTGATCTTCGGCGTGGTGTTCCTGCTGGCCGGCGTTGCCTTCAAGATTTCCGCGGCGCCGTTCCACATGTGGACCCCCGACGTGTACGAGGGGGCTCCAACCCCGGTCAGCGCCTTCTTCGCCACCGCTCCCAAGGTTGCGGCCATGGCGTTGATGATCCGCGTCGTGACGGTGTCGTTCGGCCCCGTCGTCCACGACTGGCAGCAGATCGTCATCTTCCTTTCGATCGTCTCGATGGTACTCGCCTCCTTCGCGGCCATCGGCCAGAACAATCTCAAGCGCCTCATCGCCTATTCCTCGATCGGCCATATGGGTTTCGCGCTGGTCGGTCTGTCGGCCGGCACCGAGACGGGTGTCGAGGGCGTGACGCTCTACATGGCGATCTACATGGTCATGACGCTCGGCTTCTTTGCGTGCCTTTTGGCACTGCGCAGCGAGCAGGGGCCGGTGGAGTCGATNNCGGATCTCGCCGGTCTGGGCCAGACCCGGCCGTTCGTCGCGGCAATCCTTGCCATCATCATGTTCTCGCTGATCGGCCTGCCGCCGCTGGGCGGGTTCTTCGCCAAATGGCAGGTCTTCCTTGCCGCGATCGAAGCTCACCTCTTCATCCTGGCGGTCATCGGCATGCTGGCCAGCGCCGTGTCGGCCTTCTACTACCTGCGGATCGTCAAGACGATGTACTTCGACGAGCCGAAGCTGAAGTTCGCCGGCGTGCCGGGCGAGCTGACATTCACCATGGCGTTGGTTGGATTCCTGGTAGTGAGCTACTATCTGACGGTGGGCAGCCCGCTGACGAGCCTCGCGCACGCTGCAGCAGGAAGCCTCTTTTAGGTGGTGGCCCTCCGGCTCGGTGACAGGGCGCGGGCGGCCGGGTACCGGCTGGCAGCGTTCGACAGCATCGGGTCGACCAATACCGAAGCGCTCAATGCCGCATCGTCCGGAGACCCGGGCGGCATCTGGTTCGCTGCCCTGCAGCAGACGGCGGGTCGCGGGCGTCGCGGCCGGACCTGGCAGAACCCGCCTGGCAATCTTGCTGCCTCGCTGCTGATCGTGCCCGACGTCGAACCGGCGGTTGCGGCGACGCTGGGCTTTGCGGCAGGGGTCTCGCTCAATCGGGCGCTGTCGCGCATCCTGCCGGCGGGGCTGGTCAAGGTGGGCATCGACGGCGCAGACGGGGGCGGCGAAGGCGGTAGCGCCCGGATCGCGCTCAAATGGCCCAACGACGTTCTGGCCGACGGCGCCAAGCTCGCGGGCATCCTGCTCGAGGCGCAAAAGTTGCCGGACGGGCGGCACGCCATCGTCATCGGCATTGGCGTGAACGTCGTGGCGGCGCCGCAAGGGCTGCCCTATCCCGCGGTAAGCCTCATGGATTTGGGTGTCGAGCGGGATGCGAGCGACGTGCTCGAGGCGCTCTCCGACGCCTGGGTGGAAGTGTTTTCGCTGTGGCGGGAAGGGCAGGGCGTCGCGGAGGTGCTCGACCTCTGGCGTCGCTCGGCAGCTGGCATCGGCGCCCCGGTTGCGGTCAGTCGCAGCGAGGGTGTGGTGCGGGGCATCTTTGAAACGGTCGATGCGGCCGGGCGCCTGATCGTCCGGGCCGATGACCAGAGCCGCATCGCGATCACCGCGGGCGACGTGCACTTCGGCGTTACCGCGTCGGTCGCTGGATAGAGTTTCGGCTTCGGCGCGGGATTACCGCGACGAGCCGGGCGAGTGAGGACCTCTGTCCCACCGCCGAACGGAATTGACAAGACGTGGGTTCGCCGTCGTCCGGCCCACGCTCTTCCTTTGGAGACGACGCGAATTGCCTTGGCCGTTCCGCCTGGAACGGCTTGAGGCACATTGGGATATTCAATGGCTTCGAACAAAGAAGAACTCGTCTTCGTGCCGCTGGGCGGCGTCGGGGAAATCGGCATGAACATGGGCGCCTACGGCTTCGGCACGCCCGCGCATCGCAAATGGATCGTCGTCGACTGCGGCGTCACCTTTGCCGGTCCGGCGCTGCCGGGGATCGAACTCGTAATGCCCGACCCGACGTTCCTCGAAGAGAACGCCGACGACGTGCTCGCCCTCATCCTCACTCACAGCCACGAAGACCACTACGGCGCGGTGCTCGACCTCTGGCCGGGGTTCGACCGTCCGGTCTACGCTACGGCCTTTACCGCCGCGATGCTGGCGGCCAAGCGGGCGGCGGACAACATCGTCGACAACGTCTCGATCGTACCCATGCGGCCCGGCCGGGTGTTCCAGCTCGGGCCGTTCACGATCGAACCCATCAACGTCGCCCACTCGATTCCCGAGAGCAACGGACTGCTGATCACCAGCCCGATCGGCCGCGTGCTCCACACCGGCGACTGGAAACTCGATCCGACCCCGGTCGGCGGGGCACCGACGGATGTCGATCGGCTTGCGGCCATCGGCGCCGACGACACGTTGCCGCTGGCGCTGATCTGCGACTCGACAAACGCCCTCAAGGAGGGCAGCAGCCCGAGCGAGACCGAGGTAGGCGACGCGCTGGCCGAGCTGATCGCCGCCGCGCCCTACCGGGTTGCGGTCACCACCTTCGCCTCCAATGTGGGCCGGGTCATCTCGGTGGCCCGCGCCGCACAGAAGGCCGGCCGGCAGATCGTGATGTCCGGTCGGGCCATGCACCGGATCTCCGGCATCGCGCGTGAACTCGGCATGCTGGAGGACATCGCCCCCTTCCTCGACCAGGAGGCGTTCAAGACGCTGCCGCGCGACAAGGTGGTGCTGCTCTGCACCGGCAGTCAGGGCGAGGCACGGGCTGCCGTCTCGCGCATCGCGCGGGGCGAGCACCCGGCGATCGACCTCAACGCCGGGGACCGCGTCATCTTCTCGTCCTGGGCCATACCCGGGAACGAGCGCGAGGTGATCGACATCCAGAACATGTTCATCGACCGCGGCATCGACGTCATCACCCGCGACGATGGGCTCGTCCACGTCACCGGCCACCCGCGGCGAGACGAGCTGCGCCGCCTCTACGGCCTGGTGAAACCTGCCGTCCTCGTGCCGGTGCACGGCGAGGCGGTGCATCTGCGGGCCCACGCCAAGCTCGGCCGCGACTCGGGCATCCCGAGCGTCATCGAGGCGCGAAACGGCGACATGGTGCGCTTGTTCCCCGATGCCATGGCCATGCCGGGGGAGGTGCGCACCGGCGAACTCTATCTCGACGGCACTATTCTCTGTACGCCTGAGGAAAGCGGCGTCAAAGGCCGGCGCCGGCTGTCGTTCGGCGGCCATATCGTGGTGAGCCTCTGTGTCTCGGCCAATGGCAGCGTCGCGGCGGGGCCCGAGATCGCGATCGAGGGCCTGCCGGAGGTCGAAGACGACGAGGAGTCGCTCGGGCTGGTGGTGCGGCGCGCCGTCACGGGTACACTCAAGAGCATTCCCCCCAAGCGGCGCAGCGATCCGGACCTGGTCAATGCGGCGCTCAATCGGGCAGTGCGCAGCGAGGTAAACGCCTTCTGGGGCAAGAAGCCCAACGTCACCGTCTTCGTGCATCGCATCTAGAGTTCACGTTTCGATCAAATCGAAGACGTGAACTCTCTATCTGAGTTGTCGCGTTTCCTAACGGCAAGAGTGGCAGCAGCTTTTGCCGGAAACGCTCTAGCAGTGCTGCGGAGCAGGCCGGATGAACTGG
>JGI25165J46597_1001595_pt1 | contig 10972 bp, 10 predicted proteins | sample AraplaCL_Cvi_mCL_FD_46597 | JGI IMG/M metagenome (IMG submission 46597)
TCGTTGAAGCTCGCCCAGTGCGCGACATCGACGATATAGACACGAACCTGCGCCAGTTTCTTGATATCGCTGCCCGCACCAGCAAGCGCGGAAGCCAGATTTGCCAACACCTGCTCGGCCTGGGCTTCAAAAGAACGCTCCGTAAGCTTGGCGCCGTTCGCGTCGATAGGAAGTTGGCCGGACACAAAAACCAGGCCATTTGCGACCGATACGTGGCTGTAGTGACCACCCGGCGTTGCCAGTCCAGCGGGGTTCATCGTTTGAGGGAACTGCGCATTCTGCTGATGCTGATCCATGACGAACATTCCAGGTAGAAAGGACCGCTTCAACCACAGCCACGACGAGGTCAGGAAGCTATCCGGGTTTGTATTCGGGAGCGGGAGTGCCAATCCCGGTGCCATCAGTATGATGCATGGAGTCTACGGTTATCGGCAACCAGCGACGATTCGGGGTCGATTGGATCGTTCGATTCCGTCATGGCTTTTGAACTGGTCTTTCAGGCTGACGAGTCTGGAAGTATTGCTGCGCCAACGAAATCCAGTATTGAACACCTGCTGGAATGATGTCGTCGTTGAAGTCGTACTTCGGGTTGTGCAGACCCGGTGCAGTCTCACCGACATGGGCGTTGCCGATCAGCACATACGTGCCGGGTCGCTCTTCCAGCATGAAGCCGAAGTCTTCTGATGTCATGTTGGCCGGCACGTCGGCGTGCGTACGTTCATCGCCGAAAGTCTCGCGAATGACGGCTTCGCATAATTGGGTCTCGGCCCGCGTGTTGATGGTCGCCGGATAGTACTGGAAGAACGTGACTTCGACCTGAGCGCCGTGCGCGGCCGCCAGCCCTTCGCACATCAACTGGATGTCGCGCTGCAATTTCTGCTGCAGCTCCGATGAAAGCGTACGTATCGTTCCGCGCAACTCGGCGCTGTCCGGAATCACGTTGTCGGTGTCGCCGGCGTGAATCATGCACACGGAGATCACGGCGGGATCGACCGGGTCCTTGTGTCGCGCAGCGATGGTCTGACAGTGCAGCACCATCGAGCAAGCCAGCGGAATCGGATCGAGGCCGAGATGCGGTTGCGCCGCATGAGCGCCCTTGCCGGTGACTGTGATCCTGAAGCGCGAACCCGCCGCCATGATCGGGCCCACCCGCAAGCCGAAATGCCCACCCGGCAAACTCGGCCAATTGTGCATGCCGAACACTGCCTCGGTGGGATATTGCTCGAACAGGCCGTCGTCGATCATTTTTCGCGCGCCCGCGCCGCCTTCTTCTCCTGGCTGGAACACGAAATGAACGCTGCCAGGCAATTGCGGCATGCCTTTCAGAATGCGCGCGGCGCCGAGCAGCATCACCGTGTGGCCGTCGTGCCCGCACGCGTGCATGATTCCGTGAGTGCACGACGCGTGCGTGAAATCGTTGGCTTCCTGGATGGGCAACGCATCCATGTCTGCACGAAGCACGATGCCCCAATGCGGATTCACGCCCGGCAAGCTTGCCACGACGCCTGTTCCGCCCAGTCCGCGCGATACCGTATAACCGAGTTCCTCGAGCTCACGCGCGACGACGTCAGCGGTCCTGTGTTCTTCAAAGCGCAACTCGGGATGCGCGTGAAGGTCGCGTCGCAACTTTGCCCAATGCGGATGATGCGCGCTTAGCGATGTTTCGGGAATATCGGTGGTTTCCATTCTCGGCACCTTTCTATAGCGGGCAGCTTCAAGTCGGCGACATCACGGCGTGACGTCTCGCGATCTTTAGTTGTAGTACCCGAGGATCGACTTCACCTCCATGTACTCTTCCATTCCTTCGATCCCGTACTCGCGACCGTTTCCGGATTGCTTGTACCCGCCGAACGGAGCCTGCGGGTCCCACGCCGGATAGTTCAGATGCACCTGGCCTGACTCGATGCGCGCGGCGACCTGACGCATCAGCGTTTTGTCCGTGCCCTGCACATGTGCGCCGAGTCCGTACACGGTGTCGTTCGCGATGGCGATCGCTTCTTCCACCGTGTCATACGCGAGGATCGCGAGGACCGGCCCGAAGATCTCCTGCTGCGCAATCGGCATGTCCGTGCGTACATCCGAGAAGATTGTCGGGCGCGCATAGAAGCCTTGGCTCAAGCCGACGGGTCTGCCTGCACCGCCCACGATCAGCTTCGTGCCGTCGTCCACGCCCGCTTCGATCATCTGCTGCACCCGGTTGAACTGTGCGCGATTCGCGAGTGGACCATGAGTCGTCGTCTCGACGAACGGATCGCCGACGATCATCTGTTTCGTCGCCGCCACGGCGAGTTCATCCACCTGGGCCATGACGCTGCGTGGGACGATCAGGCGCGTCGGCGCGCTGCATGACTGCCCCATGTTGCGAAACGCAGCCGCTACGCCGAGCGTGACCGCACGCGGCAGATCGGCGTCAGGCAGCACGATGTTTGGCGACTTGCCGCCCAGTTCCTGCGCAACGCGCTTGACCGTCGGCGCGGCCGCCTGGGCGACCAGCACGCCGGCTCGCGTCGAACCGGTGATCGACACCATATCGACTTGCGGATGGGCCGACAGCGCCGTCCCCACTTCTGGCCCCGTGCCGCTCACGAGGTTGAACACGCCCGCTGGAATGCCCGCTTCGGCAACGACCTCGGCAAACAGCAGGGCGCTCAGCGGCGACAACTCGCTGGGCTTGAGGATAACGGTGCAGCCGGCAGCCAGTGCCGGCCCGACTTTCGCGGTGATCTGATAGATCGGCCAGTTCCACGGCGTGATGAGCGCGCACACACCGATCGGCTCGCGCGCGATGGCGGTGGTGCCACGCTGGGCGACGAACGGATAAGTTGCGAGGTTGTCGCGTGCGACGCGGATGTGTTCGGCTGCGAGCGGCACATGGGCACTGCGCGCGTAGTTGATCGGCGCGCCCATTTCCATCGACAGGGCAAGCGCAAACAGTTCGGCTCGTTCGAGGAAGAGGGCATGAACGCGGTCGAGCAGCGCGGCGCGCTCTTTGGGCGAAGTCGCGGACCAGCTCGCGAACGCTTTGCGCGCGGCTTGCACCGCGCGGTCCACGTCGCCGGCGGTCCCTAACGGGATGTCGCAAAGCGTCTCTTCAGTGGAAGGGCAGACCACGGCGGTGCGTTCCGTGCCGATAGGCGCGACCCATTCGCCGTCGATAAAGAAGCGGTCCAGATGGCCGGCCTGCATCAGATGAAGCACAGGGGATTTCATTGCTACTTGTCCTTGCGTCGATACCGTGCGCTCGTAGCAGGCGAAAGCGCACGGATAGAAGTCGAAACGAAACCGTTGTCAGAAGTCGGCGACCTTGCCCCACGCCGATTTGTCGAAGCGTTCGGGACGGTAAGGCTCGGGGTCGACGATCGGCGTCGCGCCTGTGACCATATCTGCCACGAGATGACCGCATCCAGGCCCGATTCCGAAGCCGTGGCCACTGAGGCCAGCGGCCAGCACGAAGCCGGGCAGCGACTGAGTTTCGCCGATGGCGGGGATGCCGTCAGGTGTCATGTCGATATAGCCGGCCCAGGAGGCCGTCACGCGTGCTTCGCCAATCACTGGACACAGATCGATGGCACGCCTGCGAATTTCCGTGAGTGTGGCTTCATCGGCGCTGGGGTCCAGCACGCGCATTTTTTCCATCGGCGTCGGCTGATCGAGCCGCCAGCGGTTCAGGCCTTCATGGCCCGAGCGCACGCCTTCCAGACCGCCGGGACTGAGGCTCTGCCAGCGACGCGCGAACATCGGCAGAAAGTCCTTCGCATAGCGAAGTTTTTGCAACGTGGGATCGAACTTTGCCAATCCGCTGATGGCGAGCGAATAGGTTTCGTCGCCGCGACGCGTGATCGTGATGCTTTTCGTGTGCAGCGCATCCGGCAACGTGCCGCGCGGCAGCGAGACCGACGCGACCGACGAGCGAATGGTCGCCTGGGGCAAGCGAATGCCGAGTTGCCGGCAAAACGTCGAGGCCCATGCGCCGCCCGACAGCACCGCGATCTTCGTGCGGATCACGCCGTGCTCGGTCACGACACCGCTGACCCTGCCGCCCTCTGTTTCGATGCCCCGTGCCGCGCAATTCTGATGGACGGTGCCGCCCAGCTTGATGATGCTGCGTGCCACGGCCGGAGCGGCGTTGGCCGGGTCGGCCGTGCCGTCGGTCGGCGCGAACACGCCGCCTTTCCAGCTGCGTCCGGTTGCGGCCGCCCGCTCGTTGGCCTGTTTGCTGCCGAGCACTTCGGTTCTGACGCCGGCCGTGCGGGCGAATTCGCACCAGCGCGTCCATCCGCCGAGTTCGTCGTCGTCGTTGCTGAGATACAGCAGACCGCCGCGGCGAAAGCCGGCGGATTCCCCGGATTCGTCTTCGAACTGCTGCCACAGTCGCAGACTTTCGGTCGCAATCGGCAATTCTCGCGCATCGCGGTTCTGCTGGCGGCACCAGCCCCAGTTCCGGCTGGATTGCTCGCCGCCTACGATGCCTTTTTCGATCAGCGCGACTTTGACGCCACGCTTCGCGAGAAACCATGCAGTGAATACGCCGACAATGCCCGCGCCTATCACCACGACGTCGGCGCTATCGGGCAGCGCCGGGCTGCTATCAATGCGGGTCAACGGTACGCGCATCTATGAAAGTTCCTTCGTGAGTCGCGTGTCGGGTAAATGTCTGTCGGCGACTTTGCCAGTTGCAACGCACAGAACCGGTACGACCGGTAGACCGGATCGGGTGCGCCTTGATGCGCGGCGGTGCCGAGATGCTTGCTGTCGGCTCGAAGAGCCCACGGATCCAGCAAGATTTCAAGCGCGCTATACGGGCAGGGCCGGTAGAGTCTTTATGGTACGTGGGCAATGTCACTCTGCGACGCTCGAAAAATATTTCAAAAGAGTATGAACACTGCGTTTGGCGTGCCTTGCGCAGCATTTTATGTGGCGCACTCATCGACTTGACTCGCTGGAGCGGCGAGTCGCGATCCGTAGAAACGCGGCCAGGCTTCGATCGCGTCGCCTGGCGTGACGGCCTGATAGGTGTGATAGGTGTGATGCCGCGTCCCGGTCGCACACGCAGATTTGTAGAATGCTCAGCCGTGCTTGAACTGGATGCAAGGCGCAGCAACGCAATCGCTGGCCTACGGTGGGGCGCAATTGATAATTGCCAGCAGTTGGGTGCGCAACAGGGCCGTAAGCTGTTCATCCACCGCAGTGGGTGTCTGGCTCAATACCGCCTGCAATTCGCCGACTTCAGTTCGCAGGCGGCATTGTTCACGTTAGCTTGTCGATCACGAGCAATGTCGAAGTGGCCGACGCATATAACTTTCCGGTGCTGTCCTTTAGCGTGGCCTCGGCGAACGCCGCGCGGCGGCCAATGCTGATCACCCGGCCTTCCGCCCGAAGCGTGCCGGTCTCATGCGTTATCGCTTTATGGTACGAAACCTTGAGTTCCAGCGTTGTATAGGCTTGCGTTGGCGATAGACGGGAATGGGCGGCGCAGCCGCATGCGGAGTCGAGCAGTGTGGCTGCATATCCGCCATGGACCGTACCGATAGGGTTATAAGCTCGGAGTGACGGTACGCTTTCGAAAGCTGCGAAGCCTTCGGACGCTTCGACCAGCGTGAAGTCCAAGGTATCACCGATCGGTGGCCGTCCCCCTGATTGCATTAATTTGTGTAGCTGCTCCAAGCCGGAGAGATTGGGTGGCAGCTGTTCGACAAGGTTCATTTGCAAGACTCCAGGTGGAAGCGTCGTTTAAGCGCTGTCTTCGCGCGCATCAATATTTTGTCGGAGCGCGTTTGATCCGGCTCCCCTCTGGCAAGCATTAGCGCGCCAACCATCTCGCACAACAGCGACTCCGCGTTCGGGTTCGCCTCTGCGTCTCCAAGCTCCGACAAAAGTCCTGCAAGCCGCTTTCGCAGCCGTGTCGTTCCCTCTGCAAAGGCCGCGCGTGCTTCAGGGGAGACCCTCGTCATTTCAGAAACTAACGCAGCTACCGGACAACCAACCTGAATTGCGTCCCGGTGCGCGCGCGACAGATAAAAGCGGATGTAATGCCAAAGGCCTTGCGCAGGCGATCGACCGGATACTTGATGGAGAAAGTGGGCTTCACTCTCTTCAAACATCGTGGCAATGGCAGCAGTCACAAGCTCGTCTTTCGAACGAAAGTGAGCATAAAAACCCCCATGGGTCAGTCCGGCGCCCTCCATAACCCGCGCAACAGCAATCTGCTGTGGCCCGTGTGCCCGAATTGCATCCGCGGCTACCTTCAGTAGCTTTTGACGCGTTTCGTCTTTGTGTGTAGCGCCATATCGCATTGACCGGTCCCGACCATAGTATGATCACCATCATATAAAGAAACGTGTTCAATCACAACGCTTCTCGCCGCGACAGTTTTCGCGAGAGCTGGCACCGCCGTCAGGCGGCGAGTCGTCCGTTCGCTCTGCGACTCGCGCCAGGCAGGTTTAGTTTTGCTGGCCGACTTTGACGGCTGACGTTAACAGACGCGAAGACGAATGCGAAGACACATGCGAAGACGAATGCGAAGACGAATGCGACTGACAATGCGGGCATCCACACTGCGAAAACGGGTCTGTCCGCGCTCATAACGTAAAGAACGCCGCATCCTCTCGTAGCCTCGGGGCGATTCGTTTCTCCGCCCACTCCAACCACGCCCGGGTCCTGGCGTCCATGAAGTGCCTGGAAGGCAAGAGTGCAAATATTCCAATGTCCGGTGACCGCCACGCCGGTAGCACCCGGCGGAGCCGGCCATCGCGGATTGCGTCTATGACCGAGAAAAGCGGAAGCAGCGTTATTCCGGCACTCCTCACAGCAACATCGAGCAGCAGCTCTGGCGTGTCCGCCACCAGCGGCCCTTGAGGGGAAAATTCCTGCACCGGGCCTTGCCCGTCTGTCAGTCGCCATTCCGGAGTGATGGAAGGATTAATCAGACGCAGGCATGAGTGCTCGCTCAATGCGGCGGGAGTCTTGGGCTCGCCGGAGCGTTGCAGATATTCTGGCGACGCGCACACCACCGCGAATGTCGTTCCCAGCCGACGCGCCACCAATCCCGAGTCAGTCAGCGACTCCGCCAGATAAAAGCTCACGTCTACACCGCGAGCGAGCAGATCGGGAAAGTACTGCGAAGTACTGTAGTTGACGATGACTTCGGGATAACTCGCACAGAAATCGGCGAGCTCAGGCGCGACATAGTGGTGGCCGAAACTGGTCATGCATTGCACGCGCAGCCGGCCAGACGGACTGGATGCCGTCCCGGAGGCCTTCGCTTCGGCTTCGTCCATAAGCGCAACGATCTCGCGACAACGCTCGGCGTATTCGGCGCCTGCATCGGTGAGTATCCGATGGCGGGTCGAGCGCTGAAGCAGCTTGACGTCAAGCCGCTTCTCCAGGTCCGACACGAGCCGCGAAACTTGCGCCGTAGTGAGATCCATCTGCTCGGCCGCGGCAGTGAAACTGCCGCTATCGACCACACGCAGGAACGCGCGAATCGCATGGAAGAGGCCTGTCTGAAGAAGGTCTTTGCGCATTCCGTAAATATACTTTGTTAGGTGCTCTATTGTTACTGAAGTTGTAGCGTCTCACAATCGGGCCACTAAATGGCAACCGCGGAGAACCTCCCATGAAACCCGATGTGCGTGCTCCGGTGAGCAGTAGTGGCCGGCTGGCAGGCTTACTGATTCTGGTCGTGCCTCCGCTGTTGTGGGCCGGAAACTTCGTGGTCGGCAGGCTCGCACGTAACGACGTGCCACCTATGACGCTGGCCTTTGGCAGGCATCTCATCGCGCTGGTGTGTCTCCTGCCGTTTGGGTGGGCCGCGATGAAGCGCGACATGAGTCGGTATTGGGCGCTTCGATGGCGACTCGTGCGCGTATCCCTCGCAGGTATGGTCGCCTTCAATCTTCTCGTGTATGTAGGGCTGCATTCGACGACGGCGTCGAATGCGCAGTTGATGAACTCTGCAATTCCCGTACTGATCATCTTGATCGGTGCTGCATTTTTCGGGCAACGGCTGACCGCCGTCCAGAGCTTCGGACTCGTTCTATCCTGCGTCGGCGTTTTGACCATCATCTCGCACGGCGACACTGCGCGACTGTTAGCGCTTCAATTTTCCCGTGGCGACCTGTTTGTCTTCGGCGCGATGGTGGCGTTTGCTCTCTTCTCGGTCTGGCTGCGTTCTTTTCCGGCGGACATGGACCGTCTCGGGCTACTTGGCGCGCAACTCGTCATCGCGGTAGTGGTGCTCTTTCCGCTGTTCATGTGGGAGTACATCGCGGGGGAACGTGCAACCTGGAACAGCGCGTCTCTTGGAGAAATCATGTACGTAGGGCTCGCGCCATCCCTGATCGCCAACCTCCTGTATATGTTTGGCATTGCGCGCGTAGGTCCAGCTCGGGCGGGGCTCTTCATTCACCTGATTCCGCTCTACGGCGCGTCGATGTCAATCGTGTTTCTGGGCGAGACGCTGCACGTTTATCACGCGATCGGCATGGCGGCGATCGTCGTTGGTCTGGCCTGCTCACGTAGCAAAGACAGACCGGTATCCCGGTCTGCCGATGAGAACGAGGGCGATCGCTATAGCAAGCGTCGTCGGGTACAAACGGTTGGATGAGTCTCCTACGCTTTGACCACTTTATCGATCGCCCTCACGGGAATTAGCCGCCGTCAGTACGCCTTGGCAGTTTAATGAACCGTCTTAAAGCGTAGGCCGATCCAGTCCACATCAACTTCACAATGTCATATCAGCGAGTCCGAACATGAGTTTGCAATCCGTCCGTACATTTCTTTCACAGCATGCTCCCGACCTCGAAATTCTGGAAAAGCAGACGAGTACCGCCACTGTCGCGGAAGCCGCCAATGCCCACGGCGTGTCCCCGGGGCAGATCGCGAAGACGCTGTCTTTGTGGCTGAAGGACGAGGTCATCCTGCTGGTGCTTGGAGGTGACGCGAAGATTGACAACCGCAAGTTCAAGGACCAGTTCAAAGGCAAGGCCAGGATGCTCAATGCCGAGGAGGTGGTTGAATGGACCAGTCACCCGGTGGGCGGGGTGTGTCCGTTCGGGCTGCCGCGCGAAATGAAAGTCTTTGCGGATGTGACGTTGAAGAAGTTCGATGTCGTGTTGCCTGCAGCGGGCGCAACGAACGCGGCACTCCGCATCGCGCCCCAACGCCTTATCGAACTGGTTAGGGCAGAGTGGGTCGATGTCGCTCAGGCTCAAGCCCTGGCCGTATGACGGACTGTTTTCTTCCCGTCCGTCAGCGAGGCGAAATCGACATGACTTCCGCTCGTCGGACGGCGCGGTCGCGACTGAATTTATCGCCTCCGCGGCGTCATGCAATCGTTCGTCCCCACTGTAGTCTCTGCCGCCGCCTCGAGTCAGGCGCCTCTGCAAAAAGTTCAGCGAGAAATGTCCTCCAGCGACTTTCCAAGCGTCCGAGGCCCCATCAGTCCGATTGCGAGGATGACCAGCATCATCGCGCCGGCGATGAAAACGAACACGCCAGTGACGCCGAAGTCCTTCAGCATGAACGCAATGATGAACGAGCTGAACACCGCGGATGCACGACTCCATGAATAAACGAAGCCTACCGCCCGTGCGCGAATCGTCGTGGGGTACAGCTCCTGCTGATAGGCATGGTAGGTGAACGATATGATGTTGCCCGCAAGCGTTAGACAAACGCCCAGCATCACGATCGCCACGGCCGACGTTGCTTGGCTAAAGAGAAGTCCGGCCACGATGTTGAGCGCCGCCATGCAAACAATGACGTGCTTTCGCTCGAAGCGGTCAGCAATGAGATAGCCGAGCAAAGGTCCAAGAGGCGCCGCCAATCCGATGACTGTCGTGTAGAGCAGGCTCGACGTCACGGTGATTCCCTGCTTCACGAGCAGCGTGGGTACCCAGTTAGCAAAACCGTAAAAGCCGACCGTCTGGAATATGTGAAAGACAATGAGCATGACGGTCCGCTTGCGGTACGGCGGTTTCCACATATCAGAAAAGCCGCCTTTGATTGCGATCGGCTCGGATGGTCCTGGCGGAGGAAGAGGCCTTCCGTATTGGCTTTCAACTTGCGCTTCGAGTCGGGAGAGCACGGCGTCGGCCTCTGCGAATCGCTGCTTGCTGGCGAGCCAACGCGGGCTTTCCGGCAGGTTTCGACGGAAATACCATACGAACGCCGCACTGATGCCGCCAATCAATACGACCCACCGCCAACCGTCCAATCCCAGATAGGATTTCGGTACGAGCAGGTAAGACAGGAAGGCTACGACTGGGACCGCGGAAAAGCCGATTGCCTGGCAGACTGCAAACGCACGCCCGCGCATATGCTTCGGTGCGAGCTCGGACATGTAAGTGCCAATGGTGATGAGTTCGACGCCGATACCAAGACCGGAAACGAAGCGCCAGAAGTTCAGTCCTGTCGCTGTATCCTGGAAGGCCATTACCGTATTGGCCGCTACGTACCAGAGCAATGAATACGTGAAGATTGCACGCCGGCCAAAACGGTCAGCGAGGAATCCGCAGGCGATGGTTCCGACGAACAGACCGCTAAAGAGAGATGCGATAAAGCTGGCGACACCCGACGTTCCGAAAAGCCCGTGCGTCGTCGCAGTGAGAATTCCTGCCTTCACGAGACCAGGTGCGATGTACCCGGTGAAGAGCAAATCGTACAGTTCGAAGAAGAAGCCGAGGCTAAGCAACACGATCAGTTTCCAGACGCTCCGCGTGGCGGGAAGTCGGTCAAGACGTGCAGATATTGCGGCTTTATCGACGAGCGAATCCTCACCGGGCACGCTGGCTTCTTTGGCGCCTAAGGGTGAAGTGCCTTCCAAAGTGGTCATGGTTGTCTCCGTCTAGTATTTGCTTTTGATGCTGCCGGGCAAAAGTCAGCTAACCACAGCTATTAACAGCAATCTTCACTGGCGTTGCTCCTTGAGTTCGGCGAAGGAGACGATCCTGCCGGCCAGCGCGCTTGCCACGAC
>JGI25165J46597_1001600_pt1 | contig 10907 bp, 9 predicted proteins | sample AraplaCL_Cvi_mCL_FD_46597 | JGI IMG/M metagenome (IMG submission 46597)
TTGTCGTGCCCACGCGCATGAACATGCCCGTTTCGAGCACGCGCAAGAGCTTGACCTGCAGCTCGATCGGCATTTCCGTGATTTCGTCGAGGAACAGCGTGCCGCCGTTCGCGCGCTCGAAATAGCCCTTGTGCTGACGGTCGGCGCCGGTGAACGAGCCGCGCTCGTGACCGAACATTTCCGATTCGATCAGATTCGGCGAGATCGCGCCGCAGTTCACGGCGAGAAACGCATGCTTGCGACGCAAGCTCAGTTCGTGCAGCGTCTGCGCGGCCACTTCCTTGCCGGTGCCCGATTCGCCGACCAGCATGACCGAAGCTGCCGTAGGCGCAACGCGGCCGATCTGGTCGTAGACCTCCTGCATTGCCGGCGAATTGCCGAGCATCAAACCAAAGCGGCCCATGCGGCGCAATTCGCCGCGCAGAGTGCCGATTTCCGCCTTCAGGTCGCCGGCACGCGGCAGGCGCGAAAGAATCGCCTTCACGCGCTGCATGTTGATCGGTTTGACCAGGTAGTCGGTGGCGCCCATTTTCAGCGCGTTCACCGCCGACTCCACCGTGGCGTGGCCGGTGATCACGATCACTTCCACGCCGGAACGCGGATCGAGATCTTCGAACAAGTCGACCCCGCTGCCGTCCGGCAGCTTCAGGTCGGTAAAGACAACGTCCGGCATTTGCCGGACGAGTTGAATGCGCGCTTCGCGCAAATCGCCCGCGGTGGCGGTGGTCAATCCGTCTTCCCCGATGATGGCGGAAAGCGCCTCGCGGGTACCTGCGTCGTCATCGACAATCAGTACATGTGGCATCGCGTCTCGAAAGCCTGCAAGCGTGGGAGAAGAGCATGCGGCGGGGCATGCTAAAAAGGGCGACGACCCTCGCGCGGGCGGCGGCGAATGCGACTCGATGTGAGCGCACGCCAACCTGCATCAAGCAAGGGACCGCCGATTTCATTCAATACTGCAACAATACACGCAGAAAGCAGGACGTGATCGGCACTATTGTTCTGTATTTACCTATTATACGGCTTTACTGAGACAAATTAACAGTACCGCCAAGGCGCCGCATCCCAGGGATTTCATGCGGCGCCCTGGCGAAAAGCAAGCTTAACTGCTGTGCGGGAACGGCCAGGCGTCGGGATGTGCGGAGCCGTTTGCTCCATGGGCGCCGGGGCCCGTGCTCGCCGCCAGAGCCGCGCCGGGCGCGGACGACGACGACGGCGCGGTAACGGCGCCGCCCTCGCCTTCCCAACGGTGCAACTCACGTCCTGTTGCTCCCTGCGCGGCACGGTTTCGCTGGACATAGCGGACCGCGAGGAAGCCGCCGAGCGCCATCAGCGCGCCGAAGATACCAATTTTGGGTCGAGCCATCGTGAACTCCTTGTGGTCGTTGAATGGAGAAAGGTGGCGGCGGCGCATCGTGCCGCCGGTCACCGTCGATAAATCGCGAGGCGCTGGCCGGGATAAAAGCGTGGCAGTTTCGCTCTGCGCAGGTCCCAGCGAACGCGCAGCGGGGACCTGGCCATGACCAGCGGTATTGAGCTGAAATTCAGTCAATCATCAGCTGATAGCCGACCGTCACCGTGCAGTCAGGACGCCCAGTACAAAGCCCACGCCGGCTGCAATGGCGACCGAGCTCCACGGGTTTTGCCGCACGTAACGTTCCGTGTTGACGGTCGCCGAGCGATAGCGGCGCTGAGCGTTATCCTGCGCATCGCCGAGTGCGGATTGCAGCGTTTCCACATGGGTGCCCAGTTTCTGGCGCAATGCGCCTACGCCCTCGCCCGGCACATTGGCAGCGAGTCGCAGCATTTCTTCCGAGTCTTTGAGCAGCACCCGCAGATCCTCGACGATCTTCTGGCCGCCGAGTGCAAGCTGTTGCGTCGTGTCAGTCATCGTTTCACTCCTCGTCTAGGGTCAGCGTTCGCGCGCCGCGTTGCTAGCGGCGAAAGCGCACGCGTGTCGGGAGGAAGGCGCAAACCCTGTGCCCGGTAACTTTAGCGAACACGCCTACAGGCAGCATCCACCCCTGGCACTTTCGACCGACTTGCGGCCACAGTTCATCGATAGCTGACACATAGATTGCAGGAAGCGCCGTCGAAGTGGTTAAATCGACTTTTGTGAGATACGACTTCAAGAGCTGTCTCGTTCCCAGGCCTGCGCGCCGCAACAACGAACTCATTTGCACAGGACTTCCCCGTTTATGGCGTCAATCGATGTGGACTCGCCCACTGTGTCCGCTGGCGGCAGCGCTTCCGCTCAGGCGAAGCAGCGCGTCACGGACGGCATCGCGGGACTGAAATCGTACGGCCTGCTTTACGGCTCGTCGCCGGTGATGCTCGACTTGTATGAGCAGATCGAGCGCGTCGCGAGCACCGACGCAACCGCGTTGATCATCGGCGAATCGGGCACCGGCAAGGAGCTGATCGCCCGCACGATTCACGATCAAAGCAGCCGCAAGGACGCGCCCTTCGTCGCCGTCAATTGCGGTGCGATTCCCGACGAACTGATCGAGGCCGAGCTTTTCGGCCACGAGAAAGGCAGCTTTACCGGCGCCGTTCAAGGGCGCATCGGCTACTTCGAGCATGCGAACGGCGGCACGCTGTTCCTTGACGAAGTCACCGAAATGGCGCCCGTGCGTCAGGTGAAACTTTTGCGCGCGCTCGAAACCGGCACGTTCTATCGCGTGGGCGGCAATGAGCTGATCAGCGGCAACGTGCGCGTGATCGCCGCTACCAATCGCGACCCGGCCGTGGCCGTCAAGGAAAACGGCCTGCGTGAAGACCTGATGTACCGTCTGGCGGTTTTCCCGTTGCGCGCGCCGCCGCTGCGCGAGCGCGAGAACGACCGCGAACTGCTCGCCCAGCACTTTCTCGCACAACTCAATCAGCAGGAAGGCACCAGCAAGAGTTTCAGCAAGCGCTCGATCGAAACGCTGCGCACATGGTCGTGGCCGGGCAACGTGCGCGAGTTGAAGAACGCGGTGTACCGTGCGTTTATCCTTGCTGAGAAAACGGTCGAGTTGCCGCATCCGCATCTTGCGTCGAAGGTCAAGCGGCCAGTCACGCAGGGCGACGCGATGAGCGTATGGATCGGCACGCCGCTCGCCGACGCTCAGAAGCAGATCATTCTCGGCACGCTGAAGTACTGCGGCGGCGACAAGCGGCGCGCGGCAAAAGCGCTTGGAGTAAGCCTGAAGACGCTTTATAACCGCCTGAGCGCGTACGGAGACGAAGGCGCGGAAGAAGATACCGAACACTAGCCGCATCTGCGCAGAACTTCCTCCCGCAATCAGTTCGCACCACCAATCAAACCGGCCTGTCATTGAACAGAATCCGGTTTGACCTGCACCATCTTTTGCAATTTCTTGCACTTTTCCGCTGCCATTTACAAAACGCATCCTGCAAAATGCAGCAGCCCATTTTTCGTCGATGGGAAGAGGCGCTGCTTATTCTGGGCGGCCTCTGCACGCGAACACGCAAGAAAAGTAGAGACAGGGAATGCGAAAGAAAATGGTGTGGGCCGAGTGGTTGAAACCGCGCTTGAAAACCCGCTTGAAAACTCGCCTGGAACGATCGGTCGCGCGCCGGCGGCCTGATGCCGCCAAGTTGGCCGTATTGGCGGTGGCGGTCTCGTCGGCGCTAAGCGGCTGCAGTTCGCTCTATACCGAAGGCGCCACGGCCGGCGCGGGTATCGCCGGCGCGGCGATTGCGGCGCAGGTTACCAATAACGCCGCTGTTGCCACCGGTATCGGTCTTGGCGCAGTGGCCGCAGCGAGAGCCGGCGTGCAGTACTCGGAGCGGGTGGTCCACCGGAACACGCAGGACGGCATCGCGAAGATCGCCGGGCCGCTCGAAGTCGGCGCCGTCGCACCGTGGAGCGTCACGCACTCCGTTCCGATCGAAGACGACGAGCACGGCCGCGTCACCGTCAGCCGCACGATTAGCGCGGGCACGCTGGACTGCAAGGAAATCGTCTTTTCGGTCGACCACATCGCCACTAAGAACGTGCCTGCAAGCAGCGCGTTTTACGTCGCATCTATCTGCCGCGACGGCGAAAACTGGAAATGGGCTTCGGCCGAGCCCGCCACCGAACGCTGGGGTGCACTGCAATGACGGCGCATGCGCTTGCGACTGGAAAGCCGCTGCGTCGCCTGAGCCTGACAGCGGTTGCAGCCGCACTATGTGTCAGCGCGACTCTGCTCACGAGCGGTTGCTCGTCGATCGGCGCGGCGAGCGGTGCCGCCGCCGGTGTCGCGTCGGGTCTCGTTACGTCGAATCCGGCGGTCGGCATCGGTGTAGGTATCGCCGTGCAGGCCGCAACGGACGAAGCCGTGGGCCGCTATATGCGCAGCATGCACACCGACCAGCAGAACCTGATCGCGGCGTTGGCGGGCGCCATGCCCGTCGGCGAAACGCGGCCCTGGTCGGTCAAACACACGCTGCCCATCGAAAACGGTCACGGCGAAGTGCGCGTCACGCGCGCGTTCGGCTCAGCGCTCGCGCTTTGCAAGGAATTCGTGTTCTCGGTGCGGGACGGCGACGGTCCAGGCGCGCACGAAGACTGGTACACCGCCAGCGCGTGCCAGCAGGACAAGGGCTGGAAATGGGCTTCTGCGGAACCGGCCGTCGAACGTTGGGGTAATTTGCAGTAGCGCGGACGCGCCAGCAAACATTGTCCTGATTACACGGCAGGACGAAAAAACGGCAGGGTCTCCCCTGCCGTTTTCAATAAGCGACGCGCAGAAGCGCCCTCGCGCTCACGACTCCACGTCTTCCAGACTGAAGATTTCGGTCTGATCGTTGTACGAAAAAATCTCGCCGTAACGGCCCCAGTTGATGACCGCGTCGAGCGTTTCCTCGGCGGCGCTGTCGGACAGAAAATCCTCGAGTTCCTGTTCGAAGCGCACGCGTGGCGCGCGGTGCCCCGGCCGTTCGTTCAACACCTTCTTGATTCGCGCGGCGAGCGGCACATGCCGCAACAGGTGCTCGGCGAACATCATCTTCCGTTCCTGCGTACCGAATTCCGCGAACACGCGTGCGGGCGGCGTCAGGAAAATATCGCCTTCGCGCACGTCGGCGAAACCGAGGTGCTGAAGCACTTCGGCCACGGGGAACAGATCGTCCACCTCCAGATGCAGCGAGCGTGCGATTTCCGGCATGTCCGCGCGGCCGTGATACGGCGCCGCGGCCAGCGTCTCGATCAGACCAGCCATCAGGTTGGTCGACACATGGGGCAACCAGCTGTGCAACTCCAGCCCCTTCCGAGTTTTCTCGTCCGTCTGACGCGCGGTCATCTTGGCGTAGATTTCGTCGACCAGACGACGGAACGCAGGGTCGAGACGATTGCGCGGATGCTTGAACGGCACCTTGATCTCGGCGATCACGCGGCCCGGGTTCGACGACAACACCAGAATCCGGTCGCACATGAACACGGCTTCCTCGATGTTGTGAGTAACGATCAGCACTGCCTTGATCGGCATGCGGCCCTGCGTCCACAAGTCGAGCAGGTCGGTACGCAGCGTTTCGGCGGTCAGCACGTCGAGCGCGGAGAACGGTTCGTCCATCAGCAGCAGCGTGGGATCGACCACCAGCGCCCGCGCGAAACCGACGCGCTGGCGCATGCCGCCCGACAACTCGCGTGGATACGCGTTCTCGAAACCGTCGAGACCGATCAGGTCGATCGCCGCGAGCGCGCGTTCGCGCCGCTCGCGCGCGGCCACGCCTTGCGCCTCGAGCCCGGCTTCCACGTTTTGCAGCACGGTCAGCCACGGGAACAGCGCGAAGGTCTGAAATACCATGGCGACGCCCTTCGCGGGACCGTCGAGCGGCTTGCCCATATAGGTGACTTCGCCGTCGGTCGGCTCGATCAGACCGGCGATGATGCGCAGCAACGTCGACTTGCCCGAGCCCGAACGCCCGAGAAGACCGACAATCTCGCCTTCACGCAGCGACAGGTTCGCGTCGTCGAGAACGAGTAGTTCGCCCTGCGACTTGTTGAAACCGCGGCACACGTCCTTGACACGCAGGATCTCTTCGCCGAGGCGCGGCGGCTTCGGCGGCGTCTGGATCGGCGCGGCGGTCATAGCAGCTTTAGGATTTTGCATCGCGTTATGCCTTCAATTCTCAAGAAACGCCGGGCCGCCCGAGCTTTGCACGGCCCCGTTGTGGGTCCGGCGCGAGCGGCAAAGTGGGGCGCGCTTAGTCCAGCCGAAGCTTGGCTTCGGCGTACGCGTACATCGGACGCCACAGCAGGCGGTTGAAGAGCGTCACGAACAGGGACATCACCGCAATACCCACGATGATCTTCGGATAGTCGCCCGCAGCCGTGGACTGCGCGATATAAGCGCCGAGCCCGTGCGCCGCAACCTTCGTGTCGCCCCACTGCACGAATTCCGCGACGATGCTCGCGTTCCACGCGCCGCCCGACGCGGTGATCGCGCCCGTCACGTAGTACGGGAAAATGCCCGGCAACATGGCCTGACGCCACCATTGCCAGCCACGAATGTGGAAATTCTTCGCCGCTTCCCGATAGTCGTTCGGATACGAGGTCGCGCCGGCAATCACGTTGAACAGGATATACCACTGGGTGCCGAGCACGATCAGCGGCGACAGCCAGATGTCCGGGTTCAGGTGGAAGCGAACGATCACGATCACGAATACCGGAAACAGCAGATTGGCCGGAAACGCGGCAAGGAACTGCGCGAGCGGCTGAATCTTCTCGGCGAGCGCCGGCCGCAAGCCGATCAGCACGCCGACCGGCACCCAGATCACAGACGCGATGGCGATCAGCACCACCACCCGCAACAGTGTGATGAGGCCGAGCATGAAAACGTGGCCGACTTCGTCGAGAGAAACGCCCGTGCGCACGTATATGAAGACGCGATACACGACATAGACGGTGCCGATCAGGACCAGCGCCGCCCACACGATGTCGCCAAGGCGCGAGCTCTTCTGTATCTGCGGGATCTGGAAACGCGGCCTTTGCAACGCGGGTAGCCGGAACGGCACGCGCGCGGCCTTCGCGAACATCCAGCCGAGCGGCACGAGCAAGCGGTGAATCAGGCGTGTGCGGCGGATCAGATCGAGCAGCCACGATTCCGGAGCGTCGCCCGAACTCGTGGTCTCCATACGGAATTTGTCAGCCCACGCGACGAGCGGACGGAACAGCAACTGGTCGTACGCGAGAATCACGACGGTCATCGCGAGAATCACCCAGCCGATCGCGTGCAGATTCTTGACGACGATCGCCTGCGCGAGATAGGCACCGATGCCTGGCAGCGTGATCGTGTTGTTGCCGACGGTGATGGCCTCGGAGGCGACCACGAAGAACCAGCCGCCGGACATCGACATCATCATGTTCCAGATGAGACCGGGCATCGAGAACGGCACTTCGAGTTTCCAGAAGCGCTGCCACGAAGTGAGGTGAAAGCCGCGCGAAACTTCGTCGAGATCGCGCGGCACCGTGCGCAGCGACTGATAGAAGCTGAACGTCATGTTCCACGCCTGGCTCGTGAAGATCGCGAAGATCGCCGCGAGTTCGGCGCCCAGCACGCGGCCCGGAAACAGCGCGAGAAAGAACGTGACCGTAAACGATATGTAGCCGAGCACCGGCACCGACTGCAGGATGTCGAGAATCGGCACCAGCACGAGACCCGCCCGGCGGCTTTTCGCGGCAAGCGTGCCGTAGACCAGCGTGAATATCAGCGACGCGACCATCGCCGCGAGCATGCGCAATGTCGTGCGCATTGCATACTCGGGCAGGTTCGCGGGGTCGAGCGAGATCGCCTGGGTCTTCAGCGTGGACATCGGCGCGAGCGTCTCGTGAAAGCCGATCGCCGCCATTGCGATGATGCAGATGATCAGCGGAAAGGCGACGAAGTCCCAGCGATTGGGCAGCACCCGCCATGCCGACGCATTGGCGGTGCGCTTCAGGTTGAAGCTGAAATCCATCAGACCCACTCCTCATTCATACAGGCGAACAAACGCGCGAACGAGGCCGCGACTTCGGCGCGGCGGTCTGACGATCGGTCCGGAAAGCGGAAATCAGGCATGGCAAAACGCGTGTGCGCGGTAAATCGTTAGCGTTGGTGACACGTGGACCAGCGACGGAAGTGCCCACGGGTAAGCCGCCCCGCAACCCCCAACCGTCAAGCCAGAATCCTGTCGCCGCAGGCGCCGCCCGTAGGCTGGCGAGCTTTCCTTTGTTTTGGACGGCACGACACTACACCATCCTATGTTTCAGGCACAACCTTTGAAGGCAAATCGCGACAACTTATAGCGGCCGCCTGACAACAGCCCGGCAATGACCTGACAGCGGCCTTCCGCCAAGAGCAAGCAGCCGTGCCGCGAGCCTATTTTTTGGGCAGCCTCACGACCATTGATCGAAAGGCCGGTCAGGCTCATTGATGCCGCAATTGCGGAATTACGCCTCGCTCTGTCACGCGGGGCATCAAGAAACCGGCCGGGCTGCCGTTAAGAGCCTGATGGGTGAAGCCCATTAGATCTCACGCCTCAATAACGGTGGCGTCTGGCCCCATGCCGGTTAGAATCCACAAAGATGCACTGCGTTGGTGGCTTATCCCGAGCACCAGCGACGGCGCACGAACGGCCGTTCCCACAATCGCGAAACGCGGGGCGAAACAGCGCCGCGGCGCTGCCACGAATAGCAAGTTGCATGTCTAAGCCAGACGGATCAGAGGGTCGATGAACAGGACAACCTTGCGCCAGGCAACCGGCCCGATCGTCTTCGTGCTGATCTTACTGGCTTGCTGGTTCGTGGCCGGCATGGTCGCGGACCGGATGGTACAGCAAGAACTTGCCGCGACCTTGCACGCCCAGCGCCAGATGTCGGCCTCTATCGTCGACAACATGGCGGAGGTGATAGCAAGCGACCTTGCGATGTCGCGGGCCATTCCTGCGACCATGGCCGAAATGGACGTGGTTCAGAACGCATTGGTGCAATCCCGGAATTATGCCGCGAACGGCGAGACGACGGAACCCGCCCTGCGCGCCGCGTTGCTAAAAGACCCGCGAATGACCGCCGTGAGCACCTTCCTGCACCGCGCGCAGGGCTTCTCCGGTCTCGATCAGGTATGGCTCGTGAATGCCAATGGCATCTGCGTGGCCGCGAGCGATGTCCTCACCGATATGCCGCGCAGTTCCTTTGTCGGCGTCGACATGCGCGTGCGGGCTTATCTCACGAGCGCCCTGCTCGGCGCGTTCTCGGAAGCGTATGGCGTAGGCCGCACGAGTGGCGAGCCCGGCATCTTCATCGCCGTGCCGGTCTACGCGGACGGAGAACTCACAGGCGCAGTCGTCGCCAAGGTGGGGATCGCGCGACTGCGCCACTGGGTCGCCCATGCGGGGACCTTCGTCGCCGACGGTAACGGCGTCATCATCATGGCGCACGACAGCAAGCTCGAAGGCCACGCACTGCCGAACTCCCCAGTGACGAAGATGCGCGCAGCGGAGCGCAAGCTGACCTATCGCCGCGACACGTTCCCGGATATCCAGATACACGTGGACGCGCAGGTGCGCGAGGCAGCGCCGTGGGTGTCGGCCGCTGTCGCGGAGCAGCTGTTCGCTTCGGCGGGGCAGCCGGGACCGTCGCTGTATCAGACTCGCGGCGGTCTGAATTCGGGGCTGTCGGCGCATCTCGTCGAGCCGTTACCCGCCTGGCCCGAACTGCTGCGCAACCATAAGCGCGATCATCTGCTGGTATTCCTGACGCTGGCCGGCACCGTCGCGCTTGCATGGGTGATCACCGTCTCGTACGTGCGCGAGCGGCGTCACCATCGGGCCACGCGCGACCTTGCCGAACAGTTGCAATCGGCCAATACGCTGCTGTCGGCGGAGGCGCGTCATGACGCATTGACCGGCGCGCTGTCGCGCCGCTATTTCCTCGACTTGCTGCGCCATGAAATCGACCGTGCGCATCTGGGCAATCAGCCACTGTGCATGGCTATCGCGGACCTCGATCACTTCAAGCAGATCAACGACCGCTTCGGCCATGCCGCGGGCGACCGCGCGCTCGAACATTTCGTCGACACGTGCCGTGCGGAACTGCGCGGTGCCGATGCAATCGGCCGGCTCGGCGGGGAGGAGTTCGGGTTGCTGCTGCCGGCCACCGATCTTGCCGGCGGCCGCGAAGTGGTCGAACGCTTGCGCCTGCGCCTGAAGGCCGTGCCGTCGGCGAAGCTGCCCGCCTCGGTCACGCTCAGCGTGAGCATCGGCATCACTGAACTTTCCGTGGACGACCTCCCCGAACGGATCATGAGCCGCGCCGACACGGCGCTCTACGCCGCGAAGACCGGTGGCCGCGACCGCACCGAAGCACTGCCGCCCGACGACACCGCGCCGTCCGCGCGCACGGTGGCCAACATCTGGTAACCGCGTGTCCGCTGTCTGACGCAACGCAAGCCGAAGCGCCGGGCTTCCCGCAAGCAAGCAGGTATGATCGACACTGACCTTGGTTGTCGCTACCGCTTTAACGGGAGATTCGCATGAAGGGAAATCTGGTCATCGTTTGCCGCGATCAGGATGCTGACGCGTTCGACCATCTGCTGGCCGAATACGGCGCGTTCCAGACGCGCCTGTCGTCCACGGCCTGGTATCTGAAGCTGGATGTCGCGCCGGAGGTCATTCAGGAAGAAATCCTCGCACGCCTCGGCAAGTACACGACGCACTATATTTTCGAAGCCGAAACCGTGACCTGGAATACGGTGGATAGCGAAGCGGCGAATGCGCTGAACACGCTCTTCTCCGACTAGCGCGGCGCTTGGCCCAACTTGATGCCGCGTTCTGGTTCCGCACCCACGTTCCTCAAGACGGCTTGAAACGAGGCTCAAGCAGCGGGCATCGTGCCAAGGGCGCGGACAACAGAACAGCAGCGAAAGACGCGGCGCACGGCC
>JGI25165J46597_1001625_pt1 | contig 10609 bp, 9 predicted proteins | sample AraplaCL_Cvi_mCL_FD_46597 | JGI IMG/M metagenome (IMG submission 46597)
GTTCTTGCCCGCCGACGCGAAGTCCATGCCGTGCTGAACCATCCCGACGATCAACCCGCCGAAGATGTTGATCACCATGATCAGCAGGCCTGCAATCGCATCGCCGCGCACGAACTTGCTCGCGCCGTCCATGGAACCGTAGAACTCGGCTTCCTGCGAGACTTCCGAGCGACGCTTGCGTGCCTGTTCTTCGTTGATGAGACCGGCGTTCAGATCGGCGTCGATCGCCATCTGCTTGCCGGGCATCGCGTCGAGCGTAAAGCGCGCGGACACTTCCGCGATACGCCCCGCGCCCTTCGTGATCACCATGAAGTTGATGACCATCAAAATGATGAAGACGACGATACCGACCGCGAAGTTGCCGCCCACGAGGAAGTGGCCGAACGACTCGATCACCTGGCCGGCCGCGTCAGGACCCGTATGGCCTTCGAGCAGCACGACTCGCGTCGACGCAACGTTCAGCGACAGCCGCAGCAAGGTCGAGAACAGCAGCACGCTCGGGAAAGCGGCAAAGTCGAGCGGCTTCATCGTGTACATGCTGACGAGCAGCACCATCACGGAAAGCGCGATATTGAAGGTGAACAGCAGATCCAGCAGGAACGGCGGCAACGGCAGAATCATCATGCCGAGGATCATGCAGATCAGCACCGGGCCGGCTAGGGCGCGTAAATTGGTGCCGCTCAAGGCATCGGGCCGTCGAGCGAGGAAACCGGCGCGAGCGTTCATGCGGAGGCTCCGTTATCGTTAGCGGGGTTAAGCGTGTCGGCGGCTTCCTGATCGGCTTCTTCATCCGATACACCGCCCTTGTCGAGTTCAGCGGGCACGTCGAGCTCGGTCGGTGCGACCGGCACGTCGCCGCCGTCGGTTTTGAAGCGCCGCAACTGGTACACCCACGCGAGCACTTCGGCGACCGCGCCATAAAGCTGGCCGGGAATCTCGCGATTCAGTTCGACGTTGTGATACAGCGCGCGGGCAAGCGGCGGCGCTTCGAGCAGCGGCACATTGTTTTCGGCGGCCAGCTCGCGAATCCGCGCGGCCACCAGGTTCACGCCCTTGGCGACCACCTTCGGTGCGCGCATCTCGCCGTCCGTGTATTGCAGCGCGACCGCGAAGTGGGTCGGGTTCGTGACCACGACGTCGGCCTTCGGCACTTGCGTCATCATGCGGCGGCGGGCAATCGCGCGCTGCTGCTGGCGAATCCGGCCTTTTACGTGCGGATCGCCTTCGCTTTCGCGGTGCTCGCGCTTCACTTCTTCCTTGCTCATGCGCAGCTTCTTGTGGAACTGCCATAGTTGATACGGCACATCCATCGCGGCCACGACGAACATGCCGGCCACCGTCATGCCGCAGCACACGGCAATCAGATGCACGGTGTTCGCAAGCGCAAGGTGCAGCGGCTGCGTGGCCAACGCGAGAATTTCCTCGCGTCGATTCCAGATCGCGGTGCCGCCGATCACGCCCACCACCAGCGTCTTCGCGAGCGACATGACAAGCTGGATAGGGCCGTTGATCGAAAAAATCTTGCCGAGGCCGGCAATCGGATTGAGACGGTCGAACTTGGGCTCGAGCCCTTTCGCCGACAGTTGCCAGCCGCCCAGCGCCATTGGCGCGAGCAACGCCGCGGCGCCCGTGATCGCGAGAATCGGCAGCAATGCGGCGAGTCCTTCGCGGCTGGCGGCACCCGCGCCGATCAACATGCGACGGGTCTCGAAAGCGGACGCGTGATCGAAAGTGAAGGCCGCGCGCAGCATGCCCTGCAAATGTTCGCCGATGCTGCCGGACATGCCCCACACGCCGAAAAAGCCCGCCGCGAGCAGCGCGAACGTCGACAGCTCCCGCGAACGCACGATCTGCCCTTCCTCGCGCGCTTTCTGCAAGCGCCGGGGAGTGGCTGATTCGGTTTTTTCGAGGTCGCTTTCCTCTGCCACAAAGCTCTCCAGTCGGCCGAGGCACAACGCCTCTTTCCAGTGAGAGCGATTATTCCCGCTCGGCGCAAGCACCGATCGGCGGATAAGGAAGGGGAAACGGGGGCTTTTCGGGGGATGGGCAAGCGCGGCGTGGACCCGGGCGAGGCCGAAAAAAGAAACGCCTGCGCGGGGTCGCGCAGGCGTTGTGGACAGCCGTCAGGCTTTGCGTGGCGGCAGGTTAGCTTGCGTAAGCCACGAAAGGCGCCTGGGTGCCGCCGATCGGCCGCAGATCGAAGCCGTGATACACGTGGCGTCCGTAGAAGAACGGCAAGCCGAGGTCGAATGCGGCGAGACCGCTGACCTGACCCGCCAGATCGTTGAACGCGTAGTTGGTGCCGTTGCCGAACAGCGTCGAGGCGCTGACGATGCCGATATTGGCCGTCGCCTTCACGTTGTTCAGGCCGGCCAGCGTGATGGAGCGGGTTTGCGCGGTAGACGGGCAGTAGAAGCCCGAGAAATTGCTGCCGCACAACGTGAGCGAGCTATCGCTGAAGAAATAGCCGTTCGAGCCCGAATCCAGGAACGCGGTCACCGTGTTGCCGTTGAATACGCTGTTCGTCAGATCGCCGAAGTTATCCGTCGTGAAAGTCTGTGCCGATCCGAGCGCATTGTTCGACTGCGTGCCGATGCCGAACACCAGCGTGCCGGTGGCCGACGGCGCCCCGCTGTTCGAGATGGGCGGCATCTGCACGATCACACCGTTGTTGTCGACCGGGAATTTGGCGACCGGATTGGCCACCTGATTCGCCAGCGCGACCGCGGTACGAGCGCAAGACGTGCCGTTCGGACACGCGAAGTAATTGCTGTAAGTCGCCGCAGTAGAGGCATTCACGCACGTGGCGCCGCAATCATAAAGCGCGGTGCCGATGCCGATGATGCCGTTCGCGCCCAGGTCGCTCGCCGTGTTTTCCGCCGAGCCGCTGCCGCAACCGGCTGACGGCACGGTGCTCGCGTCTTTATCGCCGATCACCTGGATTGGAACCGCCGATGTCGTGGTTTCGCCGCCGATGGTGACGGCAGCGGTACGCACGGTGCCCCACGTGTAGCCGTCGGCGAACGTCGCGCATTCGGCAAGCTGAGCGCCGCCCGAGGTCGCGGTGACCGGCAAGGCGGCTTGCATCGCCGCATTCAACGCCCCGCCGACGATGCGCAGGCCGAACGAGCCCGTGTCGACCTGAATGTTGTTGATGGTCTGGCAGGTCGTGGTGCCGGGCGCGCACAGCGTCACGCTGATCGTGGGTATGTTGATCACACCCGTGGCGCCGTGGGCGACCGTGATCGGCACGGTGTTCGCGGCTGTCGCGGCGATCGGCTGCTGGGTTGGGCTGGCTGGCAAGGAGCCGCTGATCTGACTGCCTGACGAGCCGCCGCTGGAGCTGGAACTGCCGCCGCTGTCGCCGCCGCCACCGCACGCGGCGAGCGCCGATACCAGCGCGACAGTCGCCACAACTTGCATCCAGTTCTTGAGCTTCATCGCAATATGCATGGTTCGCATCGTTCGTCCTCGCCGTTACTGGATGTCTGAGCTGCTGACGCCGGCCGGCAGCGCGGGCGGCAGCCATGCACGGCCGCTAAAAGCGCCCATGTGACCGCCGGACTGCACGACGAGCGTGCTCTGATCCACCGCAACCGGCCCGCGAGCGCCGCCGCGCGCCGCGCGCGCCGCCTTCACACCCGCGACGTACTGCGGAAAGTAACTACCGAGCATTTCATTCAGATCGGGCATTTGCGGACCGCTCCACGCGATGCCGAACACGGTGCCGTCAGCGGACAGGTATTCGCGCACCACCGTGCCGTTGCCGAGCGTGGTTTCACGAACGGTATAGGACGCGGAAGCCGAAGCGGAAGAAGCCGCACCGGATGCCGAGCGCATCACGGCGTTCGCCGACGTGTCGGCAGGCTGGAACTTGCGGGACGAAACCGACGCATCTGCCGGAGGCGACATTGGGGCGCCGCCGAGCGCCGCGTGAGCGGACTGCACGGCCGACAACGAACAGGGCAAAACAAGCGCCGTAACCACACCGGCGCGACGTACACGACTCCACATAACGAGACTCCTCCCTGGCTGCTAGCCGGCGCAAGCTCATGCCAACCGGCTGCAAATAGGCAAATCATAGGGCACGGACGGGGCCGCATTGCCGAGGAATACCTCGTCGTGCAGGCCGCTGGTGATAGCGTTCACCTTCGGCCGCGCCGCTGCTTGACCTCGTAGTATGCCTGCGGTTTGTGTCGATAGACAGCACTCGCGCGCGGGAGCGCGCCTTGCTATCCATACTGGCTGGCCTCGCGCCGCAAGGGCGCGGGCCGCTCAGAAACCGAGGCTGGCGAGCAGATCGTCGACCTGCGACTGGTCCTGCACGACGTCGGTCTTGCCTTCCGGATTGATCTGCGGACCGTTCAGCAGATGCTCGGGGCTGCCGGTCGGAGATACTTCGGCGACCAGCGCAGCAGCATGCGCCGCGAACTGCTCGCGCCGCTCGAGCGCGATGTTTTCGACGAGCACGCCGAGCAACTGCTGCTCGATCAGGTACACGACGTCAGTGATCTTCTTGATCACCTGACCGGTCAGATCCTGGAAATCCTGCGCCAGCATGATCTCCATGAGCTGCGAATTGGTCGCCGTGGTTGCTGCGGGCACGCCGCGCAGAAATTCGCGCGTATCGTTCATCAGCGCGCGCACTTCCGCGCGTTCGATCGGCGCCGCGTACCATTGCTCCCAACGCGCGTCGAGCTCGCCGGCGTCTTTCTGCAACTGCTCCTGGATCGGCTTCGCGACATCGATCGAGCCCAGCACGCGCTCGGCGGCCTGCTCGGTCATGTTCGCGATGTACTTCAGACGGTCGCGTGCATCGGGTACGGCTTCGGCCGCGCGCTCGACATGCTTGTCGAGGCCCAGCTCGCGCATCGAATCACGCAGCGTACGTGTCAGTTGTCCAATGCGGGCAAGAATGCGGTCTGACGCGAAGTCGCCGCTCTCGTTGACCGCTTCAGCGCCTTGTGCATTGGTCGGCAGGTTCACATCAGCTCCCGGTCTTGGCCATCTTTTCGAGAATCTTGTTGAGCTTCTCGTCCAGCGTCGCGGCCGTGAACGGCTTTACGACATAACCGCTCGCGCCGGCCTGAGCCGCCGCGATAATGTTTTCCTTCTTCGACTCGGCCGTCACCATCAGCACCGGCAGGTGCTTGAGGTTTGCATCGGCGCGGATCTCCTTGAGCATGGCGAGACCGTCGAGGTTCGGCATGTTCCAGTCAGAAATCACGAAGTCGTAGGTGCCGCCGCGCAAACGGGCGAGACCGGCCTGGCCGTCTTCGGCTTCGTCCACGTTGCCGTAGCCCAGCTCTTTCAGGAGGTTGCGAACGATCCGGCGCATCGTCGGAAAATCGTCAACAACCAGAAACTTCATTGCCTTATCCATTTGATTCCCTTTACTTGATTCACGGTGCGGCGTGTGACCGCCTCAATTCGAACGGCGCATCATACCCGCTGAACGCGATCGCCCATCGACGCAAGCCGCGCCATTACGCGCCGGCACATGTCCGGCAGCGACGCGATTTCGTCCGCCGCGCCCAGCGCAATCGCTTCACGCGGCATGCCGAACACAATGCAACTCGCCTCGTCCTGCGCAAAGGTGTAAGCCCCTGCCTTTTTCATATCCAGCAGACCTGCGGCGCCATCGCGCCCCATTCCTGTCAGGATCACTCCGACCGCATTCTTGCCCGCGTGCTGCGCGGCGGAACGGAAGAGCACGTCCACCGAAGGACGATGCCGGTTCACCGGCGGATCATCCGAAAGATGCGCGATGTAGTTCGCACCGCTACGGGCAAGCAGCAGGTGAGCGTGGCCTGGGGCGATATACGCATGTCCCGGCAGCACACGTTCGCCATGCTCTGCCTCTTTAACGGTAATCCGGCACAAACCATTGAGGCGTTGCGCAAAAGATTTTGTGAAACCCGGCGGCATATGCTGTGCAATCAGCACCGCGGGTGCATCCGGCGGCAGCGGCACGAGCACTTCGCGGATGGCTTCCGTGCCGCCCGTCGACGCGCCGACAATGATCAGCTTCTCGGTACTCAGCAGCGGATTGTTGAAAAGCGGCGCGGCGCCGACAGGCGCATGTCCGGCGGCAGCCGGCGCATGATGCACCGGCGCGGCCTGGCGGACACGGGCGCGCGCTGCGGCGCGAATCTTGTCGGCGAGCTTTTCCGAATAGTCGAGCATGCCGTCGCGAATGCCGACCTTCGGCTTCGTCACGAAATCGACCGCGCCGAGTTCCAGCGCACGCAGCGTGATTTCATTGCCGCGCTCCGTCAGCGAGGACACCATCACGACCGGCATCGGACGCAAACGCATCAGCTTCTCGAGGAAGTCGAGACCGTCCATGCGCGGCATTTCGACGTCGAGCGTCAACACATCGGGGTTGTGCTGCTTGATGAGCTCGCGCGCGACCAGCGGGTCGGGAGCGGTTGCAACGACGGTCATGTCCGGCTGGCTATTGATGATTTCCGTCATCAAGCTGCGGATCAGCGCCGAATCGTCGACGCACAATACTTTGATCTTTTGCACAGCGCTCACGCCTCCTCTGCGGTTCTGGCGTTTGTTGAATTAGTCGGGCGCGGGGTCGAGCCGAACAGTTCGATGCGCGATCTTGGCGCGCCCGCGCCATTCGCTGTTGTGCTGCCAGAGCCGTTGCCCGAGCCACCGCTTGAGCCGAACAGTTCGATCTTCGGCTTCGTGGCGGCTGGCGCTGAAAACAGTTCGACCCGCTTTCTCGCGGCGGCAAGCCGCTCGGCGCGCGCTTCGGCGGTTTGCCGCACGAGCGCCTGTTCGCGCTCGGCCACCCCCGGGTCCTGCTGCAGACGCAGCTTCTTCACCATGACCTGGCCGGTGCGCGGCATGAATGCCACCTTGCGCGGATGCGAGCCTTGCAAATCCTCTGCGACGATGCGGATCTTTTCGAGCGCGAGATAACGGCGCACGAATTCCGAATTGCGATCGCCGATGTTGATCGTCGTCATGCCCGCGAGCACCGCGCCGCCGCCGAACACCTTCGCTTCGAAACGGTCGCGCCGGCCGCCCGCCTTGATGAGTTCGTTGATCAGCACTTCCATCGCGTAGGCGCCATAGCGCATCGAATCAGACGCGGCCTGGCCGACTTCCGCGCCGTCGTCGGGCAACATGAAGTGATTCATGCCGCCGATGCCGGCCGTGCGGTCCTGAATGCAGGCCGCGACGCACGAACCGAGTACGGTGACGAGCACCATGTCGTCGTGCGTGGTGTAGAACTCGTTCGGCAACAGCTTCACGCCTGGGCGTTGGAAGTGGTTGTCGTAATAGAGATTGGTCGCGATAGGCAAGGCGCTGCTCATACCGTCACCCCGCTCGTCGCCGGCGTGCGTGCCGGTGCGCGCGCGCCTGCAGCATCGCGCGTCAGTTCGTAGACGGTCTGGCCGCGCAGCTTGAAAGCCTGCGTGACGTAGGTGAAGTTTTCCGAGTGGCCGGCGAACAGCAGGCCGCCCGACTTCATCAGCGGCTCGAAGCGGCTCAGCACCTGAGCTTGTGTCGGCTTGTCGAAATAGATCATTACGTTGCGGCAGAAGATCGCGTCGAACTGCGTGCGCAACTGATAATCGCGGTCGGTGAGATTCAATTGCTCGAAGCGCACCATCGCACGCACCTGCGGACGCACTTTGACCATGCCCGCATGCGCGCCCGTGCCCTTCAGGAAAAAGCGCTTGAGCCGCTCGGGCGAAAGGTGCTTCACCTGGTCGAACTGGTACATACCGGCTTCGGCTTTCGCGAGCACTTGCGTGTCGATGTCGGTCGCGAGCACCGTGGCCTGACGCGCGCCGGTCTCGCCGAGCGCTTCGATCAGCGTCATCGCGATCGAATACGGTTCCTCGCCGGTCGAGGCCGCCGAGCACCACACCGAAACGGGCTGCGCGCGGCGCGGCACGAAATCGGCCAGGATCGGAAAGTGATGCGCCTCGCGGAAAAACGCGGTCAGGTTCGTCGTGAGCGCATTCGTGAATGCTTCCCACTCGGCGGGGTCGTTTTCCGCTTCGAGCAGATCGAGGTATTGCTTGAACGAGTCGAGGCCACGGGCGCGCAGCCTCCGGGCGAGACGGCTATACGCCATATCGCGCTTGTGATCGGAGAGCGAGATGCCGGCGCTGCGGTGAATCAGTTCGCGAATGCGTGTGAAGTCCGCCGAAGTGAAATCGAAATCACGTCCCTGTTCGCCGGATCTGACCGGTTCTGCCCGGTCGGTGCGTTGCTGTGCGCGCGTTGCCATCATGAAAGTTCCTGCCTGCGATACGAGCCATCACGCTTGCGCGACGGAGCTGCCGGCGAGCAAGGGACTGTTTTTGCGGGGTCGCGCCCGCCCGCAAGAATCACCACCATGCAGTCGGCCCGCGACACGCTGTAAGAGCGTGCTCCGATGATTCGCGCCGCATGGAGCGAGATACCGAATGACTGCATGTTTCTTCGTCATTTCTTAAAACGTTTCCCAGTCCGCGTCCGAGCCCGCCGACGCTACGCTGGCGGCAGCCGGCCGTGGTGCGGGTGCGGATGCCGCGGGCGGCGTCTTCGGCTTGAGCGCCGGTTCGACGCGCGCCGCGCCTGCTTCGTGATTGCCCGAAGCGGAAGCGGTGCCGCCTGCCGTTACGGCATTTGCCGTTGCTGCTGCGGGCTGCGCCGGTCGCGGTGCGCTCTTCGTCACTGTCTTGCTCTTGCTCACCGCCGCCCGCGCCTTCACCTGCGGCTCGGCCTGCGCGGCGAAACTGCGAGCGGGGCTGCTGGCGACTTTCCAGCCGCTCAGCACCGCTTGCAACTGACGCGTCTGATCTTCGAGCGAGCCTGCCGCTGCCGCCGCTTCTTCGACGAGCGCGGCGTTCTGCTGCGTCACCTCGTCCATCTGCACGACCGCGCGATTCACCTGTTCGATGCCGCCCGATTGCTCCTCGGACGCCGCGCTGATTTCGCCCATGATGTCGGTCACGCGGCGCACGGCCTGCACGATCTCGTCCATCGTCGTGCCGGCACGTCCGACGAGTGCCGAACCGCTTTGCACCTTGTCGGTCGAGTCGCCGATCAGTTCCTTGATTTCCTTCGCGGCACTCGCGCTGCGTTGGGCAAGGCTGCGCACTTCGCCGGCCACGACCGCAAAGCCGCGGCCCTGTTCGCCGGCACGCGCCGCTTCCACCGCCGCGTTCAGCGCCAGAATGTTGGTCTGGAATGCAATGCCTTCAATTACGCCGATGATGTCCACAACCTTGCTCGAACTGCTCGCGATGTCCTGCATCGTCGTGACGACCTGACTTACCACCTCGCCGCCGCGCGTCGCGATGTCGGACGCATTCACAGCGAGCTGGCTTGCCTGGCGCGCGTTCTCTGCGTTCTGGCGCACGGTCCCCGTGAGTTGCTCCATGCTCGATGCGGTTTCCTGCAACGAGGCGGCTTGCTGTTCGGTACGCTGCGACAGATCGGTGTTGCCCATCGCGATTTCGCGCGCGCCGGTGTCGATCGACTCGGTGCTGCTGCGAACCGCGGTGACCATCGACGCCATGCTTTCCTGCATTCGTTTGATGCCGGCAAAGAGGCGGCCGATTTCGTTGCGGCTTTTCACCTCGATCGCTTCCGACAGATCGCCCGCGGCGATCCGCTCGAAGCATTCGGTTGCGTCCTGAAGCGGCTGCACGATGAGGCCACGCAGCGCGAAACGCAGACCGATCACGAGCAGCAGCGCGAGTGTGGCAAACGCGATGATCAGCGTCGTCATCAGCGAGATGTTCGACTGCGCATCTGCCTGCTGGTCCACTGCCTGTTGCTGCAGGTTCTTGATGACGAGCGACGCCGCGTTGTCATACGAGACGAACATCGGGCTGATCTTCGTATCGGCGATCGCGTGGTACGCGGCCATATCATTTGCGCGCAGCGCCGCGAACTCCGGCTCCATGCCGTCGCGCACGAGCGCCGTGCGGCGCGCGAGCAGTTCGTCCATCTGTGCCTGGTCGACGCCGGTCTTCGGCGCGTCGACGTAGGTCTGCCAGTTCTTGTTGCTGAAGCCGTACAGCTCCACTGCACGGTCCAGAACCTTCTTGGCCGTTTCAGTGTCGCCAGCGGCTGTCAGCGCGGTAAATCGGTCCAGCGAAACACGCGAGCGCAGCAGGTATGCCGAAGCGTCGTCGAGCGCATGAATCGCCACCAGATCGCCGCGCGCGATGCGGTCGAGCGACTTGCTCGCGCTGCCGAGCGCCGTCAACCCAAGTACGCCGACCACCATGGTCAGCGCGACGAGAATGATCCCCACTAGCGTGAGCGATGTGCGAATCGACCACCTGCTTAGCATCTCAATGCTCCCTGTCACTAACTTTTCTGAACGCCGCGGTTGTTAGACGCCGAGCGTTTCGATGAGCGCCATCTCGCGGCTCGTCATCAGCTTCTCGATGTCCATCAGGATCAGCATGCGGCCGTCGACGGTACCGAGACCCGTGAGGTACTCGGTCGTCAGCGTCGCGCCGAATTCCGGCGCCGGCATGATCTGGTCGATGGCAAGCGTCAACACGTCGGACACGCCGTCTACCACCATGCCGACCACGCGATGCGCGACGTTCAGGATGATCACGACGGTCTGGTGGTC
>JGI25165J46597_1001648_pt1 | contig 10330 bp, 9 predicted proteins | sample AraplaCL_Cvi_mCL_FD_46597 | JGI IMG/M metagenome (IMG submission 46597)
CATCGATGTTCCTCTTTCTCACCAACGCCGTGCTCAACGCGGTTGGCGCGGACGCGGGCGTGCGCTCCATCGTATATGGCGCGCTCATCATCGCCGTGACGGTGGCGGCGGGCGGCAAGGTCGTGCGCTGAGTCCAAACAGCAAAAAGGAAACGGAGACATGAAAAACAACGAATACGAAGTGCATGATCCACGCTTCAGGCTGCTGCTTCAGCCGAACGCGTCGATGGACAAGCTAACCGGCGAATGTCTGTGGGCCGAAGGCCCCGTGTATTTTCCGGCGACCGATCTGCTCATCTGGAGCGACATTCCGAACAACCGCATGCTGCGCTGGGCGCCGGGAATGGGCGTCGGCGTGTACCGCGCGCCGTCGAACTACAGCAACGGCAATACGCGCGATCGCGAAGGCAGGCTCGTCAGTTGCGAGCACGGTGAGCGGCGAGTCACGCGCACCGAGCATGACGGCAGCATCACCGTCATCGCCTCGCATTTCGAAGGCAAGCGGCTGAACTCGCCTAACGACGTGATCGTCGATTCGGAAGGTGCAATCTGGTTCACCGACCCCGACTACGGAATCATTAGCGACTACGAAGGATATCGCTCTGACAACGAGATTGGGCGATGCAACGTGTATCGCGTGTCGCCCGGCGATACGCAGGTGCGCCTCGTTTCCGACGACTTCGTGAAGCCGAACGGCCTCGCGTTTTCGCCGGATGAATCGAAGCTTTATATCGCCGACTCGGCCGCATCGCACGACGACAATGCGCCACGTCACATACGCGTATTCGATGTCGCGAGCAACGGCGCATTGGGCAATGGCCGCGTGTTCGTGGAGATGCAAAGCGGCGTGCCCGACGGCATGCGTGTCGATGAGCACGGCAACGTATGGACGAGCGCCGAAGACGGCGTGCATTGCTATGCGCCGGACGGTGCGCTGCTCGGCAAAATCCTGATTCCCGAAGTCGTTGCGAACCTGACCTTTGGCGGGCCGCGGCGCAATCGGCTTTTCATAACCGCGACTTCATCCGTATATGCGCTGCATGTAGGCGTGCGGGGCGCGGCGCGCTGATCGATAACAAAGGAGACGGTACGTGCAGACTTTCATCAAGGTAGTGACGGCGGCATGCATGGCATTGGCGACTGCATCCGCGTCGGCGCAAATCGCAACCGGCGATACATCGTCAGTGAAGATAGCGCTGTCGAACAATTACGCCGGCAATAGCTGGCGTCAGCAGATGCTCAAGAGCTGGGCCAACGTCGCGGACGCCGCAGTCAAACAGAAGGTCGTCGCGGCTGCGCCCAGCTTCACGACCGCGGAAAGCCAGGCGACCGAGCAGGTCCAGCAGATACAAAACCTCATCCTGCAAGGCTTCAAGGCGATTGCCGTCGACGCCGTATCGCCGACCGCGCTCAACGGCGTCATCAAGCAGGCGTGCGGCGCAGGCGTGACCGTCGTATCGTTCGATGGCATCGCCACCGAGCCGTGCGCATATCGCATCGCGGTAGACTTTCAGGGCATGGGCCGGATGCAGGTCGACTATCTGGCGAAACGCCTGAACGGCAAGGGTAATCTGCTGGAAATTCGCGGGCTTGCAGGCGTCTCTGTCGACGACGAGATTCATCAGGGCATCGTCGACGAAATGAAAAAGTATCCGGGCATGAAGATCGTCGGCTCGGTGCACGGCGACTGGACGCAGACCGTCGCGCAAAAACAGGTCGCGGGCATTCTGCCGACACTGCCGAAGATCGATGGCGTCGTCACGCAAGGCGGCGACGGCTATGGTGCCGCGCAGGCAATCAAGGCGGCTGGGCGGCCTACGCCGATCATCATCCTCGGCAATCGTCAGGAAGAGCTAGCGTGGTGGGCGGAGCAGCGCAAGAGCGGCTATGAAACGATGTCGGTGACGATTCCGCCAGGCGCGTCGTCGTTCGCGTTCTGGGTCACGCAGCAAGTTCTCGCGGGCAAGAAGGTGCCGCACGACATTCGCATGCCGGTGCTGGAAGTGAAGCCCGACGAGCTCGATGCGGTCCTTGCGAAAACGCCGAGCGGCGCACTTGCGAACAAGGAGTACACGCGCGACGAAGTGGTCGCAATAGTGGACGGCAAAAAATAGCTTGCTCCGACAATTGCGTTCCGGCTCTCCGCGCAGGGTGCCGCGCGGTCTTCGCAACGAGCGGCCGCCCCGATCGGCTCACCACCGAACGGTGCGGCCGCGATAATCGAGAAATTCCAGGCCGGGGCGGCCACGTTTGGCCAGCAGTACATCCACGACGCCGGGAACGCTCTCTTCGACCGACAACCGCCCCTCCGGCCCGCCGAGGTCTGTGCGTACCCAGCCCGGCGCCATCAGCACCATCGCACGCGGCGGTTCCGCGCGACGTGCTGCAAAGCTGCGCATGAACTGGTTCAGCGCCGATTTGCTGCCGCGATAGACCTCGCGCTGGCCCGACTCATTGTCGGCAATGCTGCCCTGCCCCGACGACATCACGCCGATCAAACCTGCCGCATCGACGAGGTCGCACAAGCTTTCGACAACGCGCATGGGACTGAGCGCATTCGTGATCATCAGGTTCACGAAATCCTCGGTCGACACCTCGCCGATTGTTTGCGTCGGATCCGGATTGGTCGTGCCGGCGTTTACGAACAGCGCGTCGAACGTGCGGCCCGCGAGGCGCTCGCGCAGCGCCCGGATCTGCTCTGGCCGGGTGATGTCCAGCGTTTCGATCTCGACCTGTCCCGGATGCGCATCGGCTAGGTCATGCAACAACGTACGCCCGCCACGTACTGTACCCATGACGTGCCAGCCTCGTTTGAGAAACTCCGCGGCCATTGCGTAACCGAGGCCACGAGAGGCGCCGATCAGCAGGATGGAAGGAACATGAGCAGGTTGAGCAGCTTCGGGCATAGGGCTTTCCTTCTTCGTCGGTTGGTCTCAGCAATTCTGATCGCGGTGTCTGCTTTGCACCAGACGCCTCGCCTGCAATCGACGATTGCATCGCACGCCCTGCCTGGCCAGATTTGCACTATCCTCGACAGATGCCACGTGTCGACCTGAACCTTCTTCCCGCCCTGGACGCGCTGCTGAGCGAACGCAGCGTCACAGGAGCCGCCCGGCAGCTGAACCTCAGCGTGTCGGCAATGAGCCGCACGCTGACGCGGCTGCGCTCCCTCACTGGAGACCGGCTGCTGGTGCAGGCCGGTCGAGCGCTGATCCTTACCCCCTATGCCGAAGAGCTTCGTGAGCGCGTCTCTTCACTGACTCGCGAAGCGGAGGCGGCACTCAGTCCCGCCGGCCGCCGGTTCGACTTCACTACCTTGAATCGAAGCTTCGTCGTGCGCGCGGGCGAGGGTTTCATCGACCTGCTCGGCGCGGCCTTGATGGACAGGATTCACCGGGCAGCGCCCGGTGTGCAGCTTCGATTCACGCCCAAGCCGGACTGGGCTGCGCAGCCGCTGCGGGAAGGCGCGATCGATCTGGAGATCGGCACGGTGAGGACCACGGCTCCCGAGATGATTACGCGCCTGCTCTTCAGAGATCGCTATGTGGGCGTCTGCCGGCGTGGCCATCCGCTCCTGGACGGCACCACTGGAATCAGCCTCGAGCGCTGGAGTGCATACGGCCATGTGCACACCTCACGCACCATTGCGGTCGATGCGGCTTTGGCGCGACTGGATGTACAGCGGACGGTGCTGATGGAGGTGCCGACCTATACCAGTGCGATGCAAATTGCTCGCCAGTCGGACCTGCTCGCCGTTGTCCCGCATTCGTGTCTGGCCAACCCGTTCACGCCCGATCATGCCTTAGCAAACGGCCTCGACAGCTTCGAGCTCCCAGTGCGCACGCCCGCCTTCAGCGTCTCGGCGATCTGGCATCCGCGCCTCGATCAGGACCCGGCTCATCGCTGGTTTCGCGCAGAGGTGATGCAAGTGTGTGCGGCGGCCTATGCGTCTGACTCCATGCCGCCGTTGCTTCGCGATTGACGTTACGTTCCGGTTTCAGTTGGAAAACCGGGCGACCTCGGTGGCCGTCGGTCGCGTCGTGGGGTCCGCCAAGCACCAGAGTCACGTCGAACTGACTCGCGCTCTGCCTCGCACCGCTTTGCGTCGCATCCGTGCCGAGGTCGAGGCGCGCTACGCGAATCCATACAACTTCGTAGGGTTAGCGACGAAGATCAGATGCTGCCAATCCGGCCGCGCTATCCAGTTCGCGATCGTGTCCAGCAAGCTCGCATCATCCGGCTTATGCGTCTTCTCCGTCGGATGAGGCCAGTCGGTACCCCACAGCATCCGCTCCGGCGCCAGCTCGATCAGCACCTTCGCGACAGGCTCAACGTCTCCGTATGCTGGCGCGCCCGCCTTGCTGTCGACGTACGGCCCCGACAACGTGATCCACGTATTGCCTTTCTCGACCAGGCGCCGCGCGGTGCGCAAAGCGTCCGACGACAGGCCGCCGGGTTCCGGAACATGCGCGATATGGTCGATGACGAGCGGGCAAGGCAGTGCCGACAAATGCCGCTCGAGTTCCGGCAGCCGCGCGCCCTGCACCACCAGTTCGATATGCCAGCCGAGATTGGCTATGCGCGTGGCAAGCGGCGCAAGCATGTCGAGCGTCGTTGCGCCCGGATAGCTCAGGTTGAAGCGAATCGCGCGAATGCCGCCTTGGTCCAGGTTCTGCAGTTCCGCATCGGTCACGGAACTGTCGATGACGGCAACGCCGCGCGCGTTGCCGCCGAACTGCCGGATGGCCTCCAGCGTACAGCGGTTATCCGTTCCATACGTCGACGGCGTGACGACCACATTGCGCTTCACGCCCAGGCGCGTCTGCAGAAGCCGGTACTGCGCGACCGTGGCATTCGGCGGACGCAGCGTCGTGCCCGGCGCGACCGGGAAGCGATCGTCGTAAATATGCATGTGACAGTCGATCGCGCCTTCGGGCAACCTGAACGCCGGCCGGTCCGTGCCGCTCGACCAGGTTTCTTCAGCGGCGGCCAGCTTCGGCAGCGCTGCCGACATCAGTGCAGCGCCGGCGAACTGGAGGAATTCGCGTCTCGTGGGAACAGTCATGCTCAAATGGTCCCCGTCTTGCTAACCAGACGGTTTGCCGAACTATTGCGGGTCAACAGCAACAAGGTCGCGACGCTGACGAGCGTGAGGATGGCGAGCGGCATCAACGCCAGCGCATAACTTCCAGTCGCCTCCTTCACCCATCCATATACGTTCACCATCAGTCCGCCGCCAAGCAGATTTGCAATCGCGTTGACCGTCGCGAGGCCTGCTGCCACGGCACTGTTGGAGAGCATGTCCGTAGCGAGCGCCCAGAATGGGCCCTTGAACGAATAGGCGCCAACGAGTACCGCGCACAGCATGCAGACCGTCGGTACAAGTGAGCCGCTCAGCGACGTCGCGAACAGACCCACACCGATCAGCAGCATCGGTACTACAGTGTGCCAGCGACGCTCGCCGACCCGGTCCGAGCGGCGTCCCCAGTACACCATCAGGACGGAAGCGACCGCGTACGGCACGGAGTTCAGCAAGCCTGTCTGCATGACAGACAAACCAAACGACTTGAGCAGTTGCGGCTGCCACACGGACAGCGTGCTCCCCGCCGCCGACGCGCATGTGTCGACGAGTGCGAGACACAACACATAGCGATTGCGGAACAGTTGCGTGAGCGGAAGCGACGGCACCTTCTTCGGAGCCTTTTGCTCGCTGACGAGCGCATTGACGAGCCATGTGCGCTCGTCGTCGTCGAGCCATTTCGCGTTCTCCGGCTTGTTGGTCAGCATGAACAGACACGCAACGCCTAGCAGCACGGTCGGGACGCCTTCGAGAATGAACAGCCAGTGCCAGCCGCGCAGCCCCCAGAAGCCGTCCATCTGCAGGAGCAGCGCCGAAATCGGCGAGCCGATGAAGCTCGCGGCGGGAATTGCGACCATGAACGTCGCGACGATGCGAGCGCGATACGACGCCGGAATCCAGTACGAGAGATACAGCAGCACGCCGGGAAAGAAACCCGCTTCGGCGGCGCCGAGCAGGAAGCGCAGAACATAGAACGACGTCGCGCTATGCACGAGCGCGGTCGCCGCCGACACGATGCCCCACGTAATCATGATTCGCGCGATCCAGATACGCGCGCCGTACTTTTGCAGCGCGAGGTTGCTCGGCACTTCGCAAAAGAAGTAGGAAATGAAGAACAGGCTGCTGCCGAAGCCGAACACCTTCGCCGACATGCCAAGGTCATGATTCATCTGTAGCGACGCCATGCCCACGTTGCCCCGGTCGATAAAGGCAAGCAGATAGCACACCATCAGAAAGGGAATGAGTCGCCAGACGACCTTTCGTATCGTCCGGCGCTCGATCGCGGACTTGTCCATGAATCCAGTTTGCATCGTCGTCTCCGTTTATTGTGCGCCTGCGCGCTGATTCGTGAATCGTTGCCATGCAATGACGGCGATGACACCGCTGGCGAGCACCACCGCCATGGCTGCAAATGTGTGTCGTACGCCCAGCGCTTCCGACGCGGTCCCGACGAGCAGATAGCCGAATGGCATCGTGCCGTTGTAGGCCATCCCATACATGCCGACGAGCCCGCCGCGCACGTGTTCCGGGCATTGCCGCTGGATGGTCGCGTTCGTCGACGTGGCCGCGAACGTGAGGCTGAAACCGAGTGCGAAAAACGCCGGCACCGTGGCCGCCGCCTCCGATGTCGCGGCGAGCAACGCGAGCGCGCCGACGGCCGTCCACGGCGCCCACGCGATGAATCTTCGCGACGCGGACGTGCCGATCGCCGAAGAGAGCAGGATTGCCGCGCTCAGCGAACCCGCGCCCGCGCACGCGAAGAACACGCCCGTAAAACGCGCCGCGTCGTGGAACCCCTGGTCCGCGAGCAGCGGCACGAGTGTCTGGTAACTGCCGGCGAACAAACCGATGCACGCGAGTATCGGCAGATAGCGGGCGGAAAACGCATCGGACATCACGTAGCCGACTGCGTCGCGCAGGCTGCTGTCCGCGCGCGCGGGACGAGCCGCCGAGGCCGTTCTGATCGAACGCACGCATGTCGCCATGAAGCAGAGCGCCACCGCATAAATCACAAACGATGTTCTCGGTCCGAGCGTGGGATAGACAAAACCCGCAATCGTCGGGCCGACCATCCGGCCGACGTTGTAGACCATCGTGTTCATCGCCACGGCGTTCGACGTATGCGTCGGATCTTCGAGACTCGTCAGCAGCAAAACCTGGCGCGCGGGCGTCTCAACGGCGCTCGACACGCCGATGGCGAGCGCATGCGCGAGTATCAGCTTCACGCCGAGCACGCCGAGCAGCGACAGCGTGAAGAGACTGGCCGTCAGCACCAGCGACGCCGTGAGCACGCACAGCGTCGCGCGCTTCGCATTGGCCGAACTGATGCGCGAGCCGGCGATCGGGGCGACGATCAGTTGCGGTCCGTACAGCAAAAAATTGAGCAGCGCGAGAATCGCCGCCGACCCCGACAGGTGATACACGAGCAGGTTCAGCGTGACGTTCTGCGTCCAGCTTCCGAGCACGGACGCGACCTGTCCGCTCAGATAGCGTCGCAGCGACGCCTCGGCAAGCGCCGGAAACAGTCTGCTGACGGAACCGGTTTGCGCGGCCATCGTCATGACAACGCCTTGCCGCGCGTTTCGGGTGCGAAGAACACGACGACGGCGGCGGCGACGAATGCGACGATGGTCGTTGCGAGTCCGAGCACGAATCCGCCGGAAGTCGATGCGAGCGAGCCGATAATCAACGGCGCGATGAAGCCGCCCAGACGGCCGCCGTTATACGCGAGGCCCATCAGGAATCCGCGCGACGCCGTATTGCCGATAATCTCCGCGAGGAACGGACCAGCACCCGCGAAAATGCCGTTCACACTGAAGCCCGTCAGGAAGATCGCGACCATCAGCAGCAGCGCATCCGACGACAAGATGTACACGCCCACGGCCCCCGCCCCGACCAGCAGATAGGCAAGGAACATCGGACGTCGACCGAGCCGGTCGACGAAAGCCGAGAACAGCAGGAATCCGGTGATCGCGCCGAACTGCAGCGCAAGCACGAATTTCAGGCTATGCACGAAGTCGAGATGCTTCACCGTGACGAGGAACGTCGGCGTCCACGTGAAGACACCCCAGTACAGGTACTGCAGAAAGAAGATGAAGCCGAACGCCGTCAGCAGTCCGCGCACATTGAGCGTGTCGCTGCTCGTCGCGTGCTCGTTTTTAACCGATGTCTTCGCCTGCTTGCGTTCCAGCCAGATCGGCGATTCAGGCGTTTTTCGCGCAACCCAGAAGAGGATAAAGAACGGCAACGCACCGATCAGAAAAAGCAGACGCCAGCTATTTCCACCGAGTCCGTCGTTCACGCCGCTGACGATGCCCGAAATCGTGATGGCGAGGATCGCGCCGATGGGCAATCCCATCTGCATCAGCGCGCCGCCCTTGCCGCGCCGGCTCGCGTGCCATGTCTCGGCAATCAGCGCGGCGCCCGCCGTCCACGTGCCGCCCATGCCCAACGCGCCGAAGAAGCGCAACGTCGCGAACCAGTGCTCGTTCGGCGCGAATGCAAGCAGACCCGAGAACAGCGAATAAATGCCGACGCAGAGCAACGCGGTACGCACACGCCCCAACCGGTCCGACACATAACCGAACAGAATCCCGCCGACGATCTGCCCTGCCGCCGTGATGCTCGTGAACAGGCCGAGCTGCGCCTTGCTGAGACCGAACTGAAGAGCGAGCGTCGGCAGCAGAAGCGAAAGCAGAAACGAGTCGTAGCTTTCAAACGTCCAGCCGAGTCCCGCAAGTGTTAGCGAGCGCCACTCGATGCCCGTGATGTTCCTCAATCCTCGGGCTTCGGCACCGTCCTTGAATTCGGTTGTCGCAACCGTTGCACTCGTTTTCATGTGTTGTCTCCGGCAATCGCGAGGCGATAGGTTGCCGCCGCAGTCCGGCTGAACAGGGCGGCTTTTTCATTGGCGGACATCGCGGACGCGAGTCGTTTGAAGGCGTTCCACAACACGCCGTAACTGAACATCCCTTTATCGACGGGAAAGTTGCTTTCGAACATGCAGCGATTCACGCCGAACAGTTCGACGCACGTGTCGAAATACGGCCGCCACGCAAAGGCCAGTTCCTCGGACGAAGGCGGCACTTCGCCCGCGGCGAAATCGAAGCCGAATACGTTCATGCCCGCGCCGCCGAGCTTGATGCGCGTGTTGGGCAAACTCGCGAGGCGCGCGAGTTTTCGCTGCCATTCGGCGCGAACCGCCGCACGTTGACCGGCGTGCGGACCCACTCCCAGCGGACCGCCAAAATGATCGATAACGACCGTCACGCGATCCGCGGCACGCGCGAGTTCATACAGATCGTCGAGCTGCGTGTGATAGACCCATGCATCGAGCGACAGCTCAAAGCGGCCGAGCGCCCTCACACCCTGCCGGTAAGCCGGATTTGCCATCAGGTCGCGCGGCGGCGTCACGGGGCTCGAACTCACTTCAGGGCTCGCATGCCACGCGAGCGGATTGCGGATGCCGCGCAGGCGTCCGCCGGATACCTGCAACATCGCGTCGAGGACCGCATCGAGTTCAGCGCCCAACGTTAAATCCGCACCGCCGACGATCGCCTCGCAGCAGCGCGTCCGTCCATACGCGCCGCTCGCGGACATCGCGGCGATTCCGTTGGCGAACTCCACTTCGCCAACGGGCTTCATCGCCTCGGGACCGTCCTCGCGCAACATCGAGCGGCATTGCACGTAGACCGTCGACACGACCCGATGCCCGCTCGCCACGTCGTTGCGGAACTCGTCCGCGAGATACCGCCCGGTCTGGCGGTCCCACAGATGATGGTGCGCATCGACAATCGGCAGTTCAGGCTCGAGAACAGGCTCCTTTCGCAAGGCAAGCCACTCCTCTCGAACCGGAAGATGGGGCGCATGGACTATCTGCATTACGCTTTCTCGTCAGAACTTCTGGCGCATGCCGATCGTGATGCCCGTCTGGTTATATCCGGGCGCGACCGTACCGTAGCCATTGACACCAAGTGCGGACTTGTCCTTGTTGTGAGCGAAGCCCGCGGTTGCGTAAAGGTCAGTGCGCTTCGACAGGAAATAGTCCGCGCAGAGCACCGCGAGCCACGGGTCGGCACCCGTCGAATGCACGTCCTGGTAGTAACCGGTGGCCGTGATAATGAACGCGGGCGTCACGTTGTACTGCGCACCCGCCCAGTAGAGATTCGCAGCGCTGGCTTGCGAGCCGTTTGCAACGACGATCGGGTTCACAGGCAGGAACGCATTAGATGCACGCAGATACCGGTAGCCC
>JGI25165J46597_1001650_pt1 | contig 10303 bp, 18 predicted proteins | sample AraplaCL_Cvi_mCL_FD_46597 | JGI IMG/M metagenome (IMG submission 46597)
AAGGCATCGCGGGCGCCACAACGATTGCTTTGAAAGGACATCGTTATGAACACTGGTACTGTGAAGTGGTTTAATTCCGTCAAGGGCTTCGGCTTCATTCAGCCTGATAACGGCAGCACGGACGTATTTGTCCATATCTCTGCTGTCGAGCGCGCGGGAATGCGCTCGCTTTCGGACGGCCAGAAGATCAGCTACGACATCGTGCAGGACCGCAAGTCCGGTAAGAGTTCCGCTGACAACCTTCAGGTGGCTTGAATTTGTCATTCGCTCCGCTGACCACGGATGTACTGGCAGCTGAGCCGAATGACTGTGAGAGGTCGGGTCCATGCCCGGCCTTTTATTTTGCCAACCGGACAACCGTATCTACTGTTGGCGTTACCGGTTGAGTGAGACAATCCTGTTAAAAGCCGGCTTTCTTGGAAGCTCGGCCCCCTTGAGCCGCATTCAGATTCTATACTGCTTGTCTGATGCGGAAGATAGCGCGCAATATAGTGTTGGGTTCGAAACAAAGAGTTTGAACGTCCCTTCCGATTGGCATTGATGTCATCCGGTCCCATTACCAACGCAAGACATCTCGGCTGAATCAAAGCTTACCCAGACAGACGCTGCGGCAAGGGATATCGTGGACGCTGAGGCTACAATCAGAGAGAAGAAGACGGAGAGACTCCGCGCACTTCGGCTGGGCTCAGCCAGTGGCGGAGGCGCCCGAAAAGGCTACCCGTTCCAAAGCCAATTCTTCAAAAGCTCAAAAAGCATAGCGACCTTCGGCGCTTAGGACTTGTAGGCCGCAACACACAATTAGAAAACGGGAACGGCCGTTGTACCGGGCAGCTTGGGATCGTTTCAGTTCAAATGTGAATGATTAAGGGAGCCGCATCCGCGTGTTCCCGTGGAGGCCTGCCGTCATGAACAGTCGCACCACGCAAACCGTTATTCGCTTTTCATATCCGTTCCAGCTGCCGGGCTTCGAAGCGCCACTGCCGGCCGGAGAATATCGCGTCGATTACGACGAGGAACCTCTCGAAGGCGTCTTTCGGCTGGCATGGCGGCGTATTGCCGCCTTCATATACCTGCCGGCGATTGCCATGCAGGGTTCGGCACAACAGATGGTGCCGATCAATATATCGGACCTCGAAACCATCCTCGAAAAGGACCAACAGCAATCATGACCACACCAGCTATTCTACAGCGCAATGGCCACCCGATCCGTCGCACTCCAGCGACACATATCTTCGCGGTGGGACAATTGGTGCAGCTCAAAAACGGTTTTCGCACATTTCCTTCCAGATCGACGGACATCTATCGCGTCACCGGCACATTGCCTGCGAGGGGGAACATGCTGCAATACCGTATTCGCAACGAAGACGAGCGCTATGAACGCGTGACGACAGAGGATGCTCTGGAACTGGTTAGCGTGTTACCCGGCGCTGGTGCGACCCTCGTAGAGAAGACATTCGGCTGAAGCTGAAGGAACGCAAAAGGAGCAGCAGCAGGACTATCGACGACCAGATCGAGCAACGATCAAATACCATCGCACCTAGCAGATGGGAAAACGATGTCGGCGCTCTCTAGGTCCAGATTCGGAATGCATCGCTTCGAATGAAACGGCTGGTCGCGTCTTCAGAGCAAAGATTGGCTAAGCTTGGTTTTGGGGTATAGATCCGGACATGCGCGGACGACGTTCCGGAGTGAAATTGATCTTGCGCTTACCCAACAGATCCCTGCCGAAGCAATCCTAAGCTGAAATAATCAGGCAGGTGGTTGAGGATCTAACAGTTGCCCGCGACTTCCATCCGCCGAGCAAAAGCAATCAAGAGTGGTTTTGACATCGAAGGCGGTTGCCCCGGCCGTGTACCCGGTCGCTCAATGGAACAACATTGATTTCCGGACGTTTTCCTCGACTGTGTCGGGCACTGCTGACATTCCGTCGGCAGTCCGAATGGGAGGAAGTTATGAAAACGCTGCTGATCGCGATCGGCCTTTTCGCCGCAACAACTTTGCCGGCTCTGGCAGCCGAGCCCGTCAAGATGGTCGACACTAAAATGGGCAAGATCATGGCCACGGAAAAGGGCATGACGCTTTACACCTTCGACAAGGATGCTCAAGGTAAATCAAACTGCGACAAGGATTGCCTCAAAAAGTGGCCAGCTTTTCACGCTGCCGACAAAGCCAAGGCCGAGGGCGAATGGTCGTTAGTCCAGGATGCCAACGGCAAGAAGATGTGGGCATATGGCGGAAAACCGCTTTACACATTTGCCGGAGACAAAAAGGCAGGCGAGATGAACGGCGATGGCATTGGCAACGTCTGGCACGTAGCCAAATAGCCGGACGACGTCGAGGAGCAGAGGACGGTCGTTGGATCGTCCTCTATTCCCGGTGCCGCCACACGGATTGAGCTTTTGAAGAAATTGGGGTTGCGGCTGCTCACTGAGAATGGTGCGCTAAAGAATCGTCACTTGTCGAGCAAGATCGCGACGCGTGTTGCCTGATCCTACTTCCGCTTTAATCTGAGTCTTCGCGATCTCAAGGATGGAGCGGTTCAGTGATTTCGTGAACGCTGAACCCACTAGCTCCTTTCCGTTCGCTAGTCGCCACAGAGGTCGCCAGGCTAACTGGCGTCGATATGCGCATTGTCACAGGCGAAAAGAAAATACTGACGGGCAACGCTCGGGGCGGAGCGATATCGAAGCGCTGTCATACAGGAAAAAACCGCGTCCCAATAAAGCTGGCCGGAGTGTTGATCGAAATCTTTCTGCAGATATCGAAGCGCTTCTCTTGGTCCACTGATGGCTCGGGTGCAAAAGCCTGCTCCCTGGATGAGGACCGGTGTCTCCCAGATGAGCGAGAATCCGACGTTAATGACAGAGCCCATTTAATTCCTCTCCGACATCATCGCAGGGGGAAATGTCTGCGATGGCGATCGACACGACAAGTCAATTTGGGAATCCTGAGGATTCGTGGGCCTCTTCTCCAGATAGGGTTCTTCCAGGAGGGCCGGGTACGGTTCTGGCGAGATTTTGAAAGAACCCGCCATTTCGATAGCTTACAGTTTTATCTCTGCACCTTTTGGCCATCGAGGTAGCCGTGTTCGAAAGCCTTGGCGAGCACGCTTCGTTCCGGATAAGGATTTTCCTCACCTGTCACGTCCCGCATACCAGCTTCGCCACCACGCTCATATGCCTCTCTGGTCGCCTCATCCGAGGCTTTCAAATCCGGGAGTTCGAGTATTTCTGTGCCGATCGGATCAGGAGGGCTCGACGTCACGCGGTGTCCTGACGGACCTGGACGATTTTCGACTTGCATAGCTGTTTCCTCCTGAGGGCGTGGAGCGATGAGCACTGACGAACAGGCCGCGTATGCGGTCATCACAAAGGCCGCATTTAAAAGAAGCCGTTCCATCGCCCCGAAGGATCGCGATCTGCTGGTCGAGGCGAGACAAGAGCGACGCTGACAAAATCAGTATCGCTCTCCATTTAAGGCTATTTGATGCGCTCAGGCTTCCGGGATTTATCGTTTCTGCTCTTGCTGGATGATGTCTTCGCATCGAAGGCCTGCCCGAAATTCGTGCCGCCGAGATGCCCGCCACCACTCGTGTTGTTGACTTGGCGCAGTGCTCGCCGAAGGATCTTCTCTGCATTTGTCTTTGTCATTGTGTCTCTCCAAAACAAAAAGACCGGGGATCGCCCGGCCTTTTCAAAGGCTTGCGGTCCCGCTTGCCAATACATCCGTGTTAAGGCGGCGCGAGCCGATCGCTTGATTGATTATGCGGACAAAAGGTTCTGCGCGGCGTTCTTGCCGTTACGCACGTCTTGTACCAGGTCGAAGGAAATCGTCTGGCCTTCCCTGAGAGAAGACATGCCGGACCGCTCCACCGCGGAGATATGAACGAACACGTCCGCGGATCCGTCACTCGGAGCAATAAAGCCGAACCCCTTACTGATGTCGAAGAATTTCACGATGCCTTTAGCCATGACGATGTCCTTTCAATCGCATGAAATTACGAAGCCCGCGGGTATGCGCGCCATCAATGATCGAGCTTGAAAGGGAAGATCAGCAAATGCGCCTGCGCGCAGAAACAAAGCTAACTAAGCAAATCCGATAGATACTCGTAGAATAAATTTCTTGCGTTAGCAATGTTGTCGTCATTCAATTTTATTGAATTACTATAAATATACATGAAACCATGGTAAAACACATGGATAATACACGCAATTCAAATCAATGGATTGCCATCATAATTGTTAGAGAACCGTGCAAATAAGGAAGTATTCTGAATATCAGCTTTTCTCGCACCCTTTTTATCTGCACGATGGGCTGGACGCGCCGGTTTCGCGTGCGGTTTTCCAACGAAGCAAAACAAAAGGCCGGGCGTTACCCCGACCTCTCACAGTCGCTCACTTCAGCTGCCAGTACATCCGTGGTCAGCCGAAGGAATGACAAATTCAAACCGCCTGCAGATTGTCGGCAGAGCTTTTGCCGGTTTTACGATCCTGAACAAGGTCATAGTCCACTTTCTGGCCGTCCTTCAGTGCACTCATCCCCGCGCGTTCCAGGGCGGAGATATGGACAAATACGTCCGTGCCACCGTCCTCGGGTTTAATGAACCCAAATCCTCTGCCGGCATCGAACCATTTCACAGTGCCTGTGGCCATGGTCATTCCTTTCGAAGCAGTTGTCGTGGTTCCCGCAATACCTTGCAGGATCAGATCGATTATTTGAGAGGAAATCCGAGGGAGCCTTGGGCTCTTGAGCGACATCACAAGCAACGGTCGACACACTGTACGTAGGTTCTATTTCTGATTTTGCAATGTATGAAAGCTGATTTTATTGGCGAACGGCGATTGTCGCCGAAAGCCTGATCAAGATTGGCGGCAAAATCGGAAGGCCGAATCTATTCCTTGCATCTGCACTATTGCCTGTTAGGTTACGCCAGCGCCTCAAACCGAAAGATAGATTTCTTTGGCTCAGCATCTCGAGGCGCGTCATCGACGCTTCCAACTCGTCCTTATAAAGCCCTCCCACTACGACGACGACGGTTACGTTATCAGATGGTGGAGAGCGATGATTCCTTCGAATTCGTTGGCTGCCATTTACGGCATTGCCCGCGACTGCGCGGAGCGCGAGATCCTTGGTCCCGATATCGGCATCGACATTGTGGTGATCGATGAGACCAACACCCGCATCAAAACCGCTGCGCTCATCGAAACGCTGCGCAGGAACGGGAATTTCGGAATGGTGGCGCTTGTTGGCGTTCAATCCAACCAATATCCACGCGCGTTGGATATTGCGCGTCCATTCCGTCACGCAAATATCCCGGTTTGCATGGGTGGCTTTCACATTTCCGGCTGCCTGGCCATGCTCGACGGCGCGGCCGTGGAGCTCGACGCCTGCCGAGACATGGGCATAGCGATGTTTGCAGGCGAAGCAGAGGGACGGCTTGAAACAGTGATCCGGGATGCCGCTGAAGGCACCTTGAAATCGCTCTATAATTTCATGAATGACCTGCCGAACATCGATGGCGCCCCGGTGCCGTTCCTTCCCAAGGATAGCATCCAACATACGCTCGGCCTCAGCAGCAGTTTCGATGCGGGCCGCGGCTGCCCATATCAATGTTCCTTCTGCACGATCATCAATGTCCAGGGCCGCAAGTCGCGTTTTCGCTCCGCCGACGATATCGAAACGCTCGTGCGCCTGAATTGGGCACAGGGAATTCATAAGTTCTTTATTACGGATGACAATTTTGCTCGTAACCGGGATTGGGAAGCCATCTTCGATCGCCTTATCGAGTTGAAGGAGAAGCATGGCATTCCACTGGGCCTGATGATCCAGGTCGACACGCTCTGTCACAAGATCCCAAACTTCATCGAGAAATCCAAGCGCGCCGGCGTCACCCGCGTCTTTATCGGGCTTGAGAATGTCAATCCCGACAATCTCGTCGCCGCCAAGAAGAACCAGAACAAGATCACCGAATACCGCAAGATGCTGCTCGCCTGGAAGGCGCAGGGTATCATGACGCTTGCGGGCTATATCCTTGGTTTTCCTGCCGATACGCCCGACACCATTCGTCGCGACATCCGGATCATTCAGGAGGAATTGCCACTTGATGTCATCGAATTCTTCGTACTGACTCCTCTACCTGGCTCGGAAGACCATCAAAAGCTCTGGCGCAATGGCATCGGCATGGACCCCGACCTCAACAAGTACGACGTTGAGCATGTCTGTACCGCGCACGAGAAGATGAGCAAGGTGGAGTGGGAGGCGATCTATCAGGAGGCATGGTCCCTCTATTATTCTCCGCAACACATGAAAACTCTGCTGCGCCGTGCCGTCGCGACGGGTGTGCCGCTCGCCAGCCTGGTGAAGGTTTTGATATCCTTTGCGACAACGGTACCGCTTGAGAACGTCCATCCCCTGCAAAGCGGCATATTGAGGCTCAAACGCCTCGACGAACGACGGCCGGGTCTGAAGCGGGAACACCCCTTGTGGTTTTGGCCGAAATTTGTCGGCGGAACCGTGGTAAAGCATGTGAGGCTTGCCGGGGCAATTGTCAGCCTGTGTCTTTCGGCCTATCTCATTGCTCGGAATGCGTCGTCAAAAACCTATATGGATCAGGCTCTGATGCCGGTTAAAGATGATGACGACACGCATCTTTCCCTCTTTACGCAGACGAGAGGCGGACATGCTGCGGTGCAGCATGTCAAGAAGATCGCCGAACTCACCAAACGTTCGTCTGCGGGGTGAAGAATAGCGTGTGAGCGAGACGTCTGGTCCACCGCTTTCGTGATCGGCTAAGCAGGTTTCCGGCTCTCGGTCAGAACTTCTTCCTTGCCCGTTTACCGCATAAAGCTGTAGCTGCAGGCTAGTAACCGTCAGAGGCGCATTCATCAGGGTGCGGCCCGATAGTAATCTTAGCTTTCATCCGTGACGCTGCGACGATCGGCATCTTTTTCGTTAAGGATAGCGCAGAAGACACGCGCTTCCTTTTCAGGCAAAGCTTCAAGGCGCCAGGTTGAAGGCTGCGCCGTCATGCCTGTGAAGACATCATAGACGGTCCATGAAAAATCGATTTCTCTACGCACGTCATATCGTTTCGTCCGAACTGCCATCACGCCCTCCTGAAAGATGGCAGAAACCCTAGTAGTCTTTGCATTCATCAATCGAATTTATATTATCACATAGAGGTGGAATGGTCTGCCGATATAGGATCGACCACATCTATTATCGTGAGTCTATAAATGAGCGCTCATATCGATAGAGATACTGGCGATAAGGCTCTTGCTATGCCTCGTAGCAACCATATCTACTTGCCTATGGATGGTAGCCTTGCCGGTGCAAGAATAGTCAGAAACCACGGCAAATCGAACAATCGGCTGCCGGAGCCGGGACACAGTTCGGAAAGATAAAGTCTTCAGGAACAAGTGCTCGCGACGACCGTTTGGTCATCAGAGTAAATGGTTCTCGAGGCCGTTGAAATCCGGGCGCATCAGCTGACTACCACCTTCGCTCCCGAACGCCGACAACCTTCCGCCTTAGAAAAAAGACTTCCGCTCTTAAAGCCGTTGGCAACAGTGGGTGATCGCATGATACGAGAAATTACCAAAGTGCTCGTCGTTGAAGATGAGCCTCTCCTCCTTATGATGGCGATCGACATTGTCGTGGACCTAGGCTTTCAGCCGGTTGCAGCTCACAACGCTGATGAAGCGGTGGGACTGATTGCCAATCATTCGGAGATTCAAATATTGTTCACCGATATCCAGATGCCCGGATCGATCGATGGGTTAGCGCTGGCCCTAATCATACGGGAGCGGTGGCCGCTGGTCGAGATCATCTTTGTTTCCGGGATGAGGAAGCCGGACGTAACTGAAATGCCCGAGCGAAGCATCTTCTTTTCGAAACCTTACGATGCTCGCGAGGTCTCAGACGCACTCGTCAGAATGGCCGCGTAACCAATCGATGTGAATAGCCCTAGATTTGCAGACGCTTCCTTTCCTAATTTTGAGGCAAGAGGAGCATCATGAGCAAATCAAATATCAGCAAAGAGTTTAAGCGTGACGCGGTGCGCCAGATCACTGAGCGAGGCTATCCGGTTGCGGAGGTTTCGCAGCGGCTCGAGGTCAAGGATCTCCAACAGCACGCTCTCCCCGCTCGCCAAATCGGCGAAGGTCCCATTTGCCGTGCCCGAGCACGATTATAGCTTCTGGCATTCGCTCGCGGCGCCCATGCGCCTGGCGCAGGCTCTGACGGTTGCTCCGGCCGCTCGCGTCCAGCAAAATGAAACAGCGCCGCGCGTTCCGACCGTTACTCGAACCTGAGCAGGAAGCTCGCTGCTGCTGGCCCGCCTGGTTGATCACACCGTTGTTAAATGCTCCGGAAAAATTCGACAATTGGACGCACCCGCCAATTGTCGAAGAGCGTCGGGCAACTAACGGCATGCGCGCCGCGAACGCGCGGTTCTGCTCAGCACATAAGTAGGTTTCCGTGACCTTGGGCGATGGTTTTACAATTACGCACGCGGATCACAGTGAGGCGCTTGAAGGGAATCGAACCAACGACCCTTTCTGAAGTTTATCTAACCTACTGAAACTATATGCCTTTCGTGAGATAATGCCGAGCCGAAACCGTTCATGTGGAAGGCGGATCCAGACGAAATCATCGCCGCAGTCAACCGCGGGCACCAAACGTTGGCATCAACCCACCGGCGGCGGGCTGCAATATGGAAGGTTGCCGATCTGGTGTTTCAACCTTGTTGCAAGTTTCATCATATTATGACAATGTATATTTTGCCACGATATGAGCATAAATATGCGTCTCTGAGTTAATATTTATACTCTCTCATGAATAGTACTTGCAATAATCACACTACAAGGGGAGTCTTTCATGGACAGGGATGATCAATCAGAAAATATCGGTCCGAGCCGGCGAGAATTTGTCGAAGGGTGTGGAAAATATGCGGTCGTGGCACCGCCTGTTCTGACCTTCTTACTTTCAACCACACTGAGTTCGGGCGCGATCGCCAAATCCGGCCAAGGCAACAATGGCTACGGCAATGGCGGCGATGATGGCGTGCCGGGTAATTCCGGCAAGGAAGACATCGATCGCTGATCGATTTGCCCGGAACATGATACTGCTGCCGGGTAGGGACATTCTCATTGCGCAGTTGGGCGATGCTTTTGCCTTGTTCAACAGCCAAGAGCAGCGTTTGTATGAAGTCGACAGTCTTGCGGCTTGGACCTGGCGGCATGTTTCAAATTGTGCCGCGGGTATAGGCTGGAGCCAATTGTCGGCGCAATTTTCGTCCGAATGCAAGCTGGCAAGGCCGGATGCCGAAGCCTTGCTCGATCGCTATGTCGGGCTCGGTATCCTTCACGCGTGCCAGGGTTCAGCATCCATTTTCGCGGTTGCTCTGAATGGCTCCAGATGGATGATTGAGTGTCCGGATGTCTTATCCGCAGAATTGAAGCGGCTCTTTCGCGGCATCGCCATTCCAATGGAGCCCGGATGCAGGCATGAACATCTCGTCATCAGGCTCAATGCGGATCGATATGAGCTGACTGCGGCCGGCAAAAGCATAGGCGTGGTCGGGCGGGCGGAAATTATCCCGGCAATAAAAGCCTTTCTAACCGAGGCATTGCTGCAGACCGATTTCACGCTCGCGTTGCATGCGGCTCTTCTGCGGCTTGGAGACAGGCAATTATTAATTGCCGGCGTCCCCGGAGCAGGTAAGACGACGCTCGCACTTGCCCTCTCGGCCGAGAATGGGTGCTTGCTGCTCGGCGATGATATCGTCATCGTTGACGAAAAGGGCGCGCTTCGAGGTATTCCGTTTCCGGCTGCCGTAAAAAGGGGAAGCTGGACGCTTTTGCAGACTTTCCAACCTGAAGTCGCGTCACGCCCCACTTACGTTCGCTCCGACGGAAAAGAAGTCAGATTCATTCCCGGCGATATCGATAGCGACCATATTGCGCCGGCTCGCTCGACGACAATGATCTTTCTGCGTCAGAATGTTGCGCGGCGACAATCATTGTCGAGGATGTCGCCTCTTCTGGCCTTTCAAAGATTGCTCACTGAAGCGGCTGCGCCCACTCGCAGGCTGACGGATCAGGCGTTCGCCGCGCTGAGCAAGGCCGTCAACATCTCCCGCGTATATGAAATGGAGGTCGGCCCGCTCAGGCAAGCCGTCGAGATCATACGGGATCTTTGACGCTTTGGTGCATCGATCGTGGCGGAAAGGGATTTAGCTCTTTGATGTTGCGGCTATGTCGAGCCTGCTTTGCACCGGACAGATTTCGGGCGTGCGCATGCC
>JGI25165J46597_1001653_pt1 | contig 10278 bp, 12 predicted proteins | sample AraplaCL_Cvi_mCL_FD_46597 | JGI IMG/M metagenome (IMG submission 46597)
CCTCGAAGCTACGGGAAAAGCTGCGTCGGTAAGACGCCCGATTTTATCAAGTACAGCACCAGCGAAACCGTCGCCACGGAACAGGCCGTGGTGATGAGGATCGTGGCGGAGGCACGCTCCTGCCAGACACCATATTGCTGGCCGATGACGAAAACGTTCGTGGCCGTCGGCAGCGCGGCCAGAAGCATCGCCGCTTCGATCCATATCGGATCGAAGCCGCCCACCGCCTGCAAAACCACATAAACGACGAGCGGATGCAGGATAAGCTTTGCCGGCACGATGTAGCCGATCTCGACTGGCACCCGCTTCAAGGGACGCAAGGCAAGCGTTACACCCATGGCAAACAGCGCGCAGGGGGCAGCCGCTTGGGCAAGATAGTTGACGAATCGCTCGAATGCGATCGGCTGCCGGAGCGAAAGCGCCGCGACGATGAAGCCGAGCGCAGTCGATAGAATGAAAGGGTGCAGCAAGACCTTTCGGGCAATCTCGCCGGCGAGGCGCCAGCGGGAACGCTTGTCTCCCTCTTCCAGCGCCATCAGCGCTGGCGCTACCATGAAATGCAGCGCATTTTCAAAGCAGACAATCAGCGCGACGGGAACGGCTGCCTTTTCACCCAACGCCAGAAGTGCAAGCCCCGGCCCCATGTAGCCGATATTGCCATAGGCGCCAGCAAATGCCTGGATCGTGCTGTCGGCGAGCGAATTGCGCCGCAGGAAGCGTCCAATCAGAAACAGCAGGAGAAAGATCGAATATGTCGCGGCGATATCCGCGGCGATGAAATCGATCCGCGTCAGCTGCTCGATCGGCGTCTGCGAAACGAGCTTGAAGAACAAGGCCGGCAGGGCCGCATAGATGATGAAGGTGTTGAGCCAGCCGAGCGCGTCAGCCGGCTGCCTGGTTACGCGCGCGGCGATATAGCCGATCAGGATCAGGCCGAAGAACGGCAGCAGCAGACCGACAATGTCAGCCATCGGACTTGTTCCATCTTGCCGGGGAAATTGGGGCGAAAGATATCGCCCGGCTTAGCCGATTTTCATCAGGATTGGAAAGGTCTGCTGGAACCAGATCGCCATGTCGCTGACATAGCCGAAGATGAAAGCAAGGCCGGTCAGGACGAGAAGCCCGCCCATGACCTTCTCGACCGTGCCGAGGTGGCGGCGGAAGCGGGATAGAAAGCGCATGAAAGCGCCGGAAAAGCCTGCCGCGATCCAGAATGGAATGGCAAGTCCGAGAGAATAGACCGCAAGCAGGCCCGCGCCTGCGCCGACCGTTTCGCGAGAAGCGGCGATGCCGAGGATCGCCCCGAGAACCGGGCCGATGCAGGGCGTCCAGCCAAAGGCGAAGGCAAGCCCCATAATATAGGCGCCCGTCAAGGTCGCCGGTTTTCCATTGCCCTGGAAGCGCGCTTCGCGAGCGAAGAGACCGATGCGGAAAACACCGAGGAAATTCAACCCCATGATTACGATGATGAGACCACCGATCTTCGAAAGGACATCGAGATGCTGGCGCAACAGCAGGCCGATCGACGAAGCACCGGCGCCGAGGGCGACAAATACGGTGGCAAATCCCAACGTAAAGAATAGCGCCGACATCAACACGTTGCCACGAACGCTTGGCCCTGCTGCAACACTCGTTCCGCCGCCACGAAACTGCTCGACGGAGATCCCGGCCATGTAGCAGAGATAAGGCGGCACGAGCGGCAATACACAGGGCGAGAGGAACGAAAGCGCTCCGGCAATCAGGGCACTAACAATCGAAATATCGGCAAGCGACACGATGAACTCCGGCTATGTCATTTCGCCCTCTTCCTAGCGTTGCGACCAGCGGAAAGCCAATCACCTTTTCGAGTGGGAGCGGCCGCACTGCCTTAAAGTTGACGGAATTAAGAAGCGCCAACCTATGCGAAAACCCGGCATTTCTGGGCCTGACCCATCATCGGGAGGCATACCAACGAACGAATTGCATTTGCTAAAATATTGGTTCAAGCTGCGGTCGTTCGTCCAACAACGTGCATTAACCCAACTAGTTAGCGGAGGAAGTCCCCCCATGCGATTCGTTACTATGTTTACGGCTGCAGCCTTTACTGCGCTTTTCAGCGTTAGCGCCATGGCGCAAACGGCGACGGCGCCCAGCACTACGACGACGACACCCAGCGCAACGACAACAGCTCCTGCGGCGACAACCATGCCTAAGGCAGCGACCACGATGAAGCCGAAGGCTATGAAGCCGGCTCAGACCGCCGTTTCCAAAGCATGTTCGGCTCAGGCTGACGCCAAGGGTCTGCACGGGAAAGCTCGCGCCAAGTTCCGCAGCGACTGCAAAAAGGCCGGTGGCAAGGCGTAATCTCGTAAGCTTCGCCTCAATCAAGGCCCAGCTTTGTCGCCGCAACGGCGGCAAAGCTGGGCACAATGCCAAACTTCCTATCGAATATTTTACTTAAAAAACTCGGCGCTTGTCATTGAAATCTCTTTAATAAAACAAGCGCGCATTTAGTTTCCCCATCTCTCCAGCGATATGCTTTGTCGCACCGTGCGCCGATATCGCGGGCAAGCCTAAACCTTTCCTCGCATGGGTTTGCAGCACCTCCGAACTCCTTGCGAGCGCAAGCAACGTTTCGCAACAAAGGGGAAAAACCCAGGAAACCTGCAAAAACTACAATTGGCTCTCGTTCGATTGAATCAGTGAACGGAGCAACGATTTGAAACCGGCCATTAACCCTCCTCCTGCCGAAGAGACTTCGCACGCGAAATATCTGGCGGCGTGTCTTTTCGCACTTGAGCCGTCCATCGAAAGCCTGCTCACCGCCGCGTTGAAATCGGGTTGGAAACGCGACTACGTGCTTCTGGCGATCATGGCGATTACCGCCAATGATGACGAGGAGACAAGGTCGTCCCGCGGATCATTGCATTCATGAGTCGCGACCGCTGCGATCCCCCAACATGCAACTTGCCCTGACAGCGGCAACGAGGCGCCGTTTGAGATTCGAACGCGATTCATATTAGAACTCGGCGGCGGCGCGGCCGAAGACGAAATCGGCTTCCGTGCCATCCGTCAGCCGAACGCGACCAGAACCGTCCATGCCATTGGCCTGCCGCGTCGCGATCACAAAGCCCTTCCGGCCATCGGAGCAGCGGACCGGCATGGAAATCGTCACTGAGGTGTCGAAGGGATCATATGTGCCGGAACACTTGACCGTCTTGCCCTTCAACTTGCCCGCCACCTGAAAGCTGCCACCGGACATTGCCGCCGTGGAGGTTCCCTTCATGACATCGCCCTTGCCGGAAATTACGGCAACCGGCACGGTCATCGCGCAGGAAGCAAGAGATAGCGCTGAAGTGGCAACGAAGACGAACCCTATGTTTTTCACGAGATATTCCCCCTTAAGACAGGGGAAATATGCACGCGAAACGAGAGTGGTCAATAGACCAACGCAGGCCTGCCTTTCGATTACACGAACCTTCCGGCACGCGCTTCATCGAAGACGACAAGCGCAGCCAGACGCACACAAATTCTTCGCATCAGATCATTTGCGGCTCGGCTTCAGCTCTTTCGTCGACTGATCGACCTGGCCATCCGCAAGCCTGTTGCGCGGGTCGGCGACAATAGCACTTCCCTCGTCTTCGGCTTCCGGCTTCGTCGGCCCGCGAGCTTTGCTGTGTTGTATCTTGGCAAGCGGCTGCTTGCTTTCCCTTCCGTGATTTGGGTCGTGAGCTTGATCGCGCATCGATTTGTTTCTCCTCTTGTTCGCAGGAGAAACACCGGTCGCACAATTAGGTTCCTCAATAGGCTGGCCGCCTGTATCGCGGGCTTCGATCGCAAACGCTGGAAAATGGAAGCGTCCGTAAAAATATTTGAGAGGCGCTGAAACTATCCGGCAGCGGGCTCCGTATAAGCCGCTAGGAATGAACCGGGATCGATTGTTCTGGAACGTCCACCCCGTCACCGGCGCCCGCACTGCGACGGAGACGGCGGCAACGGTCGCCTCCGCGCCGTTACCGCAGCGTCCGGCGCAAGGGATCTGACACCCTTCGCCGGACGCACTCTTCAGTCCCTTGAATGGCAATTGCCGTAACGGGCACGGGACCGGCCGTGATCTTGCGAGGGCGCGCAACACGGGCCAGACGCGGCTTTCATGCGGCGCAGGGCTGGCGGCTTCAAATTTTCGCTCGGGGCTGAGCAGAGGGGCCGCTACGAGCAATCGGAGCTATCGACGGAGAAGGAATAGTCCTTCCCCTTGAACTGGTAGATGTAGTTGGCCAAGGAGGCTTCGCCGGAATCGAATTTCGGCAGCAAAAAGTTACACAAATCAGAGATTTGGGCCGACTTGACGAGAGGTGCGTCGAACCAGTCGTCGTCGAGATCCAGATCATAGAAATAGCTGTAGATACGGTCCGTCAGGTCTATCTTTTTCAGCGTGATTTGCTGGTCGATTTTCTTCGGCAGATCCTTGTTGGCAAAGACAACCGGATAGCGTTGGGTGAGATAAGGAATCACCAGGCGCTCAGTCACAGGCGTCGTCATCGCGATCGCGAGCAGAGGCAACAGGCTCGATGCAACGGCGAACTTCCTTTTGGCGAGAGCACCCAGCAGGACGCCCGCAGTCCCGAGCAACCCGCAAACGATCGCATAGATTTCCCACGAAGACAGCTCAGCCAAGAATTCCATCATGCGTCCATCGTCTTTATCAATCGCCGTGCCGGCGGCAACTGGCCTATGATTAGCCTGCCACATCCGGCACATGCCAAATTCGACTTGGCATCCAAACATGCCTATCCAGTCACAGCAGGCGCCAGAAGCGACGACACGAATTCGTGCGCCAAACCAACCGCCATGTGGTCAGTCTATACTCCTCCGGCACACCATCGGGCAATCACAAGATTGTTCATTTTCCTGACCGTTAGTATACTTACTCTCGCTATGATTGAAAGTGAAACTTGCCGCACGTCGCTCCATCAAGCCAGACTTTGCAGCGATACCTGCCTGAATTGAAGAGTTTGCGAATTCCCTTAAACCGCGGATATGCTCATCCTTGGGCCTTGAGGCATTTGGGAGGAAAAGCCGCCTTACACTTTTCCCGAGAGTGCTTTGCGCTCCGGTGTCGTCGTTTCAGCCCCTCTGCGCTTTGTTATCAAATATTGCCAGCTGCAGGTTTCAGCTCTTCAAGCTAAAGCCCAGCCTCGGTTCGCCGCAATGTGGGAATCGCATAGGCTTACCTGTACCCAAGGAGAAACGGAATGTCGGACCTGCTTGAAATCCAGAGAGAACTGCAAGCGCAGGCCGACCAGGTCGTTCGGATGCTGCAGCTCAATGAACGTCTTTCCGCTCTCGGACAGCCTGTCCGTGTCGGAAGCTCCGCCATGGGGCTGATGGTTCGGCGTGATATCGACATCACCGTCATTTGCGACAAGCTCGATGCCGATGCACTGGACGCGTTTACCGCGCTCTGTACATGCTTCATGAGGATGACGGAACAGGTGGTTGCCGTGCGCTTCCGCAACGATTGCCGGCAATGGAATAGAGAACCGGAAAAATACCCGGACGGGCTTTATCTGTGGCTGTCCGTTCAGGCGCCGGATCAAACAATGTGGACCATCGACATCTGGCTTGTCGACCAGCCGGAGCGCCAGCCTGACATCGCCCATCTGAAAACGCTGATGCCGCGCCTGACCGATGGAGACCGGGAAACCATCCTGCGAATCAAGACTGTTCTGGCAGAATCTCCGCAAGATGGTGCGTCGATTCCCAGCGCACTTGTCTACGAAGCCGTCATGGACAACGGCATCGACACCATTGCCGGATTTGAGAACTGGTATCGGGAACGCGCGCCATGATGTCGCTAGGAAAGAGAGCGCGATAAAGGGTGCAAACGGAATTTTGCAAACCATGAGCGGGTTACTGCAAAACGCGTGCGAAACCCAAGTGAAATGGTGAGGAGATAACTTGTCCACGATCAAGATTGGCCGAAAGGCGCGGACGTAGATTCGACCTGGCACAATCCGGCAATCTACTATTGCCAAGCGATAGTACACTCAACTTTCATCGACGCTAGAAATGACCAAACCCGGCGTGTAATGACCGCGACGACCAGTCGGGCGGGAAAATCGCCGTCAAAAGCGCAGGAAATACGGTCTTCCCTTGAATTCGTTCCAGGCGGGCAGTGCAGAGTTGCGGCAGCCTGTTCAAGCTGACATCCGAAAGATATTGGGTCGGGCGATAGAACGCAGGAATGAGAACACGCGTCCCCTCGCCAGTGCCATCCAACCTGACCGTCATTTGCTGGTCGAATGGCTGCCAGACGTCGTTTCGCTTGGTATAGTTTGACGAAACCTCAATGTTACCGGTGCACCCTTTGCCGGCAACAGTCAACAAAAGCCGATCTGCAGCGCTACGGACGTTCCATTGAATGCCTACAAAAGCGATCATGGGCGTCATGCTGTCCGCCGGCGATGCAGTGAGCGCTGCGTATTGCGTAGGCAATGGCACTGCAAAATGAACTGGCCCGGCTACATCAACCGCATCGGCGACAAGTTGCCGGGGCTTCGACAAAAGTTCCGCGAACGCACGCACGAGAACCTCTTGTTGGTGCTGGACAAGCAAATAATAGATTGAGCCCCCCAGGACGCTGGTCGCGGTTAAGATGGCCGGATAACTCCAACCGGAGCGCGTTATCGCGCGAAAAGTAAAGGGCAACTCCAGCAACGACAGCATGGCGAATACCCAAATGAATTCCAAATGGAATACATGGCGAATTGAAAATTGGACAACCGGATAGGTGACGAGTGCTGCGAACATCACGCCTAATGCCAAAGCCTCCTGACGTGATCTCGCCCATATCCGCCAGAAGAATACTACCATTCCCAAGATACCCAGCCAGGGCATCCAATGTTGTGCGAACAGTGAATAGACGGGCGCCATGAATATGCTGGCTGGTGGGCCGCTCATCACCGGATATCCGGGATCTGGCAGCGCATCGGACGCCGCCAATAAGGGAAAGCCGACAATCCAGCCCGCGGATTTGAATGCTTGACTGACGAAGTCGCCCAAAAAATAGGGAAAAAATGCTTGCCAGCTCGCGCCCGAGAGGGTGGTCGCCTGCGAGACCCCGTAGACAGGAAGTCCTTCATCAGCATCCCAATTTGGATGGTCTTGTCTGGCGTCTGCCGCCACAGCGGAAAGAACCAGTTCGTCGGAGTAACGAGCGCCGAATGAGTATGGCGCAGGCGACATCTTCAAATAGACACGGAACGGGTCGCTCATTCCCTGAATGATGACGGAGCCATAGCTACCGCTTTTGCCATTCGAAAGTATTGGATAAGCTGATGCAATCGCGATTACGGCCATCAAAACTGCGGCAATTGATCGACGGAATAGCAGCCTGACATCTAAAACGATCAGGAGAGCGAGCAGACTGAGCGGCAGAAGGATGATGAGATCTGCTCGAAATCCACTCCCGATGCCGATGGCCAAAGCGCATGCCACCACCCAGCCAAAGAGGGTCGGTAGCCGGCGGGCGCGCAACGCGGCTACAAGAAAAACAATCGCCCATATAAAGAAGGGGGCCTTGGAATAATCGCGAAGTGACACAATAATTGGAAGTGCAACCGGCGAAACAGATAGAAAAGCTGCTCCAAACATCGCGTACAAGCGGCTGAAAAATTGCCGCAATAGGACAAAACAGCCTGCCGCATACAATCCGGTCAGAGCTCCTACGAGCGGCCAGAGGTTCTGGTAGCTGACTGACGACAGACGCCAGATAAATGATACGATCAGACTGAAATACAGTTGCACAAGGGCAAAGAAGCCCGGTGGGCCGAGCGGCGCGTTTGCATCGATATCAGCGCAGTGAAACGTCAACGTCTTACCGGTCAAGAAAGCCAACAACTTCGGCGGTATGGTTTCCGGATGCTTAAAACCATATCCGCAGGCGGAATAGACGATCTCCGGTGCAAAGCTCTGATAGAAGAATAGCCAACCCGATTGGATCAGAACGACAACGCCCAACACTCCGCCAATCAAAGCAAAGGCAAGCCCCAGTGCCACATCGGTTTTCTTCATGCACTTGTACCTATTTCCAAGACTAACCGGTGTGGCGCAGCCTTAGCGATCCAACACCGAAACAACCCTCGACTGCTCAGCTTCGCTCAGGCCGACCCATAGCGGCAGACGCACCAGTCTTTCTGACTGAGTGGTGGTTACGTCCAACTCACCTTGGGCGCGCCCATACCGCCTTCCAGCCGGCGAGGAGTGCAAGGGTACATAGTGGAAAACCGAGAAAATATCGTTCCTCTTCAATTCATTGAGTACCTTCTGACGATCAGTCTCCGGCGCCAGCAAGACGTAGTACATGTGAGCATTGTGTTGGCATTCATCCGGCACGATGGGCCTGCGTAGCAACCCTCTAGCCTCGAGCGGCTCGAGAAGCGCATGGTAGCATTCCCAGCTGGCCAAGCGGTCACTGGTAATGTGCTCAGCTTCTTCAAGCTGGGCCCATAGGAAAGCAGCAATCAACTCGCCTGGCAGAAACGAGGAGCCGACCTCCTGCCAAGTGTATTTATCCACTTCACCCCGGAAGAAGCGACTGCGGTCGGTACCCTTCTCACGGATGATTTCAGCACGCACCGTCAGCGTTGGGTCGTTTACCAGCAGCGCTCCGCCTTCGCCTGAAATCACATTTTTGGTTTCATGAAAGCTGTATGCCCCTAGGTTGCCTATGCTGCCCAATGCCCGCCCTTTGTAGGTTGCCATTACGCCCTGTGCCGCATCCTCAATAACCTTAAGGTTGTGCCGCTTGGCGATGTCCATAATCACGTCCATCTCGCAAGCTACACCGGCGTAGTGGACTGGGACGATGGCTCTAGTGCGCGAAGTGATCGCCGACTCGATCAGGCGCTCATCCAAATTCAGAGTATCTTCCCGGATATCGACAAATACCGGTATACCGCCACGCAGTACAAATGCATTGGCAGTCGATACGAAGGTGTAGGATGGCATGATGATCTCGTCACCAGGCTCAATATCCAGAAGTAATGCCGCCATCTCCAGTGCGGCTGTACATGAGTGCGTCAGCAGCGCTTTGTCGCATCCGCTCTTGCTTTCCAGCCACGCATGGCAACGCTTCGTAAAAGGTCCGTCTCCGGCAAGCATGTTGCCGAATTTGGCTTCGGCAATGTAATATAGCTCCTTACCGGTCATGAAGGGCCGATTGAACTGGATCTTTTGACTCATTGCTTATCCCCTCCTTGAAGCCCATGCCACTGGTCGGCGACCTCGCGCAGGTACGTGATCTATTCGCATGGCGGCATATGCTTAATCAAGGCTTCAAACTGATCAATATCGTGGAACTCTCCGACCGGCGCGACCTCTTCTAACCAACTTATTTTCACGCCCTGCAGCCGCCCATTGCGTTCCGCGTTCAATGCAGGGCGAAGCCTCATATGAAGCGATACTGACTCCTGCATAAACATTCCGAACTTGCGGCTCAAACGCCGCAGCTTACCATGTCTCAGGTATTCAAGATGGAAAGGCTTCTTTCCTAGATTCACGTTTTCCGGGCGACGATGAGTCTGGAGCCGCCCAACGGGAAGTTAAGGCCGTTTCTGATGAGAACGCCTTCCGCCCGTAGTATCCAGCGGAAAGCGCCGTTGAGTAAGCGTGGGAGTTCCATCTCGGTTCGTACGTCGATTTCCGCAACTGATTTGTTTCTACTCAGCAAACGCGAAGCAAGCATTGCCGGAAGCAAGAGCGAAACGAACGACGTGCTGCGAAGGACGGTAAAACCCGCAGCAGTGACCTTCCTGCTTAATTCGTTGGCCGTATATCGGCGGCAATGATGCGAATAGTCATCGGTAGCGCTCCACAACCAAGGATGTTGCGGAACAGTCACCAGCAGCAGACCTCCGGATTTAAGCGCGGCGTTCATTTGCTGTAGGACGATTTCGTCCTCCTCGATGTGCTCTAAAACATCAAACGCGCCGATCGCATCGAATTCCTCAACGAACGGGATTGCCCGCGCATCCATCTGCATCAGCCGCGCATCCGGCAAACGCTGCGAAGCGAAGCGCAGACCTTCAACAAATATTTCACTCCCGAAGATTTCCGCCTTTGGATTTTTCTTGGAGATACCAGAAAGAACAAAGCCCGTTCCGCAGCCAATCTCCATGAAAGATCGGAAATCGGAGTGGTATTTCTCCAGGGCCCACAAGATAAGATCGTTGCGGGATTGAAACCAGAAATTCCCCGATTCCAGATCTGCGAGCAGTTTGAAATAGGACGCTTCGA
>JGI25165J46597_1001660_pt1 | contig 10192 bp, 10 predicted proteins | sample AraplaCL_Cvi_mCL_FD_46597 | JGI IMG/M metagenome (IMG submission 46597)
ATTCGTGGTAATCCATCCACGGCAGGCGGCCCTTGAAGTGGCCTTCCACGCCCAGCTCGCCCCAGTAATCCAGTTCCGCGTTGACCGCCTCGCGCACGGCGCGCGGCTGCAGGCCCAGCGAGTTGCCACAGAAGTACACGCTGTCGTGGCCTTCGTNCGGCGGGATCAGGAACTCGTCGCGGAATGCGCGCAGCGGATCGGCAGCGTCCCGGGCACGCGCCCAGTCGAGGTTGGCTTCAAANCTTGGAGACATCGGTGGATCTCTTCGGAGTGGAAGCCGGGCTTATTTCAATTGCGCCGCGATCGCCTCGCAACCCTTGTCGAATTCGGCCTTCCACGTGGCGCCGGCCTGACTCTGGCTGGGACGCACGCAGCGCAGCTGGATCGCATGGCCGTTCTTGAACCAGTAGTGTTCGGTGTAATTGAACTCGGTGGCGTTTTCCTGCGCGGTGTAGGTGTTGCTGTTGGGCCCCGGCGGCAACGCGGCCACCTTGTAACCGGGCAGTGCCATCGCCTTCGCGGTGGCCTCGCTCTTGTATTGATTGAAGCTGTTGACGTCGTTCACCAGTTTCACCGTCACGGTGACGCGGGCGAGGCTGTTCTTGCCGGTGGGCGAGGGGTCGGGNACCTGNAANACCTTCGCCTCGGGATCGCCCTGNGTTTCCATGATGCCGAGCCAGTTGTCCGGCGTGCTGAAGTGGANGCTGCCGTCGGCCATGCTGACCTCGGTGGCATGGCTGGGGCCGGCCAGCAGCAGGGTAGCGGTCAGGGCGATGGCGAAGGTGACGGTGCTGCGCAGAAAACTCATGCTGATTCCTTGGAGATAAGATCGGGGACGAAGCGATGGCGGGGCAGGCCCAGCCATTCCAGCGCGGTGCCGTGGAACAGCCGGGAGCGCTCGATATCGTTCAGGCCCAGTGCCTCGATGCCGCTGCCGGGTTCCTGTTCGCCCAGCGGGAAAGGATAGTCGGTGCCGAGCATCACCTGCTCGACGCCCGTCACATCCAGCAGATAACGCAGCGCCTGGTCGTCGTGCACGCAGGAGTCGAAGTAGAAGCGCTTGAGGTATTCGCGTGGATTGCGCGGGTTGTCGGTGGCGACCAGATCCGGGCGCATCTTGAAGCCGTGCTCGATGCGGCCGATCGTCGACGGGAAGCTGCCGCCGCCGTGCGCCAGCATCACGCGCAATTTCGGCAGCCGCTCCAGTACGCCGCCGAAGGCGAGGCAGCACGCAGCGCGGGTTTGCTCGGCCGGCATGCCGACCAGCCACGGCATCCAGTACTTCGGCATGCTGTCCGCGCCCATCATGTCCCACGGATGCACCAGCACCGCCGCACCCAGATCGGCAGCGGCCTCGAAGAACGGAAACAGCTCCGGCGCATCCAGGTTCCAGTCGCCGCAATGCGAGCCGATCTGCACGCCCTGCAGGCCCAGCTCGTCGATGCAGCGTTCCAGTTCGCGGACCGCCAGCTTCGGCGCCTGCAGCGGTACCGTNCCGATGCCGGCGTAGTGACGCGGATAGTCGCGGCACATGCCGGCCATGTGATCGTTCAAGTGGCGATGCAACTCCAGCGCCTGATGGCCTGGTGCCCAGTACGAGAACAGTACGGGCACGGTGGAGATCACCTGCACGTCGACGCCGAAGCGGGCGTAGTCGTCGATGCGCGTCTGCGGATCGAACGCCGAATCCCACACTTCGCGGAAAAACTTGCTGTCCTTGTAGATGCGGTGGCGCCCGTCGGTATGCGTCATCACCGGAAAGCGGTCGTCGCCGTACTTGGCTGCCAGGTTCGGCCAGTCACGGGGCAGGATGTGCGCGTGGGTATCGATCTTGAGCATCGGTGCAGTGTAAAACCTTCGCGCGGTGGCGTCGCGTTGCACGGGATGGCGTTAGGCCGGCCGCTGATCCATCGTAGTAGCGGGTTCCTGACGACTGCGGTTCGTCACGTAGGCCAGCGTGTCGATATTGTCGACCAGCCGGTCGCTGACCCGCGCCAGCAGCTCGGCGGTGGCGTGNTCNCCGGCGTTCNGGGTGAGGCCGACGAGCGCGCGCTGCATGGTGCGCAGTTCCGGCAACGGATCCATCGCAGACTGTTCGCGCAACGCCGTCGCAATCGTCTGCAGTGCGTCCGCGGCGTGNTCGATGAAACGGCTGATCTCGGCTTGCGTGGGTAGCGCGGCGAGATCGTCGAGCAACGCCTCCAGCGTCATGGCCGTGCGCGCCAGCCGGTTGCCGTTGGCAAACAGGGCGCGGGCCAGCGCCAGCAACTCCGGCGGGGTGGCCGGTTCGGTGCGCATGCGGTCGATCGAAGCCTGCGCATTGGTGCGTGCGGTGCGGACGGCGGTGCGGGTATCGCGCTGGGCGCCGGCTTGCCCCGGCTGCGCCATGGCGCGCAGGTAGCTGGCATAGGCATCCAGCATCACCGCCAGCGCGGCGCGCGCGCGGCCGCGTTCCCAGGTCGGCCATGCCACGTAGGCGAGCAGGGCCATGCCGCAGCCGAGTGCGGTATTGATCACCCGATCCGATACCGCGCCGCCGGGATTGACACCCTCGAACGAAAGCAGGATCACCACGGTGCCGGTCAGTGCAGCCACCGCGAAACCGTAGTGCGCGGTGGCCAGGTAGCGGAACGCCATGCACAGCAACGCCATCAGCGCCAGGTGCGCCCACGGTTCGTTCGGCGTGATGTGCAGCAGCACGGTGGTGAGTACGAGTCCAAGCACGGTGCCGAGCACGCGCAGCAGCCCGAAGTTGAAGGTGGCGGCGAAGTCCGGTCGCAGCACGATCGCCGCCGTCATCGGCAGCCAGTAGCCGTGTGGCAGCTGCAGCAGGCGCGAGATCCACAACGCGGCGCTGAGGCAGACCGCCATGCGCACGGCATGGCGGAAGGCCACCGAGCGCGGTGTCAGGTTGGCGCGCAAGGTGGCCCAGGTGGAGCCGCTGCGCAGCGCCTTGGGCAGGCGGGTTTCCGCGGCGCTGGCCCGCAGTTCGCCGCGGCTGCCGGCCCAGTCGGCGTTGCGCACCGCCGCGGCCAGCTGGCCGGCGAGGGCGTGGATGTGCGCGGCCAGACCGCCGGAGGCACTGTTGCTGTCGAACAGCGCCTGCTCGCTGGCGCGCAGGGTCTGCAGTGCGCGGTTGGCCTGTTCCGGCGACTCGCCCTGTTCCAGCGCATTGGCAATCGCCGCCAGCACGCGTGCGGCGTCGTGGCGGAACATCGCATGGGTGGTTGGATCGGCGTGCAGCTCGGTCATGGCAGTGAGCTCCAGCCGGATCCGTTCGGCCAGCTCCAGCAGCACGCCGAACGCTTCCATCGCGCGACCGTGGGCGCGATGTCGGCCGAGCAGGGTCTGCTGCAGCGTGGTCATCGCNTCNGTCAGCGCCGGCACATCGGCATCGTCNTGCGTCTGTTGCCTGGCCAGCGCGGCCAGACCGGCATACACGTTGGCCAGCGCCTGNCGNTCGGGTCCGTAGCGTTGCAACGGCCACCCNGCCAGCGAGAACACGGTGAGCAGCAGTCCGCCGGAAAAGATCAGCGCGGCACCACCCAGCGCGGCGCTCAGCGAGGTCGGNGTCGACGCGGTGATCACCAGCAGGATCATGCTGGTCATGCCGACCCGCGCGGTATCGACGCCGAACACCACCAGCAGGCCGCCAAAGAAACCGCAGGCGGCCGTGGCGATCAGGATCGGCAGCAGATCGCCGCCGATCAGGAAACCCACCAGTGCGGCGAGGCCGGCGGCCAACGACGCCAGCAGCAGCTGCCGCATGCGTTGGCGATACGGTCCGGGTTGATCGGAGAACATTGTGTCCAGCGCACCGGCGCCCACCGCCAGCCCGATTCCCGGATGTCCCATCGCCAGCCCGATGCCCAACGGCAGCACCACCGCCGCGGTATTGCGCAAGACCACCTGCAGCGGCACGTCCGGCCGCTTGATGGCGGTCAGGCTTTCAATCACATGGGCGCGTAGCGAGTAGTCGCTGGAGGACATGAAGGTTCCTGGTCGCACTGGAAATTCAGTGCAGAGCGCAACTTCCGTTCACCCCCGGATCAGGTCCGGGGCAGGCTCTGAGCGTAGCGCAGCGGAGTCGAAGGGCGATCCTTCGACTGCGGTCCTGCTTTACGAAAGTCCCGCTGAGGGCTGAGGCAAGCAGCCGTCGATGGATCGCTGCCGTTCGGCATCCTGCCTCACCCTCGCGTTCGGCGCGACAGTCCACCGGACTGTCGCAAGCACCTCACGCTCGACCAGCAAACTCGCCGGTGAGCGTGTTCACCCACACCTTCTCGTCGTTGCTGATGTACTCGGGCACCTGCACCTCGATGCCGGTGTTGAGCTTGGCCGGCTTGTTGCGCTTGGTGGCGCTGGAGCCTTTCATTTCCGGCGCGGTGTCGACCACGGTGAGGATCACGCTGGTCGGNACCTGCAGGCCGACCGGTGCATCGTCGATCANCTGCACGTAATAGCCCTCGATGCCTTCCACGATGTAGCCGGCGTTGTCGCCGACCAGTTCGGGCGAGAGCAGGTACTGGGTGTAATCCTCGGCGTCCATGAACACGAAGGCGCCGTCGTCCATGTACGAGAAATTCGCCGCGCGGCGGACCAGGTCCATCTCGCGCAACTCATCGTCCGCACGCAGGCTGAGGTCGAACTTGCGCCCGCCGGGGATCGAATACAGGGTGAAGCGGAAGGTGACGTTGCCGCCACGCGCGCTCGGCGAACTGCGCTCGATGTCACGCACCTGGTAGACGGTGCCGTCGTGTTCGACCACGTTGCCTTTCTTGACGTCGGAAGCTTTCATGCGATGGATTCGTATGGAGTGAAGTGGGAGACGGGAGGATTACTTCGGCTGCAGCCGCACCGCGCCATCGAGGCGGATCGTCTCGCCGTTGATGTAGCGGTTGCCGAGGATGAAGGCGACGGTGCTGGCGTATTCGCTCGGCTGGCCGAGGCGTGCCGGGAAAGGAATCGAGGCGCTGAGCGACTGCTGCACGGCTTCCGACATGCTGTCGACCATCGGCGTCCAGAAAATGCCCGGCGCGATCGTTGCCACGCGGATACCAAAACGCGCCAGCTCGCGTGCCATCGGCAGGGTCATGCCGACCACGCCACCCTTGGATGCCGAATACGCAGCCTGGCCGATCTGGCCTTCGTAGGCGGCGACGCTGGCGGTGTTGATGATCACGCCGCGCTCGCCATCCTCGCCGGCCTCGTTGTTCTGCATCAGTGCGGCGGCGGCCTTGGCCACGTTGAAGCTGCCGACCAGGTTCACCATCACGGTGCTGGCGAAGTTCGCCAGCGGCATCGGGCCTTCCTTGCCCAGCACGCGACCGGCGCCAAGAATGCCGGCGCAATTGATCAGCACGTTGAGGCCGCCCATCGCGTCTCGCGCGGCAGTCACGTTCGCGCTCACGCCGTCTTCGGAAGTGACGTCGGTGCGGAAGAAGCGCGCCGCGTCGCCCAGCTCCTTCGCGGCGGCGTGACCTTTCTCGTCGTTGACGTCGAACAGCGCGACCTTGCCGCCATGCGCGACGAAGTGTTGCGCCACCGCGTGGCCGAGACCGGAGGCGCCGCCAGTGATGATTGCCTTGACCTGATTCAACTGCATGGGGGTATCCGGATGACGAAAAATGCACATAGTAGCGGAGCCGCTCATCCGGCGTGATCCGGCCGCCGATCTACAGGAGCAGGCCGACGTTCAGCCTGGAGGAGCGTTTGACCGGCGCCGTTCAGGAAAGCTTGCTAGGCTTCAGCAACGGGAGCCATGCTGATGCACAGCACGGCCAAGCTTCCCCTCTTCCAAGGAGACATGTCATGAAAAAGTACCTGATTCTTCTTGCCGGCGGCCTGCTGTGCGCCGCGACCGCGGCAGCGGCCAGTCCGTCGCCGAAGCATGACGATCGCCCACAGCAGGATGACCAGAGCTGGCATGGTGATCACGACAACGGTAACCATGGCAAGCACGGCGACAAGGACAAGCATGACCACGGCGACCGGGGGCATGACCGTGACCGTGACTGGAACGATCGCGGCGACCGTGGCCATGACCGGGACCGCGAGGTTCGCTACGATCGTGACGGCAACCGCGGCTATTACGTGAGTCACGACCGCGGCCGGCACGAGGGCTGGTACAAGCGTGGCGGCTACGTTCCGGTCGAATACCGTGACCGCCGCTATGAGGTCGAGGACTGGCAGGTCTATCACCTGCGCCAGCCGCCATACGGCTACCGTTACGTGCGTGGCGACGACGGCCAGTTCCTGCTGGTGGCGATCGCCAGCGGCATCATTGCCGACATCCTGCTTTCGCACTGAGATCGAAACCCGGATGTGAAGTCACCTTACGGGAATATTCACGCGTACCGAGCTTGGTGGCGCTGATCGTGCTGTCAGGCTTGGCGATCCCTCGGGATCGCCAGCTTCCCGATGACAGGCCCGCCAACAGCGGGCCTGTCTTTTTTTGGGGATCAACCGGACCGAGTGGTCAGCAGGTGTCGTAATGCAGGTGATTCGATCATTGCCGGAAAAGGTATGACCGGTTGCGGCGGAGATGCTGCAGGCTGCAACTCCTTCTGCCATACGCCGACGTCCCACCATTGCCCGAGCTTGTAACCGCATTGGCGCCACACGCCAGCGGCGCTGAACCCCATCGCTTCGTGCATCGCCACGCTGACCGTGCCGGGAAGAGTGATCACACCGACGGCCTGGTTGATGCCCTGCAATCGCATCGTGTCCAGCAGTACGCCGTAGAGCCGGCGTGCGATGCCGCGACGGTGAGCATCGGCGCGTACGTAGATCGAGGTTTCGGCAATCCAGTCGTAGGCGGCGCGTTCGCGGAAGCGGCCGGCGTAGGCATAGGCCAGCACCTCGCCGCCTTCTTCCCACACCAGCCAGGGGTAATGCTGCAGACGGGTGCGAATGCGCTCGTGCATCGCCGCCACGCCGGGCAGTTCGGTCTCGAACGTGGCTACCCCGTCAGTGATCGAGGGTGCGTAGATCGCATGGATGGCGGCGGCATCTTCGTCGCCGGCGATGCGGATCATCGAAAGTCGGCCTTCAGCATGTCAGGTATTTCCAGTTGCGCGGCTTGCCTTCGGCCAGCCATTCGAGCGTGGTAGCGATGCGCTTCTGGCGGGTGGCATCAGTCTTCGCCTCGCCGATCCAGTCGACATATTCACGCTGCGCGCTGGGGCTGAAGCCTGCATAGGTCTTGCGCGCGGCCGCATGCTTCTTCTGTGCGAGCAGGGCGGCGAGATCGTCCGGCAAGGTCGGTGCGGGCTTCGCGGCGGCTTTCGGGCGAGCCAGTTTCACGCCGGCTTCGTTCAATGCCATCGCTTTCCTGATATGCGCAGTGAGTTCCTTTTTGGACGGCAGATCCTTCAGCGTAGTGAGCTTGCCGAACTGGCCCATGCCGTCATCAGCTGTGCTGCCCACGACTTGTCTGGACAGCCAGAAGCCGAAGCCGCAATGCTGCTTGAAGGCAGCCATCATGCACATCGGCGCACCGTTGTAGCTGAAGAACGGCATGCTCCATTTCAGGCTTTCCTCGACCATGGGACAGGCGGCATGCACCACCGCACGGATATGTTCGAGGATCGGCCGTGCGAGCTCGGCCGACTTGGCGATATAGGCGTCGATGCGCGGGTCATGACTGCTCATGGCTAGCTCACAGGTCGCGGATGAAGAAGCGGTCGCAGCTGAAATGTCCGGTGCCGCCCATCGGGGCACACAGCGGAGTGAAGCCGCTGCGCTTGTACAGCGCTTGCGCCGCATCCATGCCCGTCAAGGTTTCCAGATAGCAACGGGCGAAGCCGAGCGTACGCGCTGCGTCGAGGCAACGCTGCATCATCGCGCTGCCGGCGCCAATGCCGCGCGCCTGCGGCAGGAAATACATCTTGCGCAGTTCGCAAACGTCCGGCTCGGCGTTCTCCAGTGGAGCGACGCCACCACCACCGACCACGACGCCGTCGCGCTCGACCACGAAGTAGCTGGATCGTGGCTGCGCATAGGCCTCGTACATGGTGTCCACCTCGGCATCGTGGATCGCGAAACCGGGGCCGTCGGCGCCGAACTCGGGCATCACGCTGCGGATGATTACGGCCATCGCCGTGTTGTCGCGCGGCTCGATCGGGCGGATATGGAACATGTCGTTCATGGCGTGGCTGCGGGGCTGCGGTAGGAGATGCCGTCCTTCATCACGAAGACCGGATGCACGAGATCATCGATCTGCGTGCTGGGATCGCCGGTGAACGCCGCGAGGTCGGCATCCAGACCCGGTGCGATGCGGCCGAAATGCTGCGACTGGCGCAGGATCTTCGCCGCCACGTCGGTAGCTGCATGGAGTGCCTGTGCCGGCGTCATGCCATCGGCCACCATCGCGGCGGGTTCGCGCCAGTTCTCGCCATGCGCGAACACGCCGACGTCGCTGCCGTTGCCGATCGTCACGCCCAGTTTCAATGCGGTGCGGAACGCCCGTTCGGCCTCGCGCATGCGCGCTGTCGGCGCGCTCTTGCTCGGCACGTAATGCTCGAAATACTCGGCGGTGGACTCGACCGCAGTAAGCGTCGGCTCGTAGGCGGTACCGTGCTGCTTGAGCAGCTTGAAGGTGGCTTCGCTGGAGCCATAGCCGTGCTCTACGCTGTCCACACCGGCTTCGACCGCCATGCGTACACCAGCATCGCTGGCAGCATGCACAGCGACCGGGCGGCCGATCTGGTGCGCCGTGTCGACCAGCGCTTTCAGTTCCGCGGGCGTGAAGGTGGGCGCAGTGGTGCCGTCGGGGCCGACGCGATAGTCGCCATAGATCTTGATCCAGTCGGCACCGCGCGCGGCCTGCTCGCGCACGGCGGCCATCGCGGCGTCAACGCCGCTGACTTCCTGCGCGCCGCCGGGCAGGTCGAGATCCGGACGGAAGCCACGCGGGCCGGGGCCATAGCTGGCGGTGGCGACGATCGCGCGGGTCGCCACGAACAGACGTGGGCCGGGAATCAGCCCTTCCGTGATCGCACGTTTGACCGACACGTCGGCATAGCCGGNGCCCTCGGTGCCCAGGTCGCGCAAGGTGGTGAAGCCGGCCAGCAGGGTGGACTTCGCGTGCGCGGCGGCTTCCAGCGTGCGGTAGTCCTGCGGCTCGGTCAGCACCTGATCGTTCCACAGCGTCTCGTTGTACGGGTGCAGGAACAGATGCGAGTGCAGGTCGATCAGGCCTGGTGTGAGCGTGGCACCGGGCAGCTCGATGCGCTGCGCACCGGCGGGTGCGTGCACCGAGGCGACGGGACCTGCGGCCGCAATCACACCATCATGCACCAGCACGGCCCAGCCGCGATGCGCTGCATAGCCATCGCCAGTCCACACGCGCTCGGGCAACAGCAGCCAGTCACCTTTCGGCGTGGTGGCCAGTGTAGGCAGGGCATACAACACGAGCAGCAGCGCCGCTGCATGCCGCCACCACGTCGTTAGGTTTGCACGCATCGCTTCACCCCGTCAGTCGAAACCCGATGATAGCGACCGCGTGCTGATTTCGGCGAAACGCTCAGGCCGCCGCGGTGCGCGCGCGGGTAACCCGGCTGGCGGTGTCCTTGTGCAGCTGTCCAGCCAGCCATGCGCCGGTGGCGACCAGCAGGTCGAGGTCGATGCCGGTGTTCATGCCCATGCCGTGCAGCATGTAGACCACGTCCTCGCTGGCGACGTTGCCGGTGGCACCTTTCGCGTACGGGCAGCCGCCGGTGCCGGAGACCGAGCTGTCGACCACGCGTGCGCCTTCTTCCAGGCAGGCGAGGATGTTCGCCAGCGCCTGGCCGTAGGTGTCGTGGAAATGCACCGCCAGCGCGCCGATCGGCACTTCCTGCGCGACCGCATGCAGCATTGCGCGCGCCTTCGCCGGCGTGCCGACGCCGATGGTGTCGCCCAGCGAAATTTCGTAGCAGCCCAGTTCGTACAGGCGCCTGGCGACGCGCACCACGTCGCTGACCGGCACCTCGCCCTGATACGGGCAGCCGAGCACGGTGGAGACATAGCCGCGCACCTTGACCTCGTCGGCCTGCGCCTGTTCGATTACCGGGATGAACCGCTCGATCGATTCGTCGATCGAGGCGTTGGTGTTCTTGCGGCTGAAGGCTTCCGAGGCGGCGGTGAACACCGCGATCTCGGTGGCGCCGACTTCGCGCGCACGCTGATAACCCTGCAGGTTCGGCACCAG
>JGI25165J46597_1001666_pt1 | contig 10117 bp, 8 predicted proteins | sample AraplaCL_Cvi_mCL_FD_46597 | JGI IMG/M metagenome (IMG submission 46597)
TTATGCTCACCCATTTCAACCTTACTGAAAACGCCCGGGTGAGCCTGATCCAGATTCCTATTATCGAACCCACAGATGTATTTCTGTCGTTCCTGCCATTGTCGCACGTGTTTGAACGTACGGCAACATACCATATTTGCCTGTTTACCGGTGCCAAAATAGCCTTCGCCCAAAGCCTCGATCTGCTGGCCAAAAACATGGCCGAAGTACGGCCAACGGTAATGAACTGCGTACCGCGCCTGCTGGAGCGCATCCACGACCGCGCCATGAAAAATGGCACAAGCGCGGGCGGTTTAAAATCAAATATTTTTTTATGGTCGCTGAAGATTGGTAAAGAAGTGCGGTTGAAACACGAGGCCGGTAAAAAACCGGGATTGTTACTGGCGCAGCAGCACAAGATTGCCGAGAAACTGGTATTCAGCAAAATCAAGGAAAAAACCGGCGGCAGATTAAAGATTATGCTTTCAGGGGGTGGCGCGTTACCTAAAAATATCGGCGAATTTTATGGCGATCTTGGTATCAAAGTTTTGGAGGGCTTTGGCTTGACCGAAACCTCTCCGGTAATGGCTGTTACCGAAACCGACCGCATCATCTACGGCACCGTTGGCCGTATTATTCCAGGCATTGAGGTTGCTATACAAAATGTGGATACCAAACAGATCTACACCATTCAAACACACGATACTTTTAAAGAGGATTTCCAATCGGAAGAGGGTGAGATCATTGTGCGCGGGCATTGTGTAATGAAGGGCTACTGGAACAAACCCGAAGAGACAGCTTCGGTGATTGATGCCGATGGTTGGTTCCATACGGGAGATATTGGTCGTTATTTACGCGGTAACTTGCAGATAACCGACCGATTGAAGAATATGCTGGTAAACGCCTACGGTAAGAATATCTACCCCACCCCGGTAGAAAACACCTATCTTAAAAGCCCTAAAATTGAGCAGGTGTTTTTAATTGGCGATAAACGCGAGCACATCACCGCTATCATCGTTCCGGCCAAAGAAACAATGCAGGAAGTTTTTAACCTGAGCAATGAGTTCTTCGAAAAACCGGAAGTATTTATCGACGATAAAGAAATGGTAGACTGGATTGGTCAGGATATCAAAAAATACTCCAACGAACTGGCCAAGTTCGAACGCATCAAAAACTTCAAAGTGAAACGCAAACCGTTCAGCATTGAAGATGGTGAGGTCACCCCAACCATGAAGGCCAAGCGCAAGGTGATCGAAAAGAAATATGCGCAGGCTATAGATGAGCTTTATTTGGTGGAAACGGATGCGGATTAGTTCTAATTCCTCTCCGTGTTCTCTGTGACTTCTTTGTGAGCTCCGCGGTTAACAACCACAGAGATACAGGGAAGTCACAGCGAAACAGAGAATTACAATTTACCTTACCACGGACTAACGCCCGTCTCCGGATTATTATCCGTACTATAAAATATACCGGTCGGTCCATTTTCATCCAGCGTGGCGAATTTTACGATCTGCTCTCCTGCCTCAACAACACTGCGCGGACCGCTGTGATGGTTAAAGTCTGTAGCCGTATAACCAGGGTCGACCACATTCACCTTGAATTTCTTTTCATCCTTTAGCTCGTACGCAAGCACAGTGGTATAAGCATTCAATGCGCTTTTCGACGGACCGTAGGCTGCACTCTTTACATGGTAATACTTCCATGATGGGTCATTATGCAGCGTGATCGAACCTAATCCTGAAGTAACGTTGACAATGCGTGGCGCATCTGATTTTCTCAGCAGATCTATAAAAACCTCGGTCATTTTAATTGGCGCAAAAAAATTAGTGTCAAAAACCTCGCGGATGGTTTTCAAATCAGTCTCCAAGGCCTTTTGCGGAATACCACCGCTGATGCCAGCATTGTTGATGAGCACATCAAGAACATCTGTATGCTCGCCAATGGTTTTGCGGGCAGCTATGATAGAGTTTTCGTCGTTAACATCTAATTCAATAGCCTTTACATTGGGCGAGTTGAGTTGTGCGGCGGCCTCCTCTCCCTTTTGCAGATCGCGGCTACCGAGGTAAACGTAAAAACCTAATGCCAATAGTTGTTTGGCTGTTTCGAAACCGATGCTTTTGTTGGCACCGCTTATCAGTACTTTTTTCATTTTTATTTTTGTTTTTAGTCAGATGATTTGTTGATCAGATCCTGTACGTCACGAACGCTCCAGTGCGCCATGTACCTGCCGTCTTTTAAGGTAACGATGTCTATAATTTTAATCTGCACACGCTTTTGACTGGGGCGGATACCCATGAAAGTGCCTATATGCGTTCCGTGTATGGTTTTACGGGTTACAACTTTATCATTTTCGGCTACCTGATCGTGAATTTCTACACTTACACCGGTCAATGCCTTATGCATGCCGTTAATGGTAAAATCGATAATACCTTGCCGGCCCGTATGGACTCCGGGCGCCGCGGAATAGTTTATAAAATCGGGGTGAATAATTTCGTTTAAAACTTCAACGTTGCCTTTCTCCATCACTTCTTTATTGAAGCGGAGAACAATTTGTTTATTTATTTGCTCCTGTTCTGCCATGTGTTCCTGTTTTTACACAGGCAAAGGTATGCAGTTGTTGCCCTTGCAGAATGGCACTCACACAGGCATTAATGGTACATTTCGCGGGTGGCGGTCCGGTATTCCATCGGTGTTTGATCGCAAAGACGCTTAAAAAACCTGTTGAAATAGGAAGCATCTTCAAAACCCAGTTGAAATGCGATTTCCTTAATCGAATTTCCAGAATGGAAAAGAAGTCGTTTTGATTCAAGCACTAAACGGCCGTGAATATGTTCAATGGCAGTTTTTCCGCTTTGCTCTTTGATCACTTCACTTAAATGTCCCGCTGTAATGTTAAGCAAATTAGCATAGCCTGCAACCTCGTGCAAATCCGTGTAGTTCTCTTCAATAAGGGACTGAAAACGTTTAAGCAGCTGACGGTCGGTGGTTTGTTCCCTGCTTTTAAACTGAACGGTATATAAACGGCTGAGGTGGATCAGCAGCACACGCAGGTAAGCCAGCAGCATACTGTTTTTCCAGTCATGTTTTTGTTCGTACTCAGTCGCTATTTTTTTGCAGATGTCATCAATAAATTCAACATCATCAGGAGTGAGCAGTAATTCATGCCCGTTATGCGGGTTTTGGATGATGGGCAATTGTTTCAACAGCTGATTTTCTTCAAAGGCCAGGAACTCCTCTGTAAAACAGATCAGCGTACCGGTCATCGGCTGAGCTTCTTCTTTTACATGCACCTGGGGCGGCGTTGTAAAGTAAAACGTATCGGGCGTTAAAACATACGGCACCATATCTATCCAATGGCGGCTCGCCCCCTCGCGCAGCAATACCAATAAATAATAATCCTTGCGATGCGGAGTTAAAAAGGTAGAAATGTGCGTACGCGCCTTTACATTCGTTACCTGCTGGATCTCGAACAAACTATTTCCGCTCTCACTCGATTGCGCCAGCGAAACTTTTGGAATGCTATCTTTTACCTGGTTCATCAATCGTTACAAAAATTCAAGTATCTCGTTAATAGCGGTTACGCTTTTAAACTTGTCGTCTTCAATGCTGTGCTCTATCTGCTCATGCGCCCATGTGATATGGTATGGCACATGCGTGGCAAAACCGCCCATTTTCAGCACCGGGATAATATCGCTTTTCAGGGAATTGCCCACCATCATCAGTTCTTCCGGCTTGATATCAAGGTGGCGGATGAGTTTGAGATAATTGGCATCATCCTTTTCGCTCATAATCTCGATGTGATGAAAGTAATGGCTTAACCCCGATTTGCGGAGTTTGCGCTCCTGATCGAGCAGATCGCCTTTGGTGGCTACTACCAGGCGGTATCTACCTTTCAGCGCTTTAAGTACATCGTCCACACCATCTAATAACTCCAGCGGCTGATTAAGCATGTCTTTGCCGAGGTCAATGATCTTGCTGACAATATCGGCGCTAATTGTATTGTTGGTAATGGTGAGTGCAGTCTCAATCATCGATAATACAAATCCTTTAATGCCGTAGCCATAAAACGAAAGATTGTCTATCTCGGTTTTCAGCAATTCTCTTTCAAGCTCATGCTGGCTGGAAAAGCCGCCAAGCAATTTGTAAAACTGCTCTTCCGTATGCCTGAAATAAGGTTCATTTACCCAAAGTGTATCATCAGCATCAAATGCTATTACTTTTAAGTTCATAAACCAAAGATATTATTCATTTATATGATTTTGTGATTTTTTGACTTTGACAAGATAAGCCCGGTTCAAACCTTTCTCGTTTTACCTTTCTCCTTTCGCCTCAAATCGCTATTTTTGCGCCTTTATTGAGAATATGAGCACTGCCCTTTCAGAACAGGAAATTTTACGCCGCGAATCGCTACAGCAACTGCGCGCCTTAGGTATCAACCCGTACCCCGCCGAGGAGTACCCGGTAAATGCCTTTGCACAGGATATTGCCGATCATTTTGAACGTTTTCCTGAACATTATAAACAAGTCACGATGGCCGGCCGAATCATGAGCCGCCGTATTATGGGCAGCGCCTCGTTTGCAGAACTGCAGGACTCTACCGGTCGTATCCAGATCTACCTTAAACGCGACGACATTTGTGCTGAAGAAGATAAGACGCTGTATAACACAGTTTTCAAAAAGCTGATGGATATCGGTGATTATATCGGCATCAAAGGTTTTGTATTTCTTACGCAAACCGGCGAGATCTCGGTGCACGTGCAGGAACTGGTTCTATTGGCCAAATCGTTAAAACCACTGCCTGTTGTAAAACGCGAAGAAGACGGCAAAACGCATGATGCCTTTACCGATCCGGAACTGCGCTATCGCCAGCGTTATGTGGATCTGACCGTTAACCCGGAGTACAAACAGATCTTCCTGAAACGTTCGAGGATCATTACCACTATGCGTAACTTCTTCGACAAAAAAGGCTGGCTGGAAGTGGAAACACCTATTCTTCAGCCTGTTCATGGCGGCGCCGCTGCGCGTCCGTTCAATACGCACCACAATACGCTGGATATGCCGTTGTACCTGCGCATTGCCAACGAGTTGTATTTAAAACGACTGATAGTTGCCGGTTTTGACGGCGTTTATGAATTTGGTAAGATGTTCCGTAACGAGGGCATGGATCGTACGCACAACCCGGAATTTACCAGCATGGAGATCTACGTTGCTTACAAAGACTACAACTGGATGATGGCAATGGTAGAAGAGTGCCTGGAGATTGTGGCCCGTACCGTACACGGTATCCCGGTAGTGCAGGTTGGCGCCAACGAGATCAATTTTGCAGGACCGTACGAGAAATTATCAATGTATGATTCGATCCTTAAATATACCGGTATCGATGTTTCGGCTATGGATGAGGCGGCCTTACGCGAAACCTGTGCTGAATTGAAGATAGAAGTTAACCCATCGATGGGCAAAGGTAAGTTGATCGATGAGATCTTCAGCGCCAAGGTGGAAGCCAACCTGATCCAGCCAACATACATTACCGACTACCCTATTGAAATGACCCCTCTGGCCAAAAAGCACCGCACCAAAGAAGGCCTGGTTGAGCGTTTCGAGCTGTTTGTTAATGGTAAAGAAATAGCTAACGCTTATTCTGAATTGAACGATGCGATAGACCAGCGCGAGCGTTTGGAAGAGCAGTTGATATTAGCCGGTCGTGGCGATGATGAGGCGATGGCGATGGATGACGACTTTTTACGTGCGTTGGAATATGGTATGCCGCCAACATCGGGCCTGGGTATCGGTATCGACCGTTTGGTAATGCTGATGACCAATCAGAGCACCATTCAGGAAGTACTGTTCTTTCCGCAAATGCGCCCTGAGAAAAAGGCTAAAACCGTTACCATTGACGATTTTATTCACGTAGGCGTGCCTGCCGAATGGGTACCCGTACTGAACAAAATGGGCATTAATAATTTAGAAGACCTGAAAGCGGCCAATCCAAACAAGGTATTTAACGACCTGGGCGGTATGCGCAAAAAATTAAAGCTGGATATTACCATGCCTGCGAAGGAATTGGTAATGGCCTGGTTTGCATAATTAGATATTTGAATATTGTTGAAGGCGCGATGGCTAACATCGCGCCTTTTTTATACCCGCACGTCATTGCGAGGTACGAAGCAATCTCTGCACATGCAAATCAAAAGTCTCCTATTTGTGGTAGGAATACAGTCGGGCTTTATTCCTTGCGATAAGCGTTCTGGTTTCGAATATCCTATGTAGAGATTGCTTCGTACCTCGCAATGACGCAGGGTTATCAAACTGCCTGAACCATGATTCGCTTGATTTTAGGTAAAAGGATTCTATCAGAAATAATCAAAATCAATCAAGACATCCTTTAATCATGTAAATCAAGGTTCAGACACTCTACTCAAACTTATGCCCTACCGTAACCCCATCCCAATTATCTGACCTGAATGGGCTTACCGGAAAACCCTGTACACTGAACAAGTTGGCATCCAACGGCGCATTTGTCCAGCCGTAACGAACGGCAATCGGGTTGGGCACATTCGGACTCCAAACCTTCACCTTGTTTTTATCGATGATGATGGCTTGGGCGTAATAGAATTTATGATCGGCACCGGCAAGTTCAAAGCCTTTAACGTAGCCGTAAAGATCCTTCGCCATCAGGCCGTTTTCGGCATGACTAAAAGTAACCATAGCCGCGCCGCCTGAAAAATCAGCAGACACAAACAGCGGACTTTCGAAAAATCCAGTTTGATGATACACGTCTGTAAGTGCTTTGGTTGCCAATCGATAACCAACATCAGCTTTATCGCGCGGGTGAATATTGAAGGCATCACCGATATCGGTAGTTACCGCTACCCCTGTATTCGGTAACCTCAGCGCTGAATTCTGCGCCTCGCGCAGTTCGGCCCAGTTGCTGCCGAAGTTGCTGTTTTGCGAGGTGCCGAAAGATGAGATCTGGACAAATAAGAAGGGCAATTGCTCTTTCCATTTGGTACGCCAATCGTTAATGAGCATTGGGAAGATAGTGCGATATTGATATGCACGGTCAGCATTAGATTCGCCCTGATACCAGATCACTCCGGCCATGGCGTAGGGGATTAACGGATTGATCATGGAGTTGTAAAGGGTAGATGCGCTGTTGTTTGGCATAGCGTCGAAATGATAAGGCTTGCTCAAGTCGGGCATTAAGCGCCAGTTGCCATCGGCAAGATTGATGGTGGTATCGGCGAAGCGGACGTTCATATCAAAACCGTTGCCATATAATCCAACGCCCGCCCAGGAAGGATTTTTCTGCCCCGATTGCAGATCGATCAGCAAGCTGTTCATACCGCCTTTCCATATCCCGGGTGCCACTTTATATTCGGCGTTTTTTCCGACTGTACGGGTGATCGGTTTGCCATTAACATACACCATCATATCAGCATCGGTCTGGCCTAAGTTAATGGTTGATGCCACCGTAGCATAAGAACTATCAAGACTAATGGTGCGCTGCATAAAGCCCTGACCACGATAGGAATACAATCGTCCTATCCATTCCCAGGATGAGGGCGCATTGCCGCTTTGCCAGTTGTTAAAAAAGTATGCGGGTTTGGCGGCAAGTTCTTCGGCGGTAAAGTTTACCGGATTCGCGCCCTTATAAGCCCAGTGCTTTAAAAGTTTATCGGCCCGCTGATTTAAAGCGTCTGCATTTAGCGGCAGGCTGGGCACTATCGGGCCTAACTCCGGTGAAGCTGACATGGCTTCGCGGCTAATCCAGTCTTCCGCCTCCGTACCGCCCCAGCTACTGTTAATCAATCCTACCGTTACATGCAAGTTTTGAGCGAGTTGTTTAGCAAAGAAATATCCAACAGCAGTAAAATCGCCAACGGTTTTATCGTCGGCTAATACCCATTCACCACCGGCTACTTCTTTCTCAGGCATAAGGCCTACCTTGTCCTGAACATGAAACTGGCGGATAGGCATTTTCGCTGCATTCTTTTGTTCAGCCTTATAGCCTAACGCATTTTTTAGCTGAAACTCCATGTTCGATTGGCCGGAACACAGCCACACCTCGCCAATCATGATATCCGTATAGGTAAGTGTTTCTTTACCCGAAGATATTTTCATTTCATACGGACCACCTTCCTTCATCTGGCTGAAAGAAGCCTTCCAATCGCCATTCGCATCAGCTTTCGTGATTATCGATTGACCATTTAAGCTGATGATCACCTTCTTGCTTTTTTCGGCGCGCCCCCAAACGGGGATAGAATGATTGCGCTGCAGCACGGCATGATTGCCAAAAAGTTTTGAGGTGGAGAGCTGCGCACAGGCGGTATCTGCTACAATGAAAGCAGCGAAGAGCATGAAGAAATATTTCATAGCGTGTTATTCAGGAAAAATACAGTTTCTAGGGCTGATAAATATAGAAAATAAAGCAGGTTTCCGGAATTAACATGTAATGTTTAGCTAATGACGATGAACAAATTGCCAAAAGACTGGGCAACCATTTTAAGCGGAATTAACATATTGCCTGTCTGTAATTTACAGCGGCAGTTATTAACAATTCATTAATAAAAGCATAATTATTATGAAACTTTGGCATTTGGTATGTTCGTTACTTTTACAATGCAACATAATGCAAAACGCAATGACAAACTCGATATTAGAAATAACCGACAACGAATACCTGATAAAACTGAACAGAAGTAACTTTAACCTGTCGTTTATCAGAAGCCTGCTGAAAATGGTCGAAGTGGCCAACCCGTCAGAAGAGAGTCAGTTTGTGACTGACAGATATCTTGCTCCAAACACTAATCACTCGTCTGAACCTGAATACTTCAGCTCGATTGAAGAGAAATAAAAAAGCGATGCATTATTAACTACAATGCATCGCTTTTTTGTCTCCGGACGTTTCCTTTTTTAAAATTGGCGGTACCCGCGTTGCTGTACTACCTGTTTATCCATTTGCCCCATCTGTTGCTTCATCATCTTGATCTGATCAGTAAGCAACTTATTCTTGTCATCTTTAGAAGCTTCCTGTAAATACATCTGCGCTTCNCGCTTGTTGCGTTTAGCCATGGCTATACCGGCAAGGCTCAATTTAGCTAAAGCCGTGTTATGCGACATCTTCATGCCCAACTGTAATGATTTCTTAAAATATTTTTCAGATTTCAGCGGCGATTTGCGTGACTCGATCAATCCTATCAGCAGGTTATAATAGCCCCACTGGTTTTTATTCAATTGTTTCTCGTAGTCGGTTATTTTCAACAGCCATTCTTCAGATTTTTCAGATTTCTCTTTGCGTAAAAACCATTGCGCAATAATCATGTTCTCGTTAAAGAAATAGCTCAACAGCACAAATCCGCCTAAAAACAACACCAATATGCCCCAACCCCAAAAGCCAAACACGCAAAGCGCTATAGCAGCGCCCATAATACCGCAGGCAATAATTAAACGTATCAGATTCGACATCTTTTTGTATTCTATAAATTAGCACGCAAATATCCGTTTATTTGTACGCTTAAGCAACATCTATATCAATATTTATGGCAGCAAATTTAGAACCCGGCTGGCTGAACGTTTTACACGACGAATTCGATAAACCCTACATGGCCGAATTGCGAAAATTTCTCCAGCAGGAAAAAGAGGCAGGGCAAGTGGTCTATCCAAAAAACGCAGATATTTTCAATGCGTTTAACCATACGCCATTTGATAAGGTAAAAGTTGTAATACTTGGACAAGACCCCTATCATGGGCCGCAGCAGGCACACGGATTATCATTTTCTGTACAAAAGGGCATAGCCATACCGCGATCACTGGATAATATTTATAAGGAGCTGGTTACCGACATACCGGGTTTCGTAAAGCCAAATCACGGTAATCTGGAAGGCTGGGCCGATCAGGGTGTGCTGCTGCTTAACGCCACGTTAACCGTAAGAGCGCACAATGCCGCCTCGCATCAAAAGAAGGGCTGGGAAACTTTTACCGACGAAGTAATTAAAAAACTTTCGGAATTGCGTTCAGGATTAGTTTTTATCCTTTGGGGAGCCTACGCACAATCAAAGATCCCGCTCATCGATCAAAGCAAGCATCACATCATCAAATCGGTACATCCCTCACCTCTTTCAGTTGAGCGCGGCTTTTG
>JGI25165J46597_1001671_pt1 | contig 10100 bp, 9 predicted proteins | sample AraplaCL_Cvi_mCL_FD_46597 | JGI IMG/M metagenome (IMG submission 46597)
GCCTGCGCGGCTGCCCACGCCGACCGTCTCGGCCACCGTGATCTGCACGCGTTTGATATACGGCGCCTGCCACAGCGGGCCGAAAATCGGATTACCGAAGCGCAGCACCATCAGGTTCTGCACGGTTTCTTTGCCGAGGTAGTGGTCGATCCGGTAGATCTGCGCTTCGCTGAAATGCTTGCCGACCGCCGTGTTGATCTCCTGCGCGGACGCCAGATCGTGGCCGAGCGGCTTTTCGAGCACGACGCGTGAGTTGCCGTCTACGAGACCTGCGCCCGAGAGGTTCTCGCAAATGTTCATGAACAGATCGGGCGACGTCGCGAGATAGAACACGCGGCGTACGCCTTCGCGCGACGCTTCCTTCAGCCGTTGATAGTCTTCGGGCGAGTCCACGTCCATGCGCACGTATTCGAATAGCGCGAGAAATTTGTCCCACGCGGCGGCATCGAATGCTTTCTTTTCGATGAAGGGCTTGGCCTTCTGCTCCATGAACTCGTTGATGTACTCATCGCGCGACCACGGCTTGCGCCCGATCGTCAGGATGCGCGTTTCCGGCGGCAGGTTGCAGTGCAGATGCGCCATGTAAAGCGCGGGGAGCAGCTTGCGAAACGACAGGTCGCCAGTGCCGCCGAAGATGATCATGTCGAGCGGAAGGTCGGGAGTCGCAGAAGCGTGTTGGGTCGTCATAGCGCGGTCGCAGCGTCGTGAGAAAGAAAGCGTTGCCAGGAGCCAACGGGCCGTTCCGGTCGTTCGAGCCGTTCGAGCCGTTTGAACCGAGGCCTGGGGCAAAGGCAGAAAAAGTGGACAGGCGGCCTCGCGGCGCGCTGACCGGCACAATTTTCTGGCAGACGCCTATGGTGCAACGTTTTGGGATTGTTTGCACGGCAACATGCGCCGCACATTGGCGCAATATGCCAACGGGGCCCGGCAAGCCACTGTTTTGATGGGATTTCTTAGGCGGGATGCGATTAGCGTTGCCGGGCCTGAGTAGGTTGCGGCGGCAGATGGTCCACCTGGGCTACAAGGCAACTGCCGTCCGCGTCCTCTGCGCAGGATGCGCGGCGCCCTCCTCGCCGTGCCTGGCTCAGCCGCCCGCCAAAGCCTCGCGCGCGACCCGGCACGCCGCCAGATCCCAAGCGGCACAGCCGACGCTTTTGAAAACGATCGGCGTTCGAGCCGGCAGCGGCATTGAGTTATCCAGCACGGCCGCGATGCCCCGAACGTCGCTCCAATCCACGCCTGCCTGGATGAAATCGCCGGCTTCGTGTTTTGCTCCGGCTTCGTCGTCGACAAAAAGTGCGCTGTCCGCGATCGTCCGGGCGCCGATTTCGACCATCTCGGGCGTAAAGGCGCCGACGCCAATCACGAGGCGGCTCGCGCGCGGCGCTTCCTGATAGACGGGTTGCCGGCTCGTGGTCAGCGCAATGACCGTGTCGACCGACTCGGGCAGCGCTGCGTCCGGATCCGCAAGCGGCCGGACTTCGAATGCCTTGCCGCGATGCGCGGCGCAAAACGCGTCGGCGCGAGCCGGCGCGCTGCCCTTCACCCACACGCGCGCGTCAGGGTACAGCTCGCCTATCGCTTCCAGATGATTCAGCGCCTGCGTGCCGGTGCCGATCAGCACGAATTCGCGGGGCGCGGCCGCGGCAAATGTCCGGACGCCAAGCATCGACATCGCCGCGGTACGGCGGCCCGTGACCGTGGGGCCGTCGAGAATGAACAGCGTCTCGCCCGTGTCGGCGTCGAATGCCATCACCTGGCCGTGGATCGTGGGCAAGCCGCGCGACCCGTTCCCGGGACACACGTTGACGAGCTTGTGGATTGCGAGATCCGGCGAGGTTGCCGGCATCGACAGCAAAATGCCGCCTTGATTCAGCGGCACGACAAGCCGCTCGGGACTCGCTATGCGCTGCTGCGCGTACTCGATGCTCGCGCTCTTCAACGCGTCGACGAGTGCGGCATACGGTGTGAGCCGCGCTGTCGCGGCGGCGTCGAAAATCTGCGTGGTCGGACGGGTCATGAGCGGATGTCTGGTCGCAGTGGAGACAGACGATTCTACGACGCCGCGCCGCCTTCAGAGCGCGCAATGAGTTCTCTCACGAAGACTATGGCGGTGACGGTGACGGTGACGGTGACGGTGACGGTGACCACAATGGTAGCCATGACCGCGCCGCAACTCCGCCCGCGGCCTTCCCTTCGCGCGTGTCCCGCGCGCTCACTGCGGACTCACTCCGACTCACTGAGCAGCGCCCGAATTCCCGCTGCTGTCGCCGGACTTCTTGCCGCCTTTGAACATCGCGCGGCACGGCGGGCTCAGTTCGTCGATGTGCTGCTTCATGCAGGCCGTAATTTTCGCTTTGTTAGGAATGTCTGCGGCGCAAAAGTGCATCGCGTCGCCGCGACAAGCCTTGGCCTGTTCGTCCTGTGTCGCGGCATTTGCGGCGGTAACGGCGCTGATGGCGAAAAGGCTCGCGGCGAGCAAGGCGTGGATTCTGGTCATATCGGGTCCTGTATCGCAATGTCGATACAACGCGTGACAGCAGAAAACGGGCCCGATCACCTGTGAGTTGTGCGGTTGCGCCGGTTGTGCTCGCTGCGCGTGCCGTCCTGCCCTGTCGCGCTCGCTGTACAGCCTTTGCCTCAAGCCTTCGCCTTAGCCCTCGCTCACACTAAGCACCATCCCGCGGCCGGCGTAAAAGCGCGTCATTGTCGCGAACGGCAGATAGACGTCGGCCTGTTGCGGCCCGATCCCTGAAGGATTGTGGAACCACACGCCGTTCGCGTCGCGTCCGTGCAGCAGAATCAGATGCCCGCCCCGGCGCTCGTTGGGCCGTTCCGGATAGCGGATCTCAGGGCTGACGGAGACAACGGCGAGCGTCCGCGAATTCAGACGCGAGGCGATTTCTTCGAGCGTCGCCTCTGACAGTACGTCGACGCGCACCCCGAACGCCTGCTGCACCCACGCCGCGAACGGGTGATAAATAAGACCGTCGACGCCGCCGTCGTCCCTGATTCGATACACGCCGCGCGCGAGCGCTTCGTCCAGCAGCGCGGCGCGCGGCGGATGTTCGATACGCCAATAGTCGAGTGCGGATTCGAGGCACGTCAGACCGCACAGGCGTTTGGCCCAGAAGCGGTATCGCTCCGGGTCCGAGAAGCCGCTCTTCTGCCAGCTGGGGTCGTCGCAAGGATCGCCGTTCTGCTCGACGATATGGCGAACCCATTCGGGGCTGCCCCATTGCGTGTGATACGGCACGCCGGTGTGGCGCAGAGTCGGTTCGTTCATGCTGACGCGATCAATGAAAAGTGGGGGACGCGAAGGCGGCAGACGCGCTTACAACATGCTGCGGGGCCGCTGCATGGTGCCGTCGAAAAAACGCTGCAGGCGAAACGCCGACAGATCCAGCGACGCCTGCCCGCCATCGTTCATTTCCGCAAGCAGCTTGCCGACGATAGGTCCCATCGCGAAACCATGGCCGCAAAAGCCGGTGGCAATCGTAAGACCGCTGACCTGCGGCGGGGCGTCGATCACCGGAATCCCGTCGGGCAGGACGTCGATCAGACCCGCCCACGACTCGACCACCTGCGCGTCTTTCAACGCGGGAAACAGCGCGCGCAGTTTGGCAAGCGCGCGAGGCGCGTGGCTCACGTTAGGCTGCGGATGCGGGTCGCGCGGATGCAGCACGCGCTCGCTCTGCGGCACGCTGCCTGGCAGCCGGTCCCGCAAGTCCCGCAAGCAGGCGCCGTTCAGATGAAAGCTGAACTTCTCGCGCTGACTCCACAGTTCGGGCAGAAACCATTTCAGCGCGCGGAAATGGCCGAGCGTCATGTCGACGTCGACCTGCATGTCGTCGGCGAGATTGATCGCGCCGTTCGCGCGTTGCCGCACGCCCAGACCATGTCCCCAGAACGTGGACGCGGTGACGGGCGGCAGCGGATTCGTGCGCATGCAAGTGCCGCGCACCGCCTGCTGCGGCAATTCAAGGCCCAGTGTTTTCAGAAGACGCCAGCTGCTCGCGCCGGCCGCGCAAATGAAACGCGACGTGCGGATAGTTCCGCGCTCTGTGACGACGCCGGCAATCGCGCCGCCCGCGCGCTCCACGCCGAGCACGCCGCAGCCTTCAAAAAATAGCGCGCCCGCATCCCGCGCCCGCGCCGCGAATGCGGCAGCGGCGCGGCGCGGCTCGGCCTGACCGTCGCTCGGCGTATAGAGACCGCCGAGCGACGGGCCTTGCATGCCGGTCACCACCGAATCGATCTGCTTCCGATCGAGCGTACGCGTGTCGAGCCCGTGTTCCCGCGCGACGTCCATCCATTGCTGGAACGACGTCCAGTCCTCCTCGCTGTTCGCCACATAAAGGCAGCCGCCCTGACGCCATTCGAGGTCGAAGTTCAACTCGCGCTCGAGCGTTTCCCACAACGGTATGCTCGCCATCATCAGCGGGACTTCGGCGGATTCGCGACCCTGCTGGCGCACGAAACCCCAGGCTCGGGACGACTGCTGGCCGGCGATGCGCGACTTGTCGAGTACGGCCACGGACAACCCGCGCCGCGCAAGATAGTAGGCCGCTGCGCAACCCATGATGCCGGCACCGGCAATGACGACGTCGGCGTGCTTGGGAAACGGTTGGTCGGCGACGCTGAAGCCGGCGTGCAGCGGATAAGTCGTGGTCATCGGGCGAGTGGTTTTAAGTGCGAGCGTAATCTTCGCAGGCGAGCCGCTTGTCCGCAATGGCGATGGCGCCCGGAGCCCTGCGCGACCCGCTCGTCAATCGCGTGATCCGCGGAGTTCAGTGAGGATGCGGTTTATCTGCAAGACGAATAATTTGCAAATATCCGTCTCGCAGATATTTCGCGTTTATTCGCCACACGAATATTTGCCAGATATTCACATGGCGAATAAAATGCATTTATTCGTTGGACGGATATTTTGCCATGCTCCATCTCATCGCCACATCGGATCAAATTGCCCAACTGCTGGCTGCAAGCCGCCGGCAAGCGGGTCTTACGCAGGCCGAAGCCGCCGCACGAGTGGGCGTGAGCCAAAGCCGCATTTCGGCGTGGGAAACCGACGCGGCCGCGCTGACCGTCGCCCAGCTGCTATCGCTGTGCGGTGCTTATGGGCTGCAGCTACAGCTGCGCGACAAGAACCAGCCGGCCTCCGCGCCGACGCTTTCCACCGAATGGTAAGCATGGCCCGCCCTACTCATTCACGCGCGCTTTCCGTCTGGGCGAACGGCGAACGCGTCGGCGTGTGGCGCCTTCCGGCCCGCGGTCCGATGGAATTTTCTTACGACGCCGCCTGGATCGGCTCGCCCGCCGGCCGGCCGCTGTCGCTCTCGCTGCCTTTCATGCCCGGCAACATCGCGCACAAAGGGCCGCGGGTGCTCAACTACTTCGACAACCTGCTGCCGGACAGCGACATCATCAGAAAGCGTATCGCTCAGCGCTACCGGACCGAGACGCTGGACGCGTTCGACCTGCTGCAGGCTATTGGCCGCGACTGCGTGGGCGCCGTCCAGTTGCTGCCCGAAGACGATGCGCCGGTGGGCGTAGACCGCATCGAGGGCACGCCGCTGACCGACGCCGAGATCGAGACCATGCTGACGCGCACCGTCAGCGCACCCGCGCTCGGCGCGACAGACGAAATCGACGATTTCCGCATTTCGCTTGCCGGCGCACAGGAGAAAACTGCGCTGCTGTGGCACGACGAACAATGGAAACGGCCGCACGGCGCCACGCCCACCACCCATATCTTCAAGCTGCCGCTCGGACTCGTCGGCAACAAGCTGGCGGATCTGAGCACGTCGGTCGAAAACGAATGGTTGTGCCTGCGCATACTGCGCGCTTACGGCTTGCCCGTAGCGAACACGGAAATCGTGACGTTTGGCAAACAACGTGTGCTGAGCGTCGAGCGTTTCGACCGGCAACTGCATTCGAGCGGGCAATGGCTGCTGCGCCTGCCTCAGGAGGACTTTTGCCAGGTCTACGGCGTGCCTTCCCACCTCAAGTACGAGAACGAAGGCGGTCCCGGCGTGCTGGATCTGGCGCGCGTGCTGCAGCAGTCGGTCACGGCCGCGCAAGACATCGAGACGCTGCTCGCGAGCCAGATTCTCTTCTGGATGCTCGCCGCGCCGGACGGCCACGCGAAAAACTTCAGTATTCGCCTGCTGGCGGGCGGCCAATACCGGCTGACGCCGCTCTACGACGTCATGTCCATCTGGCCGGTGGAGGGCAACGGACCTAACCAATGGTCGTGGTTCAAGGCTCGCCTCGCAATGGGCATGTGGTCGCGCAGCAAGCACGACGCTTTTCGCGACGTGCAGCGGCGCCACTTCAATACGATGGCGCTCAAGTGCTCGTATGGCGCGAGCGCGGAACCGCTGATCGAGCGCCTGATCGGGCAGACGCCGAACGTGATAGAACAGGTTTCTGCGGAATTGCCCGAACGATTCCCGGGCAAAGTCGCCGAGCGGATCTTCAAGGGCCTGCGGAATTCCGCTACGAAACTTGCGAAGATGCCGGCGGCTTGACGTCGCTTGGGGCTTGGTGGATACGGCCCGGTTTCGCCGGTAAAATGCATTTTATGCGCTACGCATAGCGGGCGCGCGAGTATGACCGTTAAATCTGTCGAATTTCGGGCTTTCCCTGACAGAAACAGCGGCGCCTTTACAAAAACCCTGACCGCGGTGTTTTTACGGTACATTTGCTGTCCCCCGCGTACTGCTTTGCCTTGTGTCCATGATGCACGGCCGCGCTACGCCTGCCGTATCGCCCCCACAGCCCTTTAAGACGGCGGATTTTCACGCAGTATGACCAACGAAACACACTCACCAGACTCCATCGCAGTCGCCGAGCGCGTGCGCGAGTTGATGAGCCGGCATGGAATCGGCAAGCGACAGCAAACCACAGAACTTTGCCGCATCCTCGATCTGAGTTTTTCGCAGGGGCACCGCAAGCTGCGCGGCAATAGCCCGTGGACCCTGTCGCAAATCAAGAAGGTCGCCGAGGTGTACGGCGAGCCCGCCGCGCAACTGTTCGGCGCCCAATCGCTCGACCCGGGCATGGTCGGCGCGATTGCGCAGGAGGCCGTGTTCTGCATCGGCGCAATCGAGTTGCCCTGCACCGCCTGGGTCGGCGCCGCGCTCGAACCGGGCAGCCGGCCGGAATTCGTCGCGTACTCCAAGCTCGGCCAGTGGCGCGTTGCGCGTCACGACGGCACGCTCTACCAGAGCGCGTATGAAGTCCACAAGATCGAGATTTATCCGCGTCGCGCGGAAACGGACAAGCCGACCATCGCCGTTGTCGACGACGATCAGGCGAGCGCCGACAATCTGCGAGATTATCTCGAGCGCAGCGGCTTCACCGCAGTGGCGATTTACGGCCTTTCGGCTTTTGCCGAACAGTTGCAAACCCAGGTGTTCGACGGCATCGTGATCGACTGGCTGTTCGGCTCGCAGACATCGGCGGCCGCGATTCGCGCGGTACGCGCGTCGGAAAATCCCGACGCGCCGATCTTCGTGCTGACGGGCGAATTGCTGACCGGCAAGGCGAGCGAATCGGAGATCAGCCAGGTGATCCGCAACTACGACGTCGCCTGCTACGAAAAGCCGGCGCGCATGGCGATTCTGGTGGCCGATCTGTCCAAGCGGCTGAACCGGCCTTGAGCGGGTCGTGAAACGCGCAGCGCTGTCCTAGACGGTATGCCGGGAAGCCAGCGCGCGCTGCAATGCGTTGCGCAGATCACCGTAATGTATCGGCTTTAATAACGCCTCGAAGAACGGCAGCGCGCCGTTCTCTGTCTCACCGCCGTGCTTCGCGCCGGCCTCCGGCGCATAAGCGCTGACCACGATCACCGGCACTTCCGACGACGGCCCGCCGCGCGCGGCCAGATCCGCGAGAAACGCGTAGCCGTCGCGTTCGGGCATGTGCAGATCGAGCAGCACGACATCGCAACGATGCGCATCGAGCCACGCGAGAGCATCGTCGGCATTGGCGACCGCGTGCGCGTCGAACTCCATATGCGCAACCATTTCACCGAGCGACTCGCGCATCAGCCGGTTATCGTCGACGATCAGCACGCTGGGCCGCGCGCCGCCCGGCTCGGCCCGCGCGGTGACGCCGGGCGCCTGAGCAGACGCGACCGGCGTAACAGGAATGGTCACGGTGAACGTGGTGCCCTCGCCCACCATGCTCGACACTTCAACGCTGCCGCCGAACAGCCTCACCAGACCCTGAACGATCGCGAGTCCCATGCCCGCGCCTTCAAAGCGGCGCGTGCGCGAACTGTCCAGCTGAGTGAATTCTTCGAAGATCAGTGGAATCTGTGCCTGCGGCACGCCCGGCCCCGTGTCGCTGACTATGAAGCTCAGCAGCGCCGGCCGCTGCATCAGCTTCACGCGCACCGTGCCGGTTTCCGTATAACGGATGGCGTTGGTAACGAGGTTATTGACGATCTGGCGAATCCGGTGCGGGTCCGAATCGACGAGCCCGCTCACACCGCTCGCCTCGCTCTCGAGCGTGAGGCCGCGCGCGGCGGCGGACATGGCATGTTCGTCGACAATCGACGCCAGCAGCTCGCGCGGCTCGAAATGCTCGTGACGCAGCTCGAGCTTGCCCGCGCCGAGGCGCGCGTAATCGGTCAGGTCCTTCATCTGCGCTTCGAGATGCCGCGCTGCGGTTTCGAGCCGCTGAATCACCTTGCGATCGGCTTCCGAGTGATAGTTGAAACCAAGCAACTCGATCGACGACACAATCGCGTGCAACGGCGTGCGCAGCTCGTGACTGATCATGCCGAGAAACGCGTCTTTCGCGAGGCTCGCCTCGCGTGCCGCACGGCTCGCCTGATGCTCGGCTTCGAGCGCCGCGTGCTGCTGATGCATGAGGCGCGTGCGGCGCCGGCCGTTCACCACGAGCAGCAGCGTCGCCGCAGCGGACAGCAGCAGCAGGATCATGCCGCCTGCAAAAAGCAGTCGGCGTTTGTCGATGTAATCGCGGTTCATCGCTTCGCGATCGGCGACATCGGCGAAACGGCGGCTCAGCGCGAGATCGTTCACTTCGTTCCAGTGCTGGCGCAATTGGGCGACGATCCGGTTGACTCCGCTGCGATCGTTGGGCAGTGACGCGACCTGAGGCGCCAGGTCGGTCAGCATGCGATCGAGCGCATGGATTTCGTCGAGTTGCCGTTGCACCAGTGCGACTTGCGTCGTGAGCCTCAGCGTGGAGCCTTCCATGACGTGCAGTTTCGATTGCAGCAACTGGTAGCGCAACGTGAGCCGCTGATAGTCGTCATCGACGCCCGCCTGGTAGAGCAACAGCTGGTTCTCGAAGCGTGCGTAGGCGATTTGCAGTTGCGCCGCGTCCCAATAGAAGCCGTCGTACGAGCCTGTGAGCGACTCGGTCGTGCCCGGATTGAGCAGGTTCGCGTAGAGCAGATAGCCGATCGCGCCGGCCGGCGCGGCGAGCGCGGTGAGCCAGATCAGCACATATAAAACCCGGCGCCACGGACGGCGCGTTACTTGACTATGAGTGCCTTGATCTGCCATACGAATCTGGAATCGCCCGAGGCGCCCGCGAGTTCATCGGGGAACGCGTCGCGCGGATAGATGAGGAACAGGGGCCCGAAGTCGCTGATCTTCAGGCGCCGGCCGTTCATGCTGTACGCCACAACCACGCCGTAGCGGTCGCAATCCGATACTGGGACCGTGTAGGTGTAGTCGTCGAGCGTGCGGATTTCAACCTGCGTGCCGTACGCACCAACCGTCTTCAGAATATCCGCGAGCAGCGGTCCTGTGAAGGTGGAGCGCGGCGTCCACGTCGTGGCGGTGGTGATCGAGTGGGCCGGCAGCGCAAGCAGCTGCGCCTCGGCGAAGCGATATGAACGGTGCGCCGCGTCGTTCGTCTTGCCGATTTTGCCGGAGACGTCGAGCGAGAGCGCCGCCGCGTCGGTCTGTGCCTGCACGCTCCAGGCGGTCAGCGCGAATATCAACCCCATCGCCCACCGCGCGCGTGCGTGCGCGCCAAACCTGCGTTGCAGTCTTGCAGTTACTTTGGTCATCTGCTCTTTTATTCCGTGGTCTGTTGTTTTTCTTGCGGCGCAT